>Ga0209726_10001531_pt1 | contig 37092 bp, 45 predicted proteins | sample Subgrocontami54m_FD_187453 | JGI IMG/M metagenome (GOLD analysis project Ga0209726, IMG submission 187453) | Subsurface groundwater microbial communities from S. Glens Falls, New York, USA - GMW46 contaminated, 5.4 m (SPAdes) (version 3) | ecosystem: Environmental > Aquatic > Deep subsurface >...
ATCCGACGGATGTCGAATTCGAAGGTGGGTGGTTGACCTCACCCCACTCGCTGTCTACCAGTACACCGCAAAAGCCGATCGTTTACTACTACAGGAATCACATAGTGTGCAAAGCCTAACACACAGGTGGGTGGGCTGATACGGAATCACCATTTACTAGGCTTTGTGTTACTTATAAACCTACCTTACTCGACCGAAGGGAGGGGAAAATCGCGCGCGCAAAAAATAACGGAAGCGCGGCGCCCCACCCGCCGCGCCGGAGTAGCGAGCCCCGAAGGGGCGAGCTAACAAAGCGAGGTTCGAATTTTTTGAAAAACGGTCACTCAACTTGACACATCTTCCGCCCTATGGCACGATGGGGTATATGGTCAGGAAAATCCTACTAACGATATTGTGGTTTCCCCTCACGTTCGTCCTACTTTTGGTTAACCTCGCGCTTCTCCGATCTCTTTACGTAGAGCAATCACAGGCTCAAGCTGCCGACAGTAGCCCTGTAGTCTCCAAATATATCACTGCGGCAGCAGGTACTGCCCAAATCCTGGGTGATTCTGTAATTGCAGGAGATGCGAGAGCCTTGCTTCTCGCATCGTTTTTGGAACAACATGGCTCTCCTATGGCACCGTTTGCGGAACTCCTCGTGAAGGAAGCTGATACCAACGGACTTGATTTTCGAATGGTTGTCGCTATAGCTATGTGTGAATCTAACCTTGGCAAACGGATGCCTAAAAAAGACGAGTTCAATGCGTGGGGAATAGCGGTCTACACCGGCCAAAATCAAGGAAAAGCCTTTGATAGTTGGCCCCATGCCATCACCTGGGTATCTCAATATATCAAGACAAAATACTATGACCGCGGCATCACCGACCTCAAGAAAATAGGTGCGATCTGGGCGCCGCCCTCGGTTGAAGCCGGCTATTCGTGGACAAATTGCGTAGAGAACTTCCAAGGTAATATCCTATAACACTTGACAAAGTGCTTCTTCTAGGGTAGAATGCTTCGCTTAGATCCTAAAGTAGGTATTTCCAAATATCCGCTTTAGGATTCTTTTTATGCGCCGTCTCTTTCCTATTATCCTTTTGCTGTTTGTCGTACTCGCAAAGGAGCCTGAAGCGGGTAGTGCCGCCCGACTTACCTTTGGACAAATTCTTCACGATGAACGCATTGACACACTTCGTGCCTATCTCTCAATGCATAACTCTCCGCTTGCGGGTGAAGCTCCTCACTTTATTAGTGAAGCTGACCGTCTTGGCCTGGATTGGAAGCTCGTTGCTGCCATAGCCGGAACCGAGTCAACGTTTGGTAAACACGTGCCTTCGGGCTCCTACAATGCCTGGGGATGGGGTGTTCCCACTGGTGCCCAGTCAGGGATAGCCTTTGGTAGCTGGAAACAGGGAATTACCACGGTTTCTGAAGGACTGAAATATCGCTATATAGACCGAGGTGCAGTCACGGTTGAACACATCGGCCGGATATATGCCGCAAGCCCACGTTGGGCCGGCAACGTCCGCTTCTTTCTCAATAAAATTGAAGAATTTACCCCTGCGGATCCCTCACTCCTCGCGGTAACTCTATAATCGGGTATAATACCAATATGCCGGGGTGGCGAAATTGGTAGACGCGCAGGTTTTAGGAACCTGTGGAGTAATCCTTGGAGGTTCGATTCCTCTCCCCGGCACTTGCATGAAACTTCCTCTCAATGCTAGCATAGAGAGAGTATGAAACGATTCTTTTCTTTCCTTCTCGTATCTCTCGTACTTCTGGTACTTCTCGTACCTCAAAGCAAGGCCACTTCAGAGCGGGCGTACCAGGACTATCTCTATCAATTCGATCTTTACCGGCAAAAATTCAGCGACTTTACGATCACGAAAAACGAATATGAAAAATTTAACAGTCTCTCAAGTCAGACCACGGCACTTACCAATACTTCTGCCATGCTCGCCCAGCGTGATCAGCTCCTTCGGGCGTATCTTCTTCTTCTCAACGAAAAGCTTAATGAAGACCGTGGACTCATTGATACCCAAAAAGTTACCTATCGGGCGCTCACCGGAAATGAAATCAGCTTCCTCGATCAACACAGCACGCTGGTCCAATCCATCGGATCGCTGGATGATGCGGGCGACGTCTCCCGTAGCCTTGAATCTCACTACGCCATCCTCGGTGCTTCTATGCGCCAGGTAATCATCGGGGTGTCTCTCGGGCAACTCGCTCTTCTCGCCCGGCAGTATGATACTGCTTTGGCTGACGCAAAAGCACTTTTGACTACTAACCGTGGCGCCTTTGGCCCACAAAAACAGGCAACCGTCGACCGGTGGATTCTCCAAATTTCCAATACCCGAAGCCTCTATCAGCAAAAAATCGACAGCATTAATACAAAAAACGCACAGCTAAAGGGGAGTAGCATTGAAACATTGGATGACCTATTTGGGGAACTCAAACGTGACTTGGGGCAAGCCAAACAATATCTCATGGAAGGCAATAGATTTATAGGAGAGCTTATTGAAGCTCTACGTTACCAAAATTAGTATGGACACTGCTGAAACTCCAATTTCACAAATTCCGGAAGTAGCGACGGATTCTACTGCGCCGGTATCAAAGAAGAAGGACATCTGGATTATCGCAGGGGCCGTAGTGCTCGCAGGCATCATTACGCTTATCACTATGAAAAGCCTCTTTACTACGCCAAAAATACCAACTGTTCAGACGCAGGAAACTCCGACACCCAGCCCCACGCCTGTCCGCATCCTCTCCGCAATCGCTTCGCAGAGTGCTTTCCTAGCGCTTGAAGAGGCGTATTCTTCTTTCTCCGCTTCTCTTACCGCTACCAACTTAGATGACCCCAGCTTATCGCCACCGGTATTGGATTTGCCTCTTGGTTTTCGCTAAAATCTAATGAACGTGCTATACTTGTGACCCATGACGACAGCAATGGAACGACAGGCAAGCGGCACCATCACTCTCACCATCACCATACCTTGGGCAAAAGTAGCAGAGACGAAAGAATCCGTTATCCTTAATCTTACCCGCGAACTTGAGCTCCCCGGTTTCCGCAAAGGCAAAGTGCCGCGTGACGTAGCTTTAAAGAAGTTGGAGCAAAGCAAGATCTATGAGGACGTCATCCAAAAACTTTTGCCACAGGCATATAGTGATGCTGTAAAAGACCATAACCTTCACCCAATAACCTTGCCGAAAATTGAAATTGTTGAGGCTAAGGAAGAAAAAGATTGGATACTCCGTGCTCTCACGACGGAAAAACCGGAGATTGTCCTTGGTGATTACAAAAAAGCCATCCGTGAAGCAAAATCCGCCAAACAGAATAAAATTTGGAAACCCGGCGAAGAGGAGAAAAAGCCCGAGCCAATGACGATTCGCGAACTGCTTGACGCACTCCTTACTGTAGTAACCTGTCAAATCCCGGATATTCTCATAGAAACCGAAGTAAACCGTAGTCTCGCAGAGCTCATCGATCAAACTAAAAAATTAGGGTTAAGCGTTGACCAATACTTATCATCAACAGGAAAAACCGCAGAAAGCGTACGACACGAATATGCAGAGAATTCCCGCCGTACGCTCACGCTTGAGTTTGTGATTGAAAAGGTAGCAGATAAGGAGAGTATTTTTGTATCTGACGATGATATTGATACGGCCATAAAATCCGCTAAAACTGAAGAAGAGCGCACGAGCCTCACGAAAGAGCGCTATTACCTTGCCTCAATTCTGCGGCGTCAAAAAACTCTTGACTTTTTGGCTGCAGTATAATACATAGTACATTGTAGATCTTCCCGCCCTATAGTATAATATGCAAAATATGCAATCGTTACAGCCCACGAACAATACGCCGAAGAAACAGTCCGCGTATACAAACAACAGCATCCTGGAATCCCTCCGGGATCTTGGCACGGGAGTCGGCAAAAGTATCGCCAAAGACGTTGTCGGAAAAGTAACCAGCGATGCGCTCTCCTCGCTTTTCGGAAAGCCTCTCGGCGGAGATATCAAACCTCCAAAACTTTCTGTCGAGACTTATCCAGAAAGGCAGCCATTTCGCCCTGCCGTAAAGCGCCCGGAAGTTTATCAACCCATGGTTGCCGTCCATCGCGAAGAGATTGGTATGAAGGAAAAGCTTGAGTCTGTGCGCATGGAGCTGGCAACTCTTGCCGCATCCATAAAAAAGTTTAATAGCCAAGTTGAACGCGCGATCGAGGATATTCCGGCGCGTCCCGGCATCTATCATCTCAACTTTTTAGAACGACTGCGCGGTGTGATCATGGCAATCCGTGAAAATATCGAAGACAGCAGTTCATGGCTTTCTCTCTGGACCACAAGAAAGCAAAAAAGGAATTACTGGGGCATGTACAAAAAGCACGGTACGTCGTTTGGGCTATCCTCTGAGCGCAACGTATCGACACAGGCTGGATAAAAAGCTTGCGTAGCTCAGCTGGCTAGAGCGTTGCATTCACATTGCAAAGGTCCCTGGTTCGAGTCCAGGCGCGAGCACCATTACTCTCTCGGGGTTTCTCCGTAAATAACAACCCGGGTTCCCTCATTGGAAGCATCTGAAAGAGTTGACCAGGCTTTTTGGTTGGTCACGATTGGGTTCGCCCACTCGTAGAGCGTTTGGGCCTCAGATATACGCATATTCACACACCCGTGACTCATGGGATGGCCGAAATTGTCATGCCAATACGTTCCATGAAAACTGAACCCCCGCATTTTTGCAATCTTGTCGTTGGAAAAAAACATGACGTACGGGACATTGGGGAGATAGTAATACGTTCCTATGGTTTTATCACCCCCGCTCATTTTTTGACTCCGGACCTTTGCCCATATACGAAATTCACCGGTTGGCGTATGAGCCCATTTACCCGTCGACACAATAAATTCATAAACTTTCCGCTCTCCCTCGTAGGCATATACTTTTTGGCTTGAAAGATCCACTTCGATGCGTTTTTCGGACGAAGTATCCCCTAATACGCTCCTGATTTGTGAAAGACCGGCGAGCACTGAAATTCCCGGCGCCTGAACATCATTTCCGTGGAACTGAGCAATTGCTTCAATGGACGGCACAGGTAATCTCTTGCCGGCTATAAGTTGCTGAAGCGACTCTCTATCAGCGAGTGGTTCGTCGCTCGGATGAAACGATGGAAGGAGTGGCCGGACCAAAAAAACCGCAACAATGATAAGAAAAAGATTACTGATAATACGAAGCCAGCTTGATTCATGATGAGTTATACGAAGTTTCATTATTACTTATAAACCATTATACTACTTATTATGCGGCGAAGTGTTGCCCGGATCAAGGGCTTAGGATTTATCATCTGGCACGCAAGACACGAATTCTACCATATCCTCCTGGGACTTGCCTGGGCGTGGTTTTTGCGCGAGCGGTGGAATGAGTTTAACGGTCGTTGGATCTGGTGGTCTCTTTTTGCATCACTTCTTCCTGATGTAGACCATCTTCTCTATTTTCTCCTCTACGGAAAACGGGACTGGTACAGTAAGACGGTCCGTTCATTGTTAAAAGCCGGACAATGGCGTAATCTCGTGACGTTTCTGGAAAACGGCCATAAACACCAGACAAACCTTGCTTCCCACAATTACTACGTCATGACGGTTCTTTTGGGAAGCAGCCTTCTTTCCTCTCTGGTCGAGTGGCAGTTGGGGGTTATCATTTTTGGCGCTATGTTTATCCACTATGTTTTTGATATTGTCGATGACCTCCTGATGCTCGGCCACATCAATGAAAACTGGAAACGGTGGGGGAGAACGCCAAAATGAAGCAGGACGAAGAAATTTCCTTAACATTTCTGAAACATCCTGTGGTGTGGGCCGTGACGATAGCACGACTCTTGATTGCTTTATATATCTTCATCAATCCTCTTTGGGGTGTGATATGGTCCATGGTCGCCGATTGGGTGGATTCCCAGGTACTGATCCACGGAATCAGCATCACCCGACCACAATATCACCTGTGGGATAAGAACGTGGATTGGTTCGTCTATGTGGTGGAACTAAGCGTTGCAGCAAGTTACGGTTTGTACTTACCTTTTTTTCTCCTCCTCTTCTGGCGCTTCATCGGCCAGTTTATGTTTCTTAAAACACACAAACGCTTTCTGTTTGTCTTTTTCCCCAATTTCTTTGAAGTTACGTTTCTCTGGTTGGTATTATTTTATCCCGCACGTCCGTATGTATGGCTTATCGCATTTCTGGTCGCCAAACAGCTTCATGAAATTGCGCTTCACCTCTTGTTTGCCCGCAATCGATAAGGTATACTGCGTTTGTCCATCCGACCCCAATCCGGCCGGATTTTTGGTTTTCTATGAGAACAGTCTTACGACTTACCAAACGGGGAACTGTCAGGATAATGAGAGTCAGCAGACCAACAAAGTATGTCTTGGACAGCTTCATGCGTCCTGTTTACCGCTCCGCGCGCTATAGCCTCCTTGCCAACGTAGAGCTATGGGGTGAATCATTTTGGGTCGAGTGGGAGGCGCTCCCCGTAGACAAAAAACTCGCGTGGATTCTATTTCTCAACCACACCATCGCCCTCATCACGCTCATTGAGGTATTCCTACTAAGGCGGGGGAAGTAGAAATTCTTTTATTGCAGGTCCGGGAGGAATCGAACCTCCACTAGAGCTTTTGGAGAGCTCCGGTCTACCGTTAACCTACGGACCTATAAAATACACACCCTTTGTATTATATCGTGAAAAAACCTCTGAAACAATGACTGCTGTGTATGGTTGACAATCTTATAGCGGTCGCGATAAGATTGTCAATGTATGAAACCTGCAAACGCGAAGAAACGAAGGAAATCTTACACCGGAAGCCTCTATACAAATATAAACTGGAACAGAGCCGAAGGGTTCTTCCGACAGACTACACAACAGGAAACAAAACATCGAGACTATCCATCAACGAAGGATATCTTGCAAATACTGGCGGCTGTGGGAACGGTAGGCCTCGTCTTGGCTTTTCCTCCGGCTCTCACGGGAGTAGCGGCGCTTATGAAGCTAGGGCGAGGAAGCTACAGCCCATGGGGTATGCGGCGGACGCTCAAGCGACTGAAAAAACAGAAATATGTCACTATCCATGAATCTCGTGACGGGAAGGTAACCATAACGATAACCAAAAACGGCATGGTTCGGGCGCTCACCTACGAATTAAATACGCTTTCCATTCAAAAACCCACACGCTGGGACGGAAAATGGCGCGTCGTCATTTTTGATGTGCCGGAGAAGGACAAAAAGCTGCGTGACACCTTTCGCATGAGGCTGCGGCAAATGGGACTTTACCAATTGCAAAAGAGTGTCTATGTTTCGCCGTATCCCAGTTTTAATGAAATAGAGTTCTTACGGGAGCTCTACGGTATTGCGGTGACGGTACTCTATCTGACCGTTGAAAAAATAGAAGACGATGCGTTTTTGCGAACTCATTTTGATCTTGCTTAGGCGATTGATAATCTTATAGCGGTCGCGATAAGATTGTCAATGAATGGTTAGAGTCTTAAGGAGATTTTGAAATACCTCACCGGTTCCTGCGAGGAAAACGTCAAGGCGGGTGACGGGATGACGGAAGATGAGGGAATCAATGGGGGTACCGTCTTTTTCTGATTGCGTATGATAAAGCGTTGCTGCAACTGATCCAATCTGAATATCTTCGATGTTTTGTTCCGTTATTGCCGGACGGGGAATATCTTTCTGACACGTCATGAGGATACCATCATCGCCATTCGGGTTGGTAAATGCGGCGCTACCGGATGCGCTCTCAAGAAAAGTAAAATTGGCAGGATAATCAAATGCTACTTTACAAAAAGAGTTACGATACGGCTTGGTTGTTAAAGGAGCGACGACTGTAGGCATCGGAGACAATTGAGATCGTATGGTGTCCGGTGTCTTGACTTGCCGACCAATATTGACTCCTATGATAAGAGCTGCAACAACTGCGAGTAGACTCACAAGAAGATATGTGTTTCTATGCATGATCAATCGAGCTTCCCTGATTCTTTATGCTCTGTGTGTTTCCGACACTTGCGGCAATATTTTGCAAGCTTGAGCTTTTCCGGTGTATTAAGCTTGCTCCGCTCGGTTATGTAATTTTGACTCTTGCAAACGGTGCACACGAGTCCGACATTCAAACGTTGTTCCTTTTTTGCCATACCCGTAGTATACCGCAAACACCTGGGGTTACTCAAGCAGCGTATTGACAACGATTGCATTCACTACCGTTCGGGCAAAGAGCTGCCGGCCAAGATCGGAGTAATGGATGTGGTCACCCGGATTGATATAGAGAAGTTTTCCCTCGCCGGTACTATCGACGCTGGGGTGATAGCTATCGGCAATCGGAATACCTTCACTCTTTGCAAATCGGATAGTATTTTCAAGATAACGCTTGATCGTTCCTGTCCGTTCCAATTTATCCTGCAGGCTAAATGCTAAACCCGGCGCACCGTCACCAAATACCATACTATTGGGCGCAATGGTCGCTGCAAGAACAATTTTTGTATCCGGGAGATTAACCTTTAACGCATCAATAATATAGGAGAGGCTTAACCAATGCTGCTCCAGCGCTCCGATATCAAAGGAGAACGGATTGTAGGCAAAAGATTCAATGACGATCAAATCCGGGTGCGTTGAGATAAGCGCCGGACGTCGCGAGCCCAAATACACCGTATCACGCGTCACACGCTCCAAACCTGATACGATGTTTTCTCCGCCTACACCGTAATTCAGAAGTGTAAAGGTTGCTTCTGGATAGACACGTAGTAGTTCATCATTAACGAGGCGAAGGTCGCTCCCAAGCGTATCGATCATGGAATCGCCCAAAAAAGCTATTGTGTTGTGTGGTTTCTTCGTCTTTCTCATATCAACCGCTACTGTTTGTCCTGCCACAATAGTTGCAGAAAAAGTACCTGTTCCCGATACGGTTTTCATAAGATCGGCAAACGAAACGGCGGGTTTAATGACAGCATCGGATAATGGAGTTAATAAACTTTCCGCGGCAAATACCGCCGTTGCCAAAAATCCGAATATGTTCATGGCCGTTTAAGAAACGTGACGTCTATTCTTTTTGCTTCAAAAAAATCCTGACAGAACTGCGCAGTTTTCTCCATGTCATACCACGCGCAGGAGAAGATGTTGATATACGCGCTCTTCTTGTACTCTGAAAAATGTCCGGTGACGGAACTCGTTTCAATAAGTTGGACCATGGAGTAGCCGGCAGTAATAGGATTATCATGCCCAAAATGGGGAATAAGTGGCTCGCCGTAGCGTTTCATGCAGATTACATCGTCACAAAGTTCAATAATGAAGCGCTTGATGTGTTTCCCCGAAGAAATCTTCTTAAGATTGCAATCATAAAGATTGACGATCATCTCCTGACCATAATAATTTTTCTCATGAGGGTTTTTAGGATTGAGCATGTATCTAGCTAAAAATATTCGAGTGCGTATGTCAAGAGGGGATCATACTTTTTGAGCCTGGAGTGGGGATTGAACCCACGGTCTCACCCTTACCAAGGGTGTGCTTTACCACTAAGCTATCCAGGCTTGATCGGCGAGTCTAATCTGATCCATAATCCATTTTTTCAGTTTCATGTTTCCAAATGTCACCGTACAAACTCCAAATTGTGATTTCTTTTTGTATGTACCTTTTCCTTGAGGCGCTATACGCACTATTGTACCAAAACTTGACTCTGGAATCTCTAGTTGTGTCGCCCAAAATCTACTAACGAGTTTGATCTCACTATCTTGAAAAGCGACAATGCTATAGTGCAGCTTGGCATTTTCGATCTGGCAAATTCTCTTAAGAAATAAAATAAAAACGCGAAGAATCGCTGGATCTGAGTTTGCAACTCGAACGGCGTGTGGTGCGACTTTATTTCCTTCTCCCCAATAGATACCGATTCCTAAACCAAAAAGGTATTGTTCCTCTCTGGATAAATCGGTTTTAATTTTAAACGGATCGCCGTTAGGATTAGCTTTTACATATGCTGCATCACTTCTGGATCTTCGTTTAATATCAAATTTTCTCATCCAATAAACTACCGTATGCAGAGAACATGAAACAAGGTTTGAAACCTCATTCATGGATAACTTTTTAACCGAGTATAAGTCATGTAATTTTTCTTTCGTCAATATATCCATATACTATCTATAATAGATTGTGTTATGTGTATATACATAATATTCCTCTATTAATCTTGAACGAACAATTTATGGCTGGGGAAGGACGAAGGTTTGGGTGCAGGAGGCCGTCTGATTGGTGTCATTTTTAAGCAGGACATCAACAACCGTAGGTACGTTTGGTTCAAGCTCCAAGGAAGGAGAGTCACAACGAAATGTACCACCACCGCGGCTAACAGCTTGAGTCAGTGTGCTTTGAGCACTCGTCGTAGCGACAACTTTTCCTCCAACACTCACGCTGAAGTTACACATAACTTTTTTGGTCGTCATGAAATCAGCGCCTTCTACTCCCAGAAAATATTTTGCAAATCCAACTACCGGATTATACCATTGCCGCTCACAGGCAAGACCGGTGATGGGACCGGGAGTGGGTGATGCTACGACCGGAGACGTGACCTCATTTCCCAGTTGCGCCGGGCCAGTCGCTGACTTTGGCCGAAGGAAATAAACACCCCCGACAATCAAAACCAACACAACGGCGCCCAGGATGTAGTAGGTAAGGGAACCGCTTGCTTGTGTTGTCTGTTCCTGTTCTTCCATGATCCTAGTATAAACACTAAAAATATTCTTTTGCAAGGGGTCAGTTTATTAGAGTATAATAGACGAGATGGCTGAGGTGGCGGAGTGGACAATCGTAGCAGACTGTAAATCTGCCGGCCGAAAGGCCTACCCAGGTTCGAATCCTGGCCTCAGCACTTATTCTATACCATGCTTATCCGTAAACGTCTCATCGATAAAGTGACTCGGCTCGCAACATTTACGAGTGCAGTATCCCACCGTTATCGTCTGGCTATCCTCTACCTTCTGGCTCATGATCCTAAAGAAACGTTCGAGATCGCCGACACGCTCATGATACAAGAATCGCTCGCCGTACATCATCTCAATCAATTAGTCAAAAGCGGGTGGGCTAAGAGAATCCATACCGGCAGACGGGTAACCTATGTGTTGGAGAAAGTGGCTGCTCTGGAGCTGAAAAAATTTTTGGGTGATACGCCGTTTTTCCGGAATCTCGCTTGAGCTGGCGGGGAGGATCGAACTCCCGACCCACTGTTTATCCCAGTACCATTTAGCTCGCCTTTGTTTGGAGCCTCCCAACAGAATCGAACTGTTATCAGCGGTTTACAAAACCGTCGCTCTGCCATTGAGCTAGGGAGGCGAGCGTAAATGTACGGGATCCCGCACATCTAAGCCAAATTGTACAACAATTTGGCAAGATGGTGCTGGGACAAAACCGCCGTTAATTATTGTACCAATTGAACTAGGGAACGGCAAACTTCGGAGACATCAAGGAAGAATAATTCCGCCCGGAGAGTGAAGCTATTTTCCCCGATTGTTTCAATCGGATGGACTGTCTCAAGAGCCAAGGCTCATGAAGAACTGCGTCCTGTTCCCCGAAAAATTCGGGGTACCTCATTGTGAATGAATTTGTGGAGGAAAATATTCTCCATCTCATTCGGGCATATTGATCGTAGAATACGGAAAGGGCGCTTGTCAAGTACCTGAAAAAAAGAAACGGTTGCTATTGACACACATGTCTATAACGTGTTTCCACTGCACGTTCAATCGCGCACAGAGCTCATCTGACTTTGCCTGATATTCAAGCTCCCGAAGATAATTGATACAACAATGGCCGCCCGGCCTGATGATTGTATGAAGCAATACCAAAAATATGGGGGAAGAGACAAATTCCGGAATCTTGGGGCCGGTAAAAAGATCAACGACAATGAGGTCAAACGCCGTTCCCTTCTTTGCCAAGTGTTCAACAAATCTGTTTGCGTCGTCACACTCCAAGCGCACATTTGGATACTTGTCGATACCGAAATACTTCGTGGCGATGTCTAACATCTGGGAATCAATATCCACAGCGGTAATTGACGCGTGAGGAAAACTATCAGCTAAAAGTTCAATGACTGTTCCGCCTCCGACACCTAAGACGAGGATAGTTTGGATAGTATTGAGTCGAGTAATTCCAAACTTCCGAAACGCATGGTTCCAAAGCTTTCGGATATACGGACCCGATTGCCACGATCCGTTAACGAAAAGCCGCAGTCCGCCCAAACCTCCAAAAATTCTGATATCTTGATTATAAGAGGATGAAGACTTTAATACGATGTGTGGAAAAAAAGATTGAAAATAGGACATTTAAATATATCGCATCGACGGCAAGAATATTGAAAGCAATACATTAATTACCGGAGAGATGAGTTGGCTGATAGGGGAAGCGCCGCCTCCGAGAGGAAGAATCAACACGATCAAAAATATCATACCGTAGCCTTCAAGCTCCGCCCATTGACGCGCGTATTCTTCAGGCAAGACACCACCTACAATCTTGAAACCATCAAGGGGATGAATGGGAACGAGATTAAAGACCGCCAGGACGACGTTCAGAATTATCAAATTATCCAATAATCCAATTATCCAATAATCCAATGAAAGGCGTAAAAGTACGGAACAAACGGTAGCAAGGAGGAGGTTACTGACGGGACCGGCAAGCGAAATGATTGCACTGTCGCGGCGCGGGTGACGCAGGTTAAACGGATCAAATTGGACAGGTTTACCCCAACCAAAGCGGGCGATAAGAAGCATGATGGTGCCGAGCGGATCCAGATGAGCGAGAGGATTAAGGGTTAGCCTCCCCATAAGCCGCGGCGTGGGGTCGCCCAGCCGCTCAGCCGCCCAGGCGTGGGCAAATTCGTGGATGGTGATGGCAATAACCAAGGCTATCACCCAAAACAAAAAGCCTACCGGGTTACTGGTAAGTTCGCCGATCATATGGTATAGTATACATTCTATGTCCTATCGATGCGAATTGTGCGAAAAGAAATCTCATGGGGGTCGTCAGCATACTCACCATACCGGAGTGGCAGGAGGACAATGGAAAAAACGCGCCCAGACGACACTGCGTGACTTCAAGCCAAATCTTCATGTCGTTACCATGCAAATCAAAGGAGTATTACAGCAGGTACGGGCATGTACGAAGTGCATTAAGCGTTCGAAGTTTGATCTTGCGAAACTCGTTACTTCTTGACCTCTGCTTTTGCTTCACAGAAAAACGCGAGACAACCGCTCCCATCGCGCTTATACGTCCAACCACCGGCACAATCTTCTGCCCGGGGGAGAGCTAGCTGCGGGCAGGATAAACCCGCACGGCTGCGAAGATCCAGCGATGTTTTCTTTACTGCGGTCAACACAACGACCAAAAGGATAAAAGCAAGAGTCAAAAAAATAATAAAATTCCATGAGGCGAGGTCATCATGAACAAATGCTTTTCTGGAAACGGACTTTCTTTTTGCCATACTTGGTACCCCTAATCCAAGTGTAATCGCCCAGACGCGGCTGTCAAGAGGGTAGAATACGGTATCGGTTTCTTTCCTTCCCATTGGACAGTATCTAAATTCAAAAGACGAGTGGCAGGAGACAGGTGACAAGCAAGAATTTTCAACCGCTTTTCTTCAATGGAGGTCCACAATCCCGGCCAGGGGATAAAGGCGCGGAACTTGCAGTCTATGCGCCGGGCTTCTTTCGGATCCTCCAACGCCTTCCCAATAACCTCCCACGGTTCAAATCCGTCATCACGGGTCAAGCGACGGGCATACGTTGATTGAGTGACGGGTGACGGGTGACGGGTGACGGGTTGATGGGTGAGATACGACGGTAAGCTTTTCACAAGGAGCTCCGCGCCCAAGGTAAAAAGTTTGGTACGTAGCGTATCACTCGTGTCCGTATCAGTGATTGGAATCTTTTTTTGAGCGATGATCCTCCCGTCATCAAACTTCTCTGATAGCGTCACAACAGTCACTCCCGTCTGGTGATCACCGGAAAGGATTGCCCACGGAACAGGATCAGCACCACGCCAACGAGGAAGAACTGACGGATGAACGTTGAGGCCTCCAAAACGAGCCGCTTGAATCGCTTGAATCGGAATACGTTGCCCGTAGCAGGCGCTGATGAGAAGATCTGCTTTGAACGGTTGGAGTGTATCGATTACCTGGTTCTCATCAGCATAAAGCCAGGGCTTATCCGAATTGGAAGGAAACGAAAGCACGGAAATACCGTGCTCCTTTCCCCATGTTTCAACTGGTGTGGGAGTGAATAGCTGCTTGCGACCAACAGGTCGCGGTGGTTGAGTGACAACACACGAAACGCCCAATGAAAACAATTTTTCTAAAACTAAAACTGAATCAGAAGTTGAGCCGAAAAAGACAACGTTCATATCATTATTTCTTCCAACATTTCCTTTCCTTCCTCATCTTTTCCCGTCTGATAGAGCTTGCCTTTTTGCTCGAGAATCTGTTGGGTAAAGAGAATACCGTTGGTGTGGTCCGTTTCATGTTGGATGATGGTAGCCATAAATCCCGAAAATTTTTCTTTATGCATAGTGCCCTTCTCGTCCTGATAGCGAAGAGACAACGTCTTTGCGCGTTTCACCTTCCCCCAGATTTTTGGGATAGAAAGGCATCCTTCCAGCTTACCTGCCTGCCGGCGAGGCAGGTTCTCTCTCTCGGGTACTCCATCCGTTACTTCATCTGAACGCTTAATAATTTCGGGATTGATAAACACTCTTATTACAGACTCTTCTTTGGGCCGTGTGATAAACACACGCACAGACTGCCCGATCTGGGAGGCAGCAAGCCCGACGCCTTTAGGATTTTTCGTTGCCAGAAGGGTAGTTTTCATCTCGCCAACAAGAGCTTCCAGCCGCTTGTCAAATGTGGTTACGGTTTGGGCATGACTTGTGAGAATAGCGTTTGGAGCACAAACAATGGGTTTCATTGGTTCAGTCGTTCCAAAAAGTCTTTATCTCCCGGATCGACCTTGGTAAGGTAATCAGTAAGGACCATGCGGGCACGTTCGGGTCTTTTCACTTCCGTATAAAATACCCACAATGCAAAATACGCATCGCGGTAGTTTGGCTTTAGGGTTATCGTCACGTTAAGCAGTTCAATGGCCTTTTCATTGGTACCCTTACGGCCATAAAGGATGGCAAGATTGTAGGTAATCTTCGGATCGTTGGGGGAAAGAAGAGCCGCTTTTTCCAGAGCTTCAATTGCCGCATCATTAAATACCGGATCAAATTCAGAAAACGAATAATAAATCTTTGTTCGTGACTTCCAAAAATTAACATTCTTGGGGCTAATCGCGAGGCTACGGTCGCTCCAAGCGAGACTTTGTTTTACAAGCTGAGCTGCTTTTGTCGCGTCTTTTTCCCCTACGGCAGCAATCACGAGGCCTGCATAGACCATCCCGAGCTCATCGGCAAACACAGGTTCTAACGGATTTAAAACTGAGGCTCGGGAAAGATGAGATACAGCGGCGTCATATTTTCCGGCACGGCTTTCGCGGTACCCGGAAGCATAAAGAGTATCGGCGTACCAGAGAGCGGCAACGAAAATAACGAGAACGACAGTAAACAATACAACAATCCAAGATATAAATGGCGGCATCCGAAACGAAATACGTAATTGTTTATTGCTTACCAGTGCCATCGCCGGAAAAAGAAAAAGAATCACTTGAAGGATCACTACCGAAAAGCCAAAAAAGTTTGTAATTAATATCGATATCCACCCTGCAAATAACGCAATATGGATAATTTCTTTCTTTAAAAATTTAAAAAACCAATAAATAAAAGCGCCAATAAATAACAAGTAACTACCCAGTCCAAAAATTCCCGTTGTCGCGAGATAATTAAGGTATTCGTTATGCGCTTTGTTGTAAAGAAAGTCCCATTCACTGGTGAGGTTATGCTCCTTTGGCCGATACTGATAAAACGCAAATGCAAAGGTCTCCGTACCGGTGCCTATCAAAAAGGCCTTCTTTGAACTTCTCCACGCATTTATCGCGCCCTGCCATACATATTTCCTGATCGTACCGGATTCCGTACCCCCATACTCAAGGAGTGTACCACTGGGTGTTGCGATCACAGAAACCGTTTTTGTGAGTTGGAGTTTATTTTTCCAAGCACTGAACGTCAGCCAATGGTCGACAGAGTCTATATACGTACCATTGAAGAAGATGATAATGAGGAAGGCAAAATGCACAATGAGAAATGCTGGAAAAAGTCGTTTTCTGTCATGCCCGACCTGATCGGGCATCCAGTCTTTTTTTACACTGGATTCCCGCGTTCGCGGGAATGACAACGCGAAAAACGTCAGTCCCCAAAAAACCGCATCGGCGACAAAAAATCCCAAGAGCCCGGAGCGGGAACGGGTAAAAAGAAGCACCGTAAAAAACAGAATGACCAATGACCAATGACCAATGACCAGAAGAAGACGTTTATTTGGAAATTGGAGCGCGAGCGCCATAGCTATCGGGATGAGCGCGACGAGGTATGCTGCCAGCCAATTGGGTTGGCCCATCGTACTAAACACCCGATTTTGCACATCCTGAACCCAGAGATGTTTGTCTACGCCGAGCCGCTCTGCGACTCCATAGAGCGCCACGACTGCTCCAGTGGCTAAGCCCACTTTGAGCAAATTTAGCAAATTTGGCAAATTGGAGACAAACGCGTAATATAAAACAACGTAGGAAATAATTGAGAGCATCCCGCCGTTAAACCGGGAATAGTATCCAAACCACGAGACGTGCGGGTCAATCGAAAAAATTGAACTTACAAATTGTGAAGCGACGAATAACGCGATTGGAATATCTAAAGGTGTGCGGGTGATACGAAGTTTCCCTTGGGAAATACTTTTAATAAGCCATGTGCCGACGATAATAACCGTCAAGCCATAGACCCCCATCATCTTGTTGTACTCAAAGAGCTCATAATTCCACGGGGTGAGGAGGAGTGGTACCAAACCTACAAGGAGATAAAACCCCCATCGGATCACGCGCTCACACCATTTCGCAATATCCATGGGGAAAGTATATCATAGGAAATCAACTTAAGAGGAAAAAAATTACTTCTGATGATCGAGTCGATAGACAAGAGCATCGTGAAAAAAACTTCGAGATGGATCGCCACTTGGTTTATAACGTATCTCTTCCCAAGCCTGTCCTACATCTGTATGTGCTCCATATGGATTCGGTGGATTATCTAAATTCCACCTCGTACGCTCAATTTCTGGTGATGTTTTTTCTAGATCAATCGGCATATAATTATGGGATTATAGCGCGATCATGGCTCAAATTGCAAATTCGACAATCCTTTTCGGGCATAGATCGCACACAGGGGATGGAGGAAGTTACAAGGTAGGGCGGACAATTGGCGGATGCGTAGTGTGCTGCTCGAGCGTTTTGATCCGTTCGTCATGACTATCAACCATATCAAGATGTGGTCCCAATAGATCTTTCAGCTGATCGGCTATTGCACTCGTAATATCATCTTTTTGTTTTACGAAGCGTTTATCAAGATTTTCATCCAGTTCACGACCAAAGTTGGTAAACTTGATCTCAAGTTCATCCTTCGTCACCATATCCTTGAGTGCTTGTTTGAGTTCTGTTTTGAGTTCTGTTTTTAACACCACAAAATCCTGCTTCGTGACAAATTTGGCTCCCATGCGCTTTTCCATCTGCACAAGATCGCCCTTTGTGGCTGGTTGTGACAACAAGGATTTTTGTTTTAATTTCATACTATCCAGTATGGATCAACCACCTTCTTATTGACAAGAGATCAATACATTTGACAATCCTATAGGATTTTACTACAATCACCTTCTCCTGCCAAAACTCTGCCCATCCTGCCCGTGTTCTATGCCCTATCCGGCATGTGATAGTGAGAAAACTATACTGCCTCTTTGTTGAGGAATTTTTAGTGTGTTGAAGACAGAAGAAGTCCGCCCCTTCTCCTGGCTTTAAACGCTGGGGTTTGAAAGGATGCCGTCGCTCGTCGCATTTTTGCGCGACATTCGACCATCCTCAAACTTGTACATTAACAAGTGAATGAAGGAAAAAAATATAAGAATGGATCATGGCGGCGTAGATAAAAAAAACTGCGTTAAGAAGTAGGACCGTGCACAGCAAAAAACTTTTGCCGTCTGCGTACCTATTTCTTAACAATTTAAGTTTTTTTATCAACCCGCATAGTTCGGGATTCCAAAAGTGCCCAAAGGGCAAAGGAGAAATGAAATGTCCGCTCAACGGACCCTCATCCTCACAGCCCTGATGGGGCTGTTGTTATTTGGTTTTGTAAAACCAATTTCTGCGAGCACGCAGGGAAACGACGAATGCCGTTTCATCCAACCAATCGTCGGCGGATCGCCCAACGGTGATTTCACCTTCGATGAAAAAACCCCCTTCGAGGAGAACCACACAGGATTGGACTACATCTATCCTGCCGAGACTCCAGTGGTGGCTGTTGAAGCTGGTGAAGTAGTTTTTACCGGTTGGTGGCCGCCCGAGGGTGCTTCAGAAGGCTATGGATTTGGATATTCGGTATTCGTCAAGCACGACGATTGCAGTGGAATACTGACATTCTACTCCCACCTCGACGAGAATATCCCGGTTGTTCAAGGTGAACAAGTCTTCCAAGGACAGTTACTGGGATATATCGGAGAAACAGGGTCGGCGCCAGCGCAAAATATTGCTGACCTGCATTTCGGATTCAGCCCGACTGGCGATCCTACTAAAGGGTACGCATGGGGAGGGTCTTGGCTTAACCCAAACGCATTCTTCTCCGAGAGTGCTCCTGCAGAAGTGGTTGCAGAACCACCGAAACAGGAATACATCCAGGTCAACGTTGATCTGGATGCATCGTTCGTGACGATGATCACAGGGTCTGTGTTTGTTGCTCTGCTGGCCATTGCGAGCATTCTCGTACTCGCGGTCATCTGGAAACGTGCGGCGTTTGTTCTAGGCGTCCTGATTGCTTTCACGGACATCATGTTCGTGGTCGTTGTCATCGGACCACCGCCGTATGAACTGCGAAAGCCGCCTCTTCAGGCGAGTGAGGTAACCGTTGTGTCCCAAGAAACCAGACTGGAAGACAGCATGGTAGAATGGGCACAACAAAAAGGTATCGGGGTTAAAAATCTTGAGGCAAACATCCTGGCCTCGAGTATCTGTTGGTCGGTGAGTCGTCCCGGATTCGTGGCCGCAGAAGATGAAGACTGCCGAAAGGTGGACCTTCTTCTTCTTCTTGGTATCGATAATACCGAGACAATCGACGCAGACGTCGAATGGTACGACCCCACCAAGCCCGGTCCTATGGGATGGGAGGCTGTAGAAATTACAGCTTATCGAAGGTGGGGTTATGAAGGCGGACTCGAGCAGCTGCGTATCATCTGGCAAATAATGATGCAGCCGGAAATGCGTACGCGCTACCCTGGTGCCGTGATCGACGTAAATGCAAACGGCGTGTATGAGCCAAACATCGGAGATCACATCAACGTGTACGGCTCAAGCGCCACGTGCATCGGCCGGTCGCAAGGCTTACCGACGTCGATCGTCCTTTTCGCCAACAGCCTGATCACGGATCCGAACTTCACATTCGATCCGTGGAATGACACACTTTCTAGTGCATTGTTCAAAGCAGCGCACCTGGCGAATGACTACGAAGGGACTGATGTCTGGGAACGCCGAAAAAACGCAGCAATGGGGTACAACCCAAATCAGGCTCAACTCGAGTGGATGCTGACCCTTAATCGTATTCAAGAATTGTCTGACATACCAAGCGAGAATCCCACGTTAACGGTCATTACTAGTACGCGTGTCGAAGGCGGGGAAACGCAAAAATTGTTTTACGTGCTTTACTCCAAGGACGTAGAACGAACGCCTCTTGAGACGATGATCGAGTGGTCGATCGTGAAACGCGCGTATTATGCTGAAAAGTGGGATCAATCCTCCGAACAGGACGGGCAAACCCTAACTAGCTTACTCGCCTTGTGGGCCGAGCTGGAGAGGTCTGCATGCAATGTGTCGTTGGGCTTTGCTGCTCGGCCCTGTAAACAAGGAAAAAATTAAAAAGGAGAAACATTTGAACGAAACAAAAAAATGAATATAGCAACAAAGAGAATTCACCTATGAAGTTCAAATTAAGACAGGAGGATTATCATGGAAAACAACAATCGATTTAGCATAGTACAATTCCTGTTGAGCGTAAACGGGTTTGTGTATGCCTTGTTCGGCGCATTCCTGGCCCTGATCGGCCTCGGTATAATCTGCGCCGGATCGGCAAATCTGGGTGTAGGACGGCTCATCGGCCAAATCCCCAAAGGGGGCGGCGTCGTTATGGCAGACGCATATCGCGAGATCTACGATCTGCCAACTGAACAGGCAGTGAGTCTTGGTGGTGTCTGGGAGCAAGCTATTGGTACGCGCATTCCAGATGTATTTGTCTCGACTGCAGCACCAACTTTAGCCGTCAATGAAACACCAGGCTTCGCAGGAACACCCGCCGCGCCGACCATGGGCGCTGAAATGACGCCTAATACGGCGGACACGGAGCGTGTCGCTACGATCAATCAGGCGCTGTTGAAGGCCCAAGAGCAATGGTACGCAACGGGCGACTATGGGGCGCTTCTTGACACGATCGGAGCGATCGATGCGCAAGTCAGACCCGGCGAGACCTACGGCCTGCGCGATCGGCTAGTTGCCGAAGCAAGCGAGTTCAAGGTCGCAATCGAGGCCATCGCCCCCGGTTACCAGTCGCTCTTAGACGGCGGCACGAAACCTTCTGATCCAGTGGAGCGTCTCAAGTTGGCGATAAAGTTACAGAGCGACAGCGACGTCGTCCTTAACTTCCTGAACGCTCAAAGCCTGGTAAACCACCCAGGGTGGCAAGCCGCCGACGTGGGCAAAAAAACTGCAGAGATCGTGATTGTTATCGTCAAAGCAGCCGCGGACGCATCGGTCAGCACCACATCAGAAGGATTCTGGGACACGGTCAGCGTGCCCTGGGCGAGCACCAAATGGACGATCATCGAGTTTGACGCCGGACTGGGATCGACGAATACCGCGGTTCTGCGTGCAGAAAGTCCGAATGCAATCAAGGGGATCAATGTTCGAGTATACGCCCAAATGCTCCAAGAGCATTTCCCCGATCAGACCGGACCGCTCACTGAAGAAGTGGGTCAAGTGATCGTTTTCCCGGCCCCATAGGAGAACCAAAATGACAAAAGCAACATGGAATCCAATTGCACACGCAAATAGATTGATCGTTGCGATGGATGGGATGACTACGATAGCGGCGGCAAAGCCTGCGATTGATGCGGTCCGAAAAGCACAAGAAGAAGCAATCGCTGCTATTCAACAAGCAACCCAAAAATCGACTACGCCGCGAGTAGCGTCACCACCGGCCACTATCGTACCTGACCAACCAGTGATCCCAAGCTCGGCACCCGAATCAAAACAGCCGGAAAAAGAAGAAAAGAAGAGTGCATCTCCAAAGATTCTTCTCATGATGGGTCCTTGGGCCATCATGATGATCTGCTGTTTCTGGGCCGCCGTCTTAAGCTACATACTACCGGCGACGGACATAACGTCCGGTGGCCTAGGTTTGACGGCTGGCTGTGTCCTCGGTGGAGGTGGTTTGATATGCGGGTCAATATGGCTTGCAGTCGTTCGAAAGATCGAAGCCAGTAAAACCGGCAAAGAGGCACGGAAGAAAGGCCTAAAGAAGGCTGTTTGAGGAGGCAATATGTTATTCCAAGCCTTACAGCAACCTTCTGGTGATTTACCCAACACCGTAACCGTAGAAGAACTTGAGCGGATAATCGCCGAAGCAGAGGAGATATTTAAAGCATACGAAAATGGTTTGCCTATTCGCGTCTCTCTAATTTCTACATACGTGAACGGCGAGCCGAATGGATGGTGGGGAGGCCTCCAAAGAGAGTGGTGGCCGCTCAGAGGGATCGTCGTCCAAAGGAGCTACAAATCCAAAAGAATCCCCCCGCCACCAGACACTGAGAGTTTCAGTCTGGAGGCAATCGTTTCGGCACAACGACCCGATGTAGACTACATCGGTGTCGTAGACTTTATACGCCGATGGGTACTTTTTTGGAATAAGTGGCTCAGCTGGATCATCGAATTCCCGGTACCAGACTTTTGGGGAACTGCCGTACTCAAATCCAAAGAGGGGAGAGAAACTGTGCTCTTAGAGCACATGGTCAACCCTCTCGCTGGATTTGATTATATTGTCGAGTGCACCCAAACGATGCTTCGAGGATTAAAAGCCTACGAGCGACTTAAAAAGATGACCGCCGAAAAAAAGGCTGCGCCATCAGTCGCACAGAAAGTAGAAGCGGAGGCGCGATTTCGACTTGCCGTTGAAAAACGACTCGAAGATCTTCGTGCCGAAGAATCCGCAAAAGGAGGTCAATGAAGTTCCTTCATTCACAGCGTTTTAGCCGAGCGGCAAGTCAATTTTTGGCGTCGTAATGACGTTATTAAATTTTCTTGTTCGCTCGGCTGCTGTTTCCGGCTTCGTATACATTATTTTACGAATCCGAAATGAGCAAATCATATGCCAGAACGAATTGTAGTTACAGAACCGTTTGAGACTGAAGAAGAAGCTGCAGACTTTTTTGCCGTACTCAAGGCGCAAATGGATGCACTCGGGTATGACATAGAACCGGCACCATCTTCCGGTGGTATAGACACAGGTGCTATCTGGTTTAACGTTGATGATCCTCGCGTTGGGGAAAATTTCGGAAACGCACGATTAGTCATCAGTAGTGGACACATGGCTATTGAAGTAGCAGGAAATATTTTCGCTGAAAGAAACATCGCGGCAGTCGCACAGGGTCTGGGATTATCTCACTCTGTTGCGTTTGAACTTGCTGCTTCTGCAATGCTTGGTGAAACCGAAACCGGACGACCCGTGCTGACCGCAATCGTAACAAACGTAGAGTAGAGCGTGACCTTTCCGGAAAATAAGATAAGTTTGGAAAAAAATCTTCTCTTGGTATGCTAAGATGGGAATATGGGTAAAAGTGAGGGGTTTCCTTGGCTCCAGGGCGTGCTCTGGGTCGGGCTCATAACGTCACTGGCGCTCAATGCAATATTGGGCATCCCGCTCCTACGAAAATCACAAACACCAAGTCCCTCAGCAACGACTACCACGGTCACGAACGTCGTGGACGGAGATACGTTTGATACGAAGGACGGTACCCGCGTACGGCTACTGGGGCTTGACGCGCCGGAGTATCCGGAAGGGTGCCTGTCTAAACGGGCCAAAGAAAGGGTAAGCGAACTGGTTTTAGGAAAAGAAGTAACGCTTGATATATCCGGGAAGGATCGCTTCGGGAGAACAATCGCGTGGGTGACGATGGCCAAGGAAATACCGTTAAGTATCGTGCTTGTTGAAGAAGGCTTAGGCGTTGCCGACTCCATGGACGACAGCCACGGAGCGCTCCTCCTCCAAGCACAAACCAAAGCCCAGGAAACAAAACGGGGCATCTGGTCCTCCGAGTGTACGAGTGCGCGGGAAGGATGTGTCATCAAAGGAAACTATCACAAAGGCACAAAGGAGCGAACCTACCACCAGCCCGACTGCTACAACTACAACCAAATCAGCATCAACCCCAACGAAAGCGACCGGTGGTTTTGTACAGAGAAGGAAGCCGAAGCTGCAGGATTTACCAAAAGCCGCGACTGCCCGGGGGAGAAGTGACTCTCCTCGCGGCAAGCCGCGAGGCATCTTTCTGTCATCCCGGGCTTGACCCGGGATCCAGCTCTTTCTCTTCTGGATTCCGGCTCGGGGGCCGGAATGACAACTATTTCGCCGCAAGCGGCGGGGAATTACTGCTTCGGAAAGTCTGACGTTCCTTCGCAGTATCCCAAAGATAGAGTAACCGCTAGGAATGGCGGTGGGTGGCAACGAGGTACTTGAGATCCTGAAAGTCTTTGCGAGGGACGGTGTCGACCTCTAAATCGATGACGCGCCGGCGGATATCGGAAACGTCATAATCCAGTTTATCGACTTTTTTATCAAGCACGGTGACTTTTTGATCCAACGCATCTACTTTCTCTTCTATTCGGGTGGTTTCTTTACTTACCGCTGTAATAATTTGAGATGCCAAATCATCCAGGTCGCCAACCGTAACTGGTTTTGCAAGATCACGGTGTTTTTTCTTCATGCCATCACTGTACCACTCCCTTATGGTGCGGCGCAATATGCTAGAATACACTCATGTTTGATTTCCTGTTTGGGCTCCTCTCCCACGATCTCGGCATTGATTTAGGGACATCATCCGTGTTGGTATTTGTGAAAGACAAAGGGATCGTGATACGGGAACCCTCCGTGGTTGCCCGACACAAAAAAACCAAAGCTATTGTCGCAATCGGCCGGGAGGCCAAGCGGATGATTGGGAAAACTCCCGGGACCATTGAAGCCATCCGGCCACTGCGGGACGGCGTCATCAGCGACTTTGACGCGGCGGTTTCCCTTCTCACGCATTACATAAGGCTCGTTCACGAACATCCCGCGAACCCCTTTTTGCCGAAAATCCCCCGCCCGAAAGTGGTCATCGGCATCCCCTCCGGAGTCACGGAGGTCGAGCGCCGGGCGGTACAGGAAGCGGCAATCGGGGCAGGAGCAAGAGCGGCATTTCTCATCGAGGAGCCGATGGCCGCGGCAATAGGCGCCGGACTCCCCATACTCGAAAGCCAAGGGACGTTTATCTGCGACATCGGCGGGGGAACCAGTGAAATTGCCGTCCTATCCCTTGGCGGAATCGTTGTTAACCGAAGCATTCGGATTGCCGGCGACGAAATGGATGAGGCCATTACCAACTTTATCCGTCTCAAGCACTCGCTACTCATCGGACAACTCTCCGCAGAAGAAGTAAAAATTGCTATCGGAAGCGCCTACCCGGTCGATAAAAACGATCGGGTGACCGTCGTACGCGGGAGGGACATGGAAACCGGTCTTCCTAAATCGGTGCGCATCAACGAATCAGAAATCCGTGAGGCTCTCGCAACTGTGGTCCACGAAATTGTGGAATCAATAAGAGATACGATAGAAGAAACCCCCCCCGAACTCGTCGGAGACATCATCGAGCACGGAATCATTCTGGCCGGCGGGGGATCGATGCTCACGGGCATCGACCGCCTTGTTGCCAATGAACTCAAAATGCCGGTCTGGATCACCGACGATCCGCAGACTGCAGTTGTACGAGGTTGCGGTAAGCTGCTCAGTGATGAATCATTGCTCCGGAAAGTAAAAGTCGCAGCAAGGAAAGTATGAAATATGACTTAGGACTTAGGACTTAGGACTTAGGACTTAGGAAGAATTAAATCTCATGCGTCAAAGTTATAATTATATATCATACGTCCTACGTCATAAGTCATAAGTCATATGTCTATCGCTCTGCTCATCTCCCGCCTCTTTGATCCCCTGTGGATCATCCCCGCAGTCACCCTGCTCAAAGCATATAAACACGGATTCCTATTTACGTTTGTACTCATGATATTCATGCTCGGCATCCCGCTTGTCCTTCGCCTCCTCTACCGGCCAAGCGGTTGGGACATAACCCAGCGCGCCCACCGGCCCCGCGCAATTGCCGTCCTTCTTCTCTTGGGACTCATCAATATCCTCTTCGCGTGGAATTTTGGCAACGTAAGCTTAGGAAAACTTTTTATCTTCTACGAACTCTGGCTCGCGGGATTTCTTGTAATTTCACTCTTTTGGAAAATATCGGGTCACGCGGGCGCAATCACGCTTGCTACGGGACTCATCATCCTTTGGCATGGGTGGATTTGGTGGCCTCTCCTCCTCCTCGTACCCCTCATGGGGTGGGCGAGAGTGGTGACAAAAAATCATACAGTCGTTCAGGTAATCGCTGCGGTACTCTATACATGGAGCGCACTCGTTTTGTATGAAGCTTGGCAAGGCATTCTCTGACTCCCTCATCGTAGAAAAAAAGAACGCATCGCGTTTTGGTAAACCTAAAGCGCGCGTTTGGTGGCTGGGATCGGGCCGGGCACTCATTTTTACTTCTATCCTCTTTGTCTCTTTGTTTGTGCTTGCCTGGCGGCTCTTTGATCTCACCATCATACGTGGACATGAATTTCGCTCTCTTGCCGAAGGCAACCGAATAAAAGAGATTATCCTCCGCGCACCGCGGGGAAAAATTCTGGATCGCACCGACAAAGTGTTGGCAGACAATACGCCAAAGGACGGCGAATATGACTACAACCGCGTCTATCCTGCAGGTCAGGCTACAAGCCCTGTCACGGGTTACACCGGAGAGATTACGGCCGAGGAACTCGCCGATTCATACTACCAACTGCGGGGATACCGTCAGGGTGATCGGATCGGACGGATGGGAATTGAGGCAGTCTTTGAGGCAAAACTCCGGGGAAGAGACGGACGGGAACTTGTCGAGATAAACGCCTCAGGCACCGCGGGGCGCATTCTCGGCAGAATCGAAGCTATTCCCGGCGAAGATATAACGATCTCTATTGACCGGTCCCTGACTCAAACCGCGCTCGAAGCTTTTCCTACAGACGAAAAAGGCGCTATCGTTGTTGCCCGCCCGAAAACCGGAGAAATATTGGCTCTGATCACCAGTCCGTCTTTTGATGCGAATGTCTTTTCACAAACGCTCCCAGAAAACCCCAACCTTCCGATGTTTAACCGCGCTATTGGGGGCACCTACCCTCCAGGGTCAACCTTTAAAATCGTGACCGCTATTGCAGGGCTGGAAGAGGGGACAATATCAGCCAAAACTCTGTTTGAAGACATCGGAGAGATAATCATCGGACCTTTTCGGTTTCCCAACTGGTACTTTATCAAATACGGCAAAACCGAAGGTCTCCTGGATTTGGTCAAAGCAATGCAGCGAAGTAACGACATATTTTTCTATAAAGCCGGGGAGGCGATCGGCATTACCAAACTTGCCGTGTGGGCCAAGCGGCTGGGAATAGGCGCGCCTCTGGGCATTGAAATCCCCGGAGAAGCAGCCGGCCTCATGCCTGACCCCGCCTGGAAAGCCAAACAGTTTGACACACAAGCGGACAAAGAGGTCCGCAACGATCAGTGGTATGTAGGGGATACCTATCACGTTGCGATCGGACAAGGATACCTCCTGACAACGCCATTACAAGTCAATACGTGGGCAAACGTCGTGGCCAATGGAGGGAAGCTATGCAGACCGACGATAGAAAAAAAGAGTCAAGAGTGCAAAAATCTGGGAATTAAAAAAGAAACAATCGAACTCATTACGGAAGGAATGCAAAAGGCATGCGAGACCGGGGGGACCGGATGGCCTTTGTTTAATTTTATGGTTCCTGTTGCCTGTAAGACGGGCACGGCGGAATTTGGGGATCCCCAGGACCGCACCCATGCGTGGTTTACGGCATTTGCGCCCATTGAAGAGCCGGAAATCTCCGTCACTGTCATCGTCGAAGGGGCAGGAGAGGGGAGCGACAAAGCCGCTCCTATTGCAAAAAAGATTTTAGAGGAGTGGTTTTCAAGATAACCCCACAACGCGTGTAAAACTTCTCCAGGCGTACGTAAGCCTCCCTCTGGATTGATTGATGCTTCTGTCACGATAATGGATGATATGGATGTGTCGTAGAAAAAAGATCTTCCAGCCAGCAGCCTGTACGCGAGGAAAAAAATTAAACTCCTCACCATAGAGAAAAAGTGCGGGATCAAACCACCGATGCGTATTGCCCAGTATATCCCTGCGACACATGATACATCCTGCGTTGACCCTTTGGACGGGGACAATAGGACAAAAAAGGACACAGCGCCTACCGGTCAACCGCCACAGCATATCTTCGACAACAAACGCGAGAATACCGCGAATGCTCAATTTACTCGTCGTAAACAAGAACCTTCCTTTCTCATTGACCTGTTCCGGTCCGACGACCCCGGCGCGTGGATTCTCGCCAAGAAACTCAAAGAGAACTCGCAAAGCATACGCATTGGCGACCGTATCCGGATTGATAAGAAGGATATGATCGTAGCGCGCCCGGGCAATCCCCGCGTTGTTTCCAGCCCCAAAACCCGTATTGGTTTTATTGCGAATAAGAAAAACGCGCGGGAAATGGCGGGAGACAATCGCGCAGGTATCATCACCCGAGTGATTATCTACCACGATGACCTCATGATGGATGCCGGAAAGCGCGAGGCTGAGTGAATGAATGCACGCGACGATTTCTCTTTGTGAATTCCAGGTTACGATGATCGCTGAAATACCATGCATAGATGTCACGTTATCACTCCCATAGAGTACTATACTCCAAGAGCGTATGAAAAGACGACCACGACAAAACACCGCATACCAGATAGCCCGGCGAGCACTCAAGAGTTGTGTGTCGAGCGACGGCTTGGTAGCAGGAGTTCATCATTTCACTGACTTGTGGGCACGGGACAGCTTGTTTGCTTCGTTTGGGGCCAACGTCTCAGGATTATCGGATGAATCCAAAAAAACACTCTCAACGTTTCTTTCCTATCAACGCCATGATGGGCTCATACCCTTTCTTATCCGTCGCGACCGACTCACCATTGGTAAATACTTTGGGCGTCACTCGCTCCTTCCCTCTCCCAAGCCCCAATTTCGGTCAAGCCAATCGCTCGGCCTCGTTCCCGATGGGGGACTCATGGCAGTCATTGCGACAACACAGTACATAGAATCTTCAAATGATGATGAATTTCTTGAAATCAATTATTCGACATTGGTTAATGCGATGCGTTGGTATAACCAAAGATGTGGAACCAACCTTATTCGTGAGTGGTTCCAATGTGAATGGGCGGACAGCGTACTCAAATCCGGATCAACACTGTATACGAACGTTCTCTATTGGAAAGCGCTCGTCGATATGGCCATTCTTGCAAAGCGTACACGACGCCCACGCGACGCGACATATTTTTCACAATTATCTACCGTCGTTGCAACAGCCATCCGTCAAACGCTTTGGACCGGTACATACTTTTCCGACTGGAGGGACCTGTTTGGACGACACGAGTATTTTGCCTCCCATGGCAACATGCTGGCAATTGTGTTTGGTTTCACAAATGCAATGCAAACGAAAAAAATTCTTGAATTTGCAAAACAGCACTGCTGGAATGGATTCACCCTGGAAACGAATTACCCAACCTATCCTCTCTGGCGTATTCCGATCATTGCATACATAATCGGTATGGCTGATTATCACAATCGTGGGTGCCTTTGGTTGCAGCCTGGCATCCTCTATAGCGTCGCGCTCTTTCGCGCGGGTTACACGACAGAAGGGCGCACCGTACTTTCCCGGATCGCCGAAAAAATAAACGAGTACGATGACGTGTATGAAGTGTATGAGCGATCAGGGCAACCCGTGCATCGCATGCTCTATCAGAGCGAACACGCATTTGCCTGGTCCGCTGGACTTTTCTTATGGGCGTCTCATATACTCGGGGTAGTATGAAGGCACCAACGCTATCCGTCATCATCCCGGTCTACAACGAAGAACGCACGATCAGTTCGATTGTGGAAATCGCCCTCGCCTGGGGGGTAGCGCAGGAAGTAATCGTAGTAAACGACGGTTCAACGGATCACACGCTTGGAGCCCTCCGGCAATTTGGCACAACCATTCGTGTCCTATCCTACACCAAGAATCAAGGAAAAGGCTATGCAATGGCGAGAGGTATCGAAGCAGCAGGGAGCGATCTCCTCATGTTTCTTGACGGAGATATCACCGGGCTCTCAAGAAGGGATTTAGACGCCATGATGGCTCCCTTACGAAACGGGAACGCCGATATGGTCATCGGTGTTGCCCGATTTTGGGGTGTCGGATCATTTGAACCGTTTAATGACGTCAGTGGTCAACGGGTACTCCGAAGAGCCACATTACTCCCGCACCTCAAGGCTCTCCGCGTGGCGGATCGGGGGGCGGAGTTTCTCATAAACGATATCCACAAAACCAAATGCATTGTTTCCGTACGGCTTCCCCATGTATTTATCCTCGGCAAGATGGACAAACAACCCGCACCGGCAGCTATGCTCGAGTATGTAAAAGAGGCACGAGAATTTTTGGTGACTATCGTCAAAATCCAGAGCAAAGATCTCACCCCGCAAGCCAAACGGGTTTTTCGCGTAGCTCAAAACTATATCAAACAAGCACTTATTTACCTTCAATCTTCATGACCCAAGAGCAACACTACTGGGTGGCATTTTCCGTATTCCCCGGTATCGGGCCGGTACGATTTCAGCGTCTTTTGGATACATTCGGTACTGCAAAAGCCGCTTGGGAAGCGCCTTTATCTGACAAATTTATTCATTTCAAAAAAACATTTAACATTGACGAATACCTAGAAAAACTCGGGCACCTCCATGTATCCGTTTTGACTCTGAGCGACCCAAAATATCCGAAATTGCTAAAAGAAATATCTGACCCACCCTTCTTACTCTATATACGCGGCAAGAACACCGGTGAGCCAATTAATCTGGATAAAACGATTGCCGTCGTCGGGACGCGGAACATAACCCCTTACGGACAAGAAGTCACGAGGAAATTAGTTACCGGACTCGTAGCACATGGTTTTACCATCGTCTCGGGGATGGCCTATGGTGTCGATGCAGTTGCCCACCAAGCGGCAATCGACGCGGGCGGCAAAACCATCGCGGTTTTAGGTTGTGGTATTGACATTATCGCCCCGCCAAGTAATGCTACATTGTATCGGGCAATCGGGGAAGAAGGACACGGGGCTATCGTTTCGGAAATGCCTTTAACTCAAAGGCCCGGCAAGGGCTTGTTTGTAGCTCGGAACCGCATCATCAGTGGGCTATCCATGGGTGTGGTTGTCATTGAAGGAACCGATAGTAGCGGTGCGCTCATTACGGCGAGAAACGCCGGCGAACAAGGACGAGAGGTATTCGCCGTTCCGGGACCAATTACGAGTCTCTACAGCAAGGGACCGGCGCGTCTTATCAAGCAAGGCGCAAAACTCGTCGAGCGGGTAGAAGATATACTGGAAGAACTGGGAATAAATTCATGAAACTCATTATCGTCGAATCACCTACAAAAGCACGGACACTAAGTAAATACCTCGGAAGCCGGGAATATAGGGTAGAGGCTACCATGGGCCATATCCGGGATCTCCCGAAGGCAACACTTGGCGTGGACATAGAAGGCGACTTTGCGCCGAACTACATCATCCCTAAGGACAGAAAAAAAAGGGTAGGCGAGCTGAAGGATCTTGCGAAAAAGGCGGACAGCATTATCCTTGCTACCGATCCGGATCGGGAAGGAGAAGCGATAGCGTGGCATACCGCGTCCGTATTCACGGACGCAAGTCAAAAGTCACCTGCCCGCAATGCCCTGCCCGAAGCTGCTGCATCGCTGCAGGCGGGTACGCAAAGCGTTGCAGGCGGGAAAGTCAAAAGTCAAAAGTCTTTTCAACGGATTGTGTTTCATGAAATTACCGAGTCGGCTATCAAGGAGGCGATCGCGCACCCACGGGAAATCGATCTCAAGCTCGTCGACGCACAGCAAGCCAGACGGGTACTTGATCGTCTGGTCGGCTATAAATTATCTCCACTCCTCTGGCAAAAGCTCTCCCGGAGGTGGCTTTCCGCCGGACGCGTCCAATCAGTCACCGTACGACTCGTGGTTGAGCGCGAACGGGAGATAGACAAATTTGCTAACGTGGAATTTTGGACAATTGAAGGCCTTTTTCGTTGTCATCCCGGGCTTGACCCGGGATCCATCGACGAAAAGCTGGATTCCGGCTCGCAGGCCGGAATGACAATCCAAGCTCAGCTCATTTCAAAAGACGGCGTAAAGTATGAAAAAACGCTTACGTTTGACCTTTTTGATGGAAAATATACGACGACATCCTCAACGATAGACAATAAACAGAAAGCAGAAAGCATTATCAATGACCTCAAATCACCATTCATCGTTTCGGCGGTAGATAAAAAGGAAATCCGACGGACCCCGCCGCCACCCTATACGACGAGCACACTCCAACAGGATGCAGGAAGGCGCTTGGGATTCTCCTCTAAAAAAACCATGCAACTGGCCCAAAAACTTTATGAAGAGGGCATTATCACCTACCACCGGACGGATAGCGTCAACCTGTCTGAAAAGTTCCTTACCGAATCGCGTGACTTCATCGCTGTCACCTACGGAAAACAATACCTTCCGGAAAGACCACACCGGTACCACACGAAGTCCAAACTCGCCCAGGAAGCTCATGAGGCTATTAGGCCAACTGACGTGGGAATGACGAATGAGAAATTTCCGTTACCAAATCAGGAACTCAATAGGGATCATCATCGCCTTTATAATCTTATCTGGACAAGGGGTACAGCAAGCCAAGCCCGCGAGGCGATCTTTGACTCAACGACGATAAGGATTACCAGTTCCAACGGCTATCTGTTTGAGATCCAAGGATCTGTCATCAAATTTGACGGATATCTGAAAATTCTCGGCCGCGAGGCAAACGGTGAAATAGAACTTCCCAATGTCTCCGTCGGACAAACGGTTTCGCTTGAAAAAACCATCCCGACCCAACACTTTACGGTACCGCCACCCAGATACAGCGAGGCTGCGCTCGTCAAGGCTCTGGAGGAAAAGGATATTGGTAGGCCTAGTACGTATGCGCCGATTATCTCTACGATCCAGGAACGGCTATATGTGGAAAAAGAAGACCTGCCTGCCGGCAGGCAGGGTAAAAAACTCATCCCAACAGACCTTGGGGTGACCGTCACGGATTTCCTCGTCCGTTATTTTCCTGACATCCTTGGCTTGCCGTTTACCGCGCAGATGGAGAATGAATTTGACCGCATAGCTCTGGGCGCTCGTGAATGGCAACCGGTGATCCGCGATTTCTATACCCCTTTTGCCGCGGCTCTTGAAAAAACCTACGAAACTGCCGAAAAAGTGAAAATGCCGGTGGAAGTTCTTGAAGAAAAATGTCCGGATTGCGGCAACCCTCTGGTCGTTCGGACCGGACGGTATGGCAAATTTATTGCTTGTAGTACATTTCCTGCGTGTAAGTACTCTCGTCAGATCGTAGAAAAAATAGATAAACAGTGCCCGAGATGCAATGGCGATATTGTTGTAAAAAAAAGCAGGAAACGGGGGAAAACATTTTATGGCTGCGGCAACTGGCCGAAGTGTGACTTCGCCGCATGGAAGAAGGAAGACATTAAATAGCAATACACGCAACCCGCGTTACTTCGTTACTTCGCAAGAGTTATTATTGTAATACGAAGTAACCGGCCTTGCTCGCATTGCGAAGTAACAGTATACTTAAGGTATGGAAGACCGAAGGAAAACCGTTGCCGCAATTACCCTCATCCTGGTGGTTATTTTTTTCATCGTTCTTATCGGAGGCATCCTTCTCGCGCGCAAAAAGCCCGTCGTATCTCCGGTGCCGGAGGAGGGGGCGATACGGATTATTTTTGTAAGCCCCACCACAACACCGACACCCTCAACCGCAGTAACCCCGACTCCCACACCCAAGCCCAAGGCGACGGCGACCCCCAAACCTACACCAACCAAAACAGCCAGTCCTTCCGCAACACCTAAACCCTAGGCTTCTATGGAACGTTTGCTCGCTCTTGACCAACAACTTTTTCTTCTCATCAATCACCTGCCGCACTTGGCCGTCTCCAACACGGTTGCTTTGGCCATTTCCGGCGTGGGAACGGCGGGTATTATATGGTTTATCATCGCCATACTTCTATTTCTCCGTGAAGAGAAGAAAGACCATTGGTTTTTTCTGCCATTTATCCTTGCCGGTGGAACAAGCTGGACAATCGTCGAATTTTTTCTTAAACCGCTCATTGCCCGCGTTCGGCCGAATGAAATCATGGGAGCCATTATCGTTGGGCCGGGAAGTGATGGATTCTCCTTCCCCTCCGGACATTCCACTATTGCCTGGGCACTTGCAACAGTACTCGCCCATAAAGAACCCAAATGGAAGACGTTCTTTTTTATCCTCGCGTTCCTCATATCCTTCTCCCGCATATATATTGGGAAACATTTTCCTCTGGATGTCATCTTTGGCGCACTTCTGGGATGGGGTATTGGCCGCATCGTATATGCAACTCAACGCTAAACAGCTCCGTACGACTGTCCCTGATCCGGTTATACAAAAAGGCATTGTTAAAAATCCGATTACCATTATCCTGGATAATGTATTGGACACGTATAACATCGGCTCAATTTTCCGGCTTGCGGATGCCGTGGCGGCCCAAAAAGTGATCCTTTGCGGCGAGACGCTCACACCTCCCAACTCACGCATCAAAAAAGCTTCCATCAACACCTGGCAATGGGTGAGTTGGGAATATTCTCTTTCAGCAAGCGAAGCGATCACGCGTCTCAAGCGTCAAGCGCCGTCAACAAAAATTATTGCCGTTGAACAAGACGCGAGAAGTAAGCCATTTTACCAAGTCCACTATGAGTTTCCCATTGCTATTGTCGTGGGCAATGAAACGTACGGGGTTTCCAAAGAGGTGTTGGATAGGGCAGACACCATCGTCGAGCTGCCGATGTGGGGGATAAATAAAAGTTTAAATGTCATGGTGTCTTTGGGAATCGTTCTTTACGAAGTCATGAAGCAACAAAAGACTACCCCAACAACCTAAACTTCCACCGATTGACAACAATAACGCGGCCGCGTTATTGTTGTCAATGAAGGATATCGGCGTATATTCTTTGCAAATCTTGACAGGGCAACCCCATGTATGTGACCATGGATGTGATGGTTACAAAGCTCACCTCACCCTTTACTCTTCTCAAACAAGCGTGGTCGCTAGCTCTCGCCCGACCCAATATCACTTTATATCTCACTCTCGGTGCGCTACCGCAACTTTTCTTATTTGCTATCTCTGCCATCCTTGCCTACAGTTTGGGTATAAACGATCTTCAGACGACCATTTCAAACCTAATCACCAATACCGGAACATGGGGGATAGCGGGAGTCATAGCGATTGGGCTCGGAGTAGTACTTATTGTAAGTTTGGTGAGTACGTGGTATGCCGCACTTCTGTATAAAGTGTATCAAGCGACCATAACGGTAAACGTAAGCAGACTCTCGGCATATATCCTCCCAGCCAAAGAAGTTACTGCCCATCTCTTAGTAACATATATCATTTTCGGACTTCTTTCGTCCGTGGGTTTCCTGCTCCTTATCATCCCGGGTATCATCATTACGGTGCGCTACATGTTTGCTCCAATGATCGCAGCTGTTGAAGACGCTGCGGTCAAACCCTTCGATGAAAGCAAGCGACTTGTGAAGGGACGATTTTGGAAGCTCGTCGGCAGAAGTATCCTCATGGTCGTTTGCTACAACATCCCTCTATCCATCCTCCAGGCGATCCATCCGCTCTTTGGCACCGTGTGGGCAATCACCTCACCAATTTTTGGGCTCTACTTTTTCCTGGTGTACATGGACTTTAAGCGGACTGCTGCAGTTGCCCCATGAGTAAACGTCTTCAACTGCTACTCTTAGGGCTATTCTTCATTTTTTCCTTTACCATATTTAGCCTTCTCGTTAAACGCGGAGGCATGAAGGACTTGGATTTTACGGTGACTGTCAAAGTCCAGGAGCGCATAGACAACTCTTCCAGGCTACGACTCGCGAGGTTGACCGGAGAAGTTATGGAAGGGGCCACGTTTCTGGCAAGTCCGATGGTTTCTATAATCGCTATAATTATTATAACCATTATAACGTTGATAAGGCGAAAAAGATTCCGGGTAGTTGCCCTCCTCATCCCTATTGCCTTCGGTCTCCTAACCATCGCCGAAATCTATGGCAAATCGGTCGTACATCACCCTGCACCACCGTTTTTTCTTCTGAAGAACCCCACGACAATATTTCCCAAATATCAAGTTTTGGATAACTTTTCCTACCCCTCCGGCCACGCTGCCCGGGCCATGTTTCTCGGAATAACATTGTATTCATTCTTCATGCTTCATACTTCATTATTCAAAAGAAAAAAAATAAAAGTTTTGACCATGATCGGAATCATAAGCTATGTAGGTTTGATAAGTGTGAGCCGCATCTACCTCGGCCAGCACTGGATATCTGATGTGGTGGGGGGGTTAACTCTGGGTAGCGGTTCTGGGCTATTGACGTTCGCAGGGCTTCTCTCATATAATAGAACACGTAATGAGTGACGACGCCTAGCCATCATAAATACAGGGCTTTCCACCGAAATCCCGCGATGGCGGGTTTTTTAGTCGTTACTCGCTCTTTGACAATCGAATGGTGATAGGAAACGTTATTTTTTTGAGAGTTTGATCCTGGCTCAGGATGAACGCTGGCGGCGTGCCTTATGCATGCAAGTCGAACGGTCCGACGGATCCCGCAAGGGGCTCGTCGGGCAGTGGCGGACGGGTGAGTACAAGCAAGGAACGTACCCCTTATTGTGGGATAGCTCGTCGAAAGACGGGGTAATACCGCATGATCCCGCAAGGGTAAAGCGCTTAACCGCGCGATAAGGGAGCGGCCTTGTGGCTATCAGCTTGTTGGTGGGGTAAAGGCCTACCAAGGCTACGACGGCTAGGGGGCGTGAGAGCGCGACCCCCCACAATGGCACTGAGACACGGGCCATACACCTACGGGTGGCAGCAACAGGGAATCGTTGGCAATGGACGCAAGTCTGACCACGCGACGCCGCGTGAGGGATGAAGGCTTTCGGGTCGTAAACCTCTTTTATCTCGCCGTCGAGGCGAGGAGAATAAGCACCTACTAACTACGTGCCAGCAGTCGCGGTAATACGTAGGGTGCAAGCGTTATCCGGATTCACTGGGCGTAAAGTGTCGTGTAGGCGGTTTACCGCATCGTGCTTGAAAGCCCGAGGCTTAACCTCGGCGTTGGGCACGAGATGAGTAGACTTGAGGGAGGCAGAGGAACGGGGAACTCATGGTGAAGCAGTGAAATGCGTTGATATCATGAGGAACACCAAAGGCGAAGGCACCGTTCTGGACCTCTCCTGACGCTGAGACACGAAAGCTAGGGGAGCGAAGCAGATTAGAGACCTGCGTAGTCCTAGCCCTAAACGCATGCCTGCTAGTTGCTCGCCGCAAGGCGAG
>Ga0209726_10001538_pt1 | contig 37017 bp, 27 predicted proteins | sample Subgrocontami54m_FD_187453 | JGI IMG/M metagenome (GOLD analysis project Ga0209726, IMG submission 187453) | Subsurface groundwater microbial communities from S. Glens Falls, New York, USA - GMW46 contaminated, 5.4 m (SPAdes) (version 3) | ecosystem: Environmental > Aquatic > Deep subsurface >...
GGCTGGTCTTTGTGGGGCAGACATTCTTGTCTGCCTGCGTATTCAGCGGCTTCAGTGGCAGACAGGAATGTCTGCCCCACAAGAATGGCGCAGCACCGTAAAATAGTCATGTTGGGCCGAGGTTGGAGAAGCGATCATGGCTGCGGGAACAGCAGTTCTGGGCGACATTCATGCGCGGGAAATCGCGCTCACGTCCGTGTTGACGGGGCATCAAGTCGTGAACGCCATACCGGTTGAAGACATCATCAGACTCCTCAACGCCGCGAAAATCCGTTTCGTTCTCGCGGGCGCCCACGGCTTGGCCGGCTGGCGCGATAGCGCCCGCGCCACGGAGGATATCGATTTCGTCGTCATGGCCAAGCATGTCAAGAAGGCAACCAAGCTGCTCGTGGACACGTATCCCCACCTCGTTGCGGAAGACCATGAAGTCGTTGTGCGGTTGCGCAATCCTGAGTCGAAAAAGGTCGCTATCGATCTGATGAAGACGAATCAGCCGCTCTATGGCGCCGCGTTTCAGCACGCGGTTTCGACGAAGATCGAGGGCCAAGCCTGTTTGATTCCGACACTAGAAATGGCGCTTGCGATGAAATTCGCGCCCATGATCAGCCTGACCCGCGAAGACTACAAGAAGTACATCGATGCGTCTGATTTCATGCGCATGATTCAAGTCAATCCCGACATCGATCTCGAAACTCTCGCCAGCCTCGGCGAACTCGTCTATCCCGGCGGCGGCAAGGAAATCGTCGAGAAAGTCCGCCAAGTCCGCGCAGGCGAGCGGCTGCAGTTGTAAAACATCCCCATGCCCTCTCTCACCGTCACTCTCGGCCGGCTCCAGTTCAAAAACCCGATCCTCGTCGCTTCGGGGACGTTTGGCTACGCGCGCGAAATGGCCGGGCTCGTCGATTTCAGCAAGCTCGGCGGCATCATTCCGAAAACCGTGACGATGCAGCCGCGCGCCGGCAATCCGCCGCCGCGCACCGTCGAGACGCCGTCCGGCATGCTCAACGCCATCGGATTGGACAACGACGGCATCGACCACTTCATCGAACATCATTTGCCGTATCTGCGGACGCTGCCGACGGCGATCATCGCCAACATCGCGGGCAAGACGGTGGATGAGTTTTTTGCGATGGCGGAGAAGATTGCGAGAATACCCCCCCCGGCCCCCCCTTCTAAAGGGGGGGAGGCGGTCTGCTCCCCCCCTTCTAAAGGGGGGGAGGCGGTCTGCTCCCCCCCTTTAGAAGGGGGGGAGGCGGTCTGCTCCCCCCCTTTAGAAGGGGGGGCCAGGGGGGGTGGTTTGGCAGGCCTCGAACTCAATCTCTCCTGCCCCAACGTCGCCGGCGGCCTCGACTTCGCCACCGATCCCGAGGTGACGCGGCGCATCGTCGCCGGCGTTCGGCAAATCTGCCCGCTGCCGCTGATCGCGAAACTGACGCCCAACGTGACCAACATCGTGCCGATCGCGCAAGCCGCCGCCGACGCGGGGGCCGACGCCGTGTCGCTCATCAACACCTTCGTCGGCATGGCGATCGATTGGCGCAAGCGCAAGCCGATCCTCGGCAACATCACCGGCGGTCTGTCCGGTCCCGCGATCAAGCCGCTTGCCTTACGCCTCGTCTGGCAAGTCGCCAAGCAGGTGCGCATCCCCGTCATCGGCATCGGCGGCATTGCGACGATTGACGACGTCATGGAATTCCTCGTCGCCGGCGCGTCGGCCGTGCAGATCGGCACCGCCAACTTCTACAATCCCAAAGGGGCGATGCTGCTGGCGGAACAGTTGGATCAAACGCTGACTCAGGTCGGGGCGAAGAGTGTGACCGAGGTGGTGGGGACGTTGCAGACGTAATCGCCGCTTGCGGCTAAGCGCTTGCGCCACCACCTTCGCCGACTATTCAGATCTGAAAATGCAGCTTCGTGTATTGCTTTTATCTGCGCAATCGGCGAAATCTGCGGATCACTCGATTCGCAACCCTTGCAACAGCGGCGTCGTCGCCAAGTTCTACGGTCGCCGCCCCTCCGGCAAATACAACTCATTCACCTTGTTCGCGGCGATCTCCGGCGGCGTGCCCGAATCCCACAACTTCGGCGGCGTCTTGCCCGGCTCGTACAGCGATTCCATCGGCTGCCACACCGCGTCGACCGCATCGGTGAACAAATCGCCGATCAGCAAATCCGTTACCTTGCCCTTGAGGTGCGGATAGTTGCGCACGAAGTTGCCGAAGCTGAAGCCGTCGTAGTATTCGCAGACGAGCCGGCGCATGCGGTCCACGCCCTGATTGAACGCCGGGCCCCATTTGCCAAGCTGAGCCGCGGACAGATCGTTTGTCTTGATCCCTTCGACAATCGCATCGGCCGCCATTTCGCCGGACCGCAATGCCAGCAGCACGCCGGACGAATACAGCGGATCGAGAAAGCCGAACGCGTCGCCGATCAGGACCCAGCCATTGCCGGCGACTTCTTTGGAGCGATACGAGTAATCCTTGGTGGCGAAGTAGCCGGTGACGCGCTTGCCGGTCGCGACGCGCTCCTTGACGTTGGGACAGCGCTCGACTTCCTCGGTATAGATTTGCTCGTGGCTGCCGCGGCCTTTGAACAGGTAATCGAACGGGGCCACGACGCCGACGCTGACGATGTTGCTGTGCAGTGGGATGTACCAGAACCAGCCCTGTTTGCTGGGCGTCTGGATGATGATGGTAGCGCCCTCGTCCCGGCCGATGTCGCGAAAAACGCCTTCCCAGTAGGTCCACACCGCCCCTTTGTTGAGAATCGGATCCCAAACGCGCAGCTTGAACTTGTTTTGAATCAGCCCGCTCTGGCCGCTGGCATCGACGACGACTTTGGCGCGCACCTCGCGAGTCCGAAAAGGGGTCTGACCCCCTGTCTTTTCGGGGTCTGACCCCTTTTCGGACTCCTGAATCTTGACGCCGACCGCGCGCGCGCCTTCGAAGAGCACATCGAGCACGCGGACGCCTTCCTGGGCATCGACGCCGTGCGCGCGCGCGTTGTTGAGCATCAGCAGATCGAACTCGCTGCGGACGACTTGCCAGGTGTCGGAGCATTCGTGCGGCTTGTTGTCGCGGAAGTAGAACGGCGCCGACAGCTTGCCATTCGCGTTCACGAACTGGACGCTGTACTTGCGGACGTGGGCGCTCTTCTTCATTTTTTCGAGCATGTTGAGCCGCTTCAGCACCCAGTAAGTTTCCGGGATGAGCGATTCGCCGATGTGGAAGCGCGGGAACCTCTCGCGCTCGAAGAGCTGCACGCGCAAGCCCTGCTGGGCGAGCAGCGTGGACGCGGTGGAACCGGCGGGGCCGCCGCCGATGACGATGACGTCGGGTTCGTGATGCAAATCCATGCTCAAGGTCCTTTCACAATGACTCATTTATTGATAGTCAGGTAGCGATTGCCCCCCTCTCCCCCGGTACTCCGGGGGAGAGGGGTTGGGGGTGAGGGGGTTTATCCCTCGCGGGGACCCGGCCCCCTCACCCCTGCCCCTCTCCCCCGGAGTACCGGGGGAGAGGGGAACTGAGGTCATTGATTTTCTGACAATCAATCAATGATCTACCGCCAACTGCTTTGTTCCCCCTCATGCGGCGCCCGCGCGGCGTGCAACAGCGCCGCCAATTCCCGCAACTGCGTTTCGTCCAAATGGCCCAACTGCCGACGATGGCACTCCCACAAGGGCTCGGCTAACTCCGCCACGAGCGCCAAACCCGCGACCGTGATGCCAACACGCACCGTCCGGCGATTGTCGGCCGGCCGTTCGCGCACGATCAGACCGCGCTGCTCCAACTTGTCGAGCATGCGCGTGATGTCCGGCGCCCGCGACACAAGCAGATTCGCTAATGCCAACGTCGGCGCCTTCTCCGGATGGCTCGCTTTGAGCAACCGCAGCACGTTGTACTGTTGCGGCGTCAAATCATGCCGGCCAAAGAGGTCATCCTCCAAAGCGCGCAAACGATCGTAGGTTCGCCACAAGTTCAGGAAGACTTCCTGATGAAGCGAATCAAATCGCAGCCTGTTCGGGGATGAGATCATGTTGCCGATCAGAATAGTCATTGGAACAATAGTTGTCCAGACAATTATATGCCGATTTGGCGGTTTCATTCAGGGGTCAGATCGGTCGAATGAAACGCCATTCCGCAATCTATTTTCAGGACATTAGTTACGTCAATTTTTCCGTTTCACTTATGACTTGTGGTGTGTGCTGAACGCAAATGAATGAAACCACACCGCGCTTTGGATGAGTGAACCAGCCCAAAGTCCCAGCCGAACGGCCGGCCCAGGGCGGCGATTCGCTAAGGCCGTTTCAAATAATTAGCTGGTCCACTGACGGAGTCCCGCCCGCCAATTTCTTGATTCGTTTTGTTTCTTCTGCGAAAACGCAAGTGGACCAGCTAATTATTTGAAACGGCCTAAGATGGATTGCGCACAACCAGGGAGGGCGGGCTTTCCAGCCCGCCCATCCCTTCAAAACTCGATAATCTGGGCGGGCTGGAAAGCCCGCCCTCCAACCGTGCGCAATCCAGGCTAAGATGGAGTTGATGCACGAACAGCGCTTGCTGCCCTTGGCGTCCAAGCCGGCCGGGCAGCTTCTGATTCACGAAATCTACCGCAGCGTCCAGGGCGAATCGACCTTCGCCGGATTGCCGTGCGTGTTCGTGCGCCTGGCGGTGTGCGACGCCCGCTGCGTCTGGTGCGATACGCCGCACGCTTTCATGCAAGGAGCGGCATGGACATTGGATGCTATCGTCGCCAAGGTGCTCGAATATCGCACGCCGCTGGTCGAAGTGACGGGCGGCGAACCGCTCCTGCAGCTCGAAGTGTTTCCTTTGATGAAGCGTCTCGCCGACGAAGGGCTGACGGTGCTTCTGGAGACGAGCGGCGCTCATGATGTGTCCCCGGTCGATCGCCGCGTGCACATCATCATGGACCTCAAATGCCCCGACAGCGGCGAGTGCGACCACAACCGCTGGCAAAACCTCGACGTTCTCAAGCCGACCGATCAAATCAAATTCGTGATCGCCTCGGAGCGCGATTTCCGCTGGACCGAAGCGACGATCCACCAACATCAGCTCGATCGGCGTTTCGCGGTGTTGGTCAGCCCCGTCTTCGGCGCTATCACCCCCTTGCAACTTACGAATTGGCTGTTATCCTCCGGCCTGCAGGTGCGGTTCCAGTTGCAGTTGCACAAGGTGATCTGGCCGCCGGACGCTCGGGGCGTGTAGGCAGTCGGCAGCGGCAGTTGGCAGTCGGCACGCAGGAAAGCGCTCCATACTGCCAACTGCCACTGCCGACTGCCACTGCCATCCGATGACAACATGACAGCCGCGACGAAACGATTTCTGACCGCCGGCTGGCATCACCTCGCGATGCTGAATTTCGAGGTCGATCCCGCCATCGTCGCAACGTACCTGCCGGTCGGGACCGAGATCGACTTCTTCCACGGCAAAACCTACCTGAGCATCGTCGGCTTTCGCTTCTTGAACACCAAAGTGCTCGGACTGCCGATCCCGTTCCATCGCGATTTCGACGAAGTGAATCTGCGCTGCTACGTCAAGCGCACCGTCGATGGCCAACCACGGCGTGGCGTCACGTTCATCAAGGAGTTGGTCCCCAAGCGCATGGTCGCGCTGGTGGCGAACGCCGTTTACAACGAACATTACGTGCGCCTGCCGATGCGCAGCGCCATCGAATTGCCGCTGAACGGCAGCACCGGCCGGGCCACCTACGAGTGGCAGTTCGGCACGCGTTGGCATCGTCTCACGGCGGAAATCACCGGCGAACCCCAGCAGCCCGCGCCGGGGTCGGAGCCGGAGTTCATCACCGAGCACTACTGGGGCTACACCCGCCAGCGCGACGGCGGCACGATGGAGTACCAAGTCGAGCATCCGCCCTGGCGCGTTTGGAGCGCGACGTCGGCCCATTTCGATTGCGACGTGGCGGCGCTCTACGGCCCGGAGTTCGCACCATTTCTTACCGAGCCGCCAACGTCTGCCTTCGTCGCCGACGGCTCCACGGTGACGGTGCGCACGGGAACGCGGATCGTTTGAACAATTCGTAGCTCGCCGTTGTGTTTTTCCGACGATGCGGGTAGTCTAGGCGGCCGTTGGTCCAAGTGAATTGGTGTGCGCATCACAGGGGAGTCATACATGGCGGTGGACAAAGAAAGCGGAATTCAGGCCGAGCCGCCCTGTCCCACTTCTGCTGCCAGCCCGAACAGCGATCTCGATGTCAGCATGAAGCAAAAGCTCGGCTTCCTGGACATGATCACTCGGCACCCGCCGGGCTTCTGGTTCATCTTCTGGGGCGAATTCGCCGAACGCTGCTCGTACTATGGCATGCGGGCGATTCTGGCGACCTACATGGTCGATCGGCTCGGCTTTTCCCAGGCAGATTCCGGCACGTACATGTCCTTGTTCATCGCCGCTTGCTATTTGTTGCCGCTCGTCGGCGGTTATTTGGCCGACAACTTTTTCGGCAAGTACCAGACGATCGTCTGGTTTTCGCTGCCGTACATTCTGGGCCACGTCGTCCTGGGGGTCGAGAATACGACTTGCCTGTTCATCGCGCTGTCGCTCCTGGCGATGGGGGCGGGAGTCATCAAGCCCAACATTTCCACGCTGATGGGCATGACGTACGATCAACAGCGCCCTGGCGAGGAGCAACTGCGCAGCACCGCTTTTTCGATCTTCTACATGTCGATCAATATCGGCGCCGCCATCTCGCAGGCGGCGATTCCGGCCATTCGCACCGCGCACAGTTACCGGCTGGCGTTCTTGTTCCCAGCAATCCTCATGGCCGTGGCCTTCGTCATTTTTGCCGTCGGCAAGCGATACTATGCTAGGGAGGTCATTGTCCGCACGCAATCGACTCCCGAAGAACGCCGGCTGAAATGGCAGATTCTCGCACGGATTGCCGGCCTGTTCCTTCTTGTCATGTTCTTCTGGGCGGTTTTCGATCAATCGGCCAGCACTTGGATCTTCTACGCTCGAACTTACATGGATAACACCGTGTTTGGCTTCCGGATCGACCCGGAGCAAGTGCAAGCCTTGAATCCGATTCTGATTGTGGCATTGTTGCCGCTGGTGATGATGTTGTGGATCGCGCTGGACCGAAAGGGCATTCGAATCCGCGCCACCGACAAGATGATCGTGGGTTTCGTGCTCACCGGCGTCACCATGGCGATCATGGCTTATTGCGGTTACACGACCGGGAAAGCGGAGCAACGTGAAAAGATGGACAACGGGCAGGTCGTTCTCAAGAACGGACAGCCGGTCATCGAAGAAGTTTTCCCGGAAGAACGGAAAGTGACCGTTTTGTGGCAAATGCTCGCCTACTTGGCGTTGACGATCGCCGAGATCCTGATCTCGGTGACCGGCCTGGAACTCGCGTTCGTAGCCGCCCCCAACAACATGAAGAGTTTCGTGACATCCTTGTGGCTCTTGACTGTATTCTTAGCCAATCTTGTGTTGAACGTTCCCCTGACTCGAATGTACCCGTACATGCATCCGGGTAATTATTTCGCGATGCTGACCGTCATGATAGGGCTTGTCACATTGTTGTTCTTTTTCGTGGCGCAGCGCTTTAATCGTCTGGTCGCGGCACAAACGGAATCGACTTGACGCGTACTTGCTTGCCGATTCGCGCTCGCGGGTTCCCCGCAGCGATTGATGGTTCAACCCGAGCGCAAAACGGCAAGCCACGAGCTAACTGAATTCCACCTGCACATGCACCAAATCGTTCGGCGACACTTCCAGGAACACCGCGTCCCCCGAGCGCGTCGCATCGAGCATGAAGTTGCCGCGCGCGTCCAAAAGCACCGCGCGCTGGGGATCGCGCACGCAGCGGAACTCGGCGTGGCCGCTGTGGCCGCCGCATTCCAGGATGCGGGCAGTCACCACGTCGCGCGGCTCCGGCTTCGCTTCCGCTCCTTCCGCGACCACTTCCAGCGCGCCGGGAATCAAACGCGTCAATAACAGATTCATCGCATCGAGATGGAACAGCCAACCCGAAGCACCGATGTGCGGCGGACCTTTCGTCGTCGGCACGACGGCGATCGGCGAGATGATGCCCAGCGTCGTCAGCATCGGCGCCTCGCGGTCCAGGCCGATGCCCAGATCGAACGCCGTCGTCTTTTCACCTTCGGGCATCAGGATCACGTCGAGCATGCGGCCTTCCTGGCGTTGGTGAAACGGCAGGCCGCCGGGGAAGATCGCGGTGCTCTGGCGGCCCAGGCGTATGTCGAGATACTCGGCGGTCTGCGGGCGCGGGTGATTGCTTATGTAGCCCGTGCCGTTGATGCCGCGCAGCAGCAGGGCGCGTTCGTCGCGCCAGGCGAACCGGCAGCCGAAGTAGGCATGCCAGGGATAACCGGCGGCTGGTTGGATCGGCTCGATCTCGATGCGCATTTCCAGGAGCGGCCGGCCCAGCCAGGCGCGCAATCGCTGACGGAAATTGGCGAGCGGCTGATCTTGTTCGCCCAGCAGTTGGCCTTCCGAAACGATCTCGCCCAGGGCCGGCCCGCTCGACGTCACGAGCACCTTCGAGGCGACCATGCGGCTGCCGGGATTGAAGACGAGGCGCTGACCCAGGCGGTTGACGTGCGTCTTGTGATCGCGAATCGCCTTCATGGCGCCCGTGGCGGGATCGACTTCGACTTCGAAAAACTCGTTGCGGATGGTGTTGGACTTGGGATCGCCGAGCCGCAGCCGCGCGGTCATAGCGGGAGTGCCGGGCGCGCCTTCGCGCGGAATCCAGGCGAAGCCAAGCGCGGGCACTTCGACGACGGCGCGCAGTTTGTCGCCGTCGAGTTGACACGCCTTAACCGGGCCTTCGATCGGCAGCGGGGCCTTGGCGCCGTCGAGTTCCAGCGCGGCGCGGCGGGCGAAGCAGCACGGGTTGAGCAGCAAGTAGCCGGGTTGATCGGGTTGGGCGCGAACTTGCAGGCGCTCGGCGAGAACGCTGGTGATCGTCTTTTCAATTTCATCAAGCCCAGGGACGGCCGTCCCTGGGCTTTGCTCGATTGCGTTTTCGATTTCCGTCAATTGCGGAGCGACGTTGAGTGTATCCTTCGCGCCGCTCAGCGCACGGTGCAGCGCGGCGAAGGTCCAGCAAGCATCGAGTCGGCGGCGCTGGCGAACGTGGCGGGCAAACGCGCTGACCGGATCGTCGAGTTGCTTTTGCGCGCGCTCGTTCAAAAAGTCCGAATGAAATTCGTCGGCGCCGGGCGGTGTCGGATACTCGCCGGCCATCACTTCGCCGAAGTAGCGTGAGAATGTCGTCCATTGGCCGAAGACCGGGGCGAGTTGGGCCAGCTCCATCAAGTCCCGATACCACGGCGCGGCGGGCTTGCCGCTGTGCAGCAGAAACACCGTCGCCGAATGATCTTCGCGCGTCGTCTTGAACCACGTGTAGCCGAGGTTGAAAAAGGTCTCAGCGCTATCGGCCGGCTTCGGAGTACGCACAAAGGCATCGACCTGCTTGCCGTCCGGCGAGGGCCAACTGACCACCAGACTTGTGTACGTCGGCACGGCGGCGGTGTCGTCCCACACCAGGAACAGCGCCTTGGTCAGCCCGTGCGTCGTCAGCAGCAGCGGCATCTGCGGATGGAAACCGAAACGCCGGCGCGCGAAGACGCGGATATCGGCGCCGAGCAGACTGCGTGACACCTCCAGGCCGCGGCGCAAGTTCCAGAGCTGCGAATCGAGCGGCAAATACGGGTCTTCACGCTCGACATATGAGCCGCCGCAGACCTCGGCCTGATCGTTTTGGACGCGTTCACGAAGCAGGGACATTTTGTCAGAGCGATCGGCGGCAAGCTTTTCGAGGACGGCAGCCGGCGCGAGAAAGTTCATGGGGATGCTGAAGGAAAACGAGGCGGGCCAGTCGTCGGCCAGCGACTTTTCTTCGAGCAGACACAGATCAAGCAAGTGAATGGTGACGGGGTAGAGAACTTCGCGGGCCGACTGCAACTTGACGGCCGCGTTTTGCAGGTGCGTGAGCCAGGCGTGCGGGTCGGGCGCGGGCTGGGACGGCGGCGAGGGTTCTTCTTCGCGGCGCGCAAGCTCGCCGGCTAAATGAGTTTCGGGCGGCGCATCGGTCGGGGTCGTATCGTGGTCAGCACCTTCGTTGGTTTCAACGAATTGGTCCGGATCATACGGCGCGTACGTCAGCGGCGTCGGCGAAACGCTGGGCGCGAACGGCAGACCGGCGGCGAGCGCAACGGCATGCTGCACCTCTTCCCAAAACGATGCTGCGTCCAGCAGGTTTTCGTGTTCCATCGCTTCGGCGAGTGTCGCTTGCAGAAGATGTCCGTAACCGACTCCGAAGAACGGGCCGAGCTTTTCCTCCGGCAAATCGAGGGCAGCTTTGCAACCGAACGGCGCTGCACCTTCGGCCGTGAGAGCCTTGCGCAGATTCTCAAGCGACGCTCTGCGATCGGGGGTGGCGGTGAAGGCGACTGCGCCGGCCTGGCGCACGCGCTCGAGCCAATCATCGGGCAGATAGGTCGGCGGCGTTTCGGGCACTGCGTAAATGCAGCCGGCTTTGGGCGTTTCGTGGTCGTAGGTGGAATCGACACGCGGCGGCCCTTGCGCTTGCCAAACCACCGCCGGGTGCCAAAGAAGCGCGTGCCCGTTGAGCCAGCACGCCATGTCCTCGGGAGCGAGCGTGAGCGCATTGGCGCCAGGAAAGCGATAGGGACTGAGAAGGATCAACTCGTGCAGGCTCATGAAGAGGGTTTATCGGCGGCGTGCGCGAAAAGCAAGGAAGTTGCCGCTTGCGGCTTAGCGCAATCGAAATCCATGGCGAGAGCAAAACGGCAAGCCAAGCTACTTCATCCAGCTTTGATTCACGTAGCAATCCGTCAAGTAGGCGCACGCTTCTTCGGTCGAGTCGGTCAGCTTCATGAGTGCCATGTCTTTGGAGTCAATTCTGCCGGCGGCGTCTAGTTGCTGCCGCATCCAGCCAAGCAAGCCCGTCCAGTATGCCGATCCAAACAAGACAACCGGGAAGCGCTGCACCTTGCGTGTCTGGATGAGCGTGAGCGCTTCGAACAGCTCGTCGAGCGTGCCGAAGCCGCCGGGGAAGAGGACGAAGCCTTCGGAGTATTTCATGAACATCGTCTTGCGGCAGAAGAAGTAGCGGAAGTTGACGGCGACATCGACGTACGGGTTGATGCTCTGTTCCTGGGGAAGCTCGATGTTGCAGCCGATCGAAAGTCCCTGCACATCGCGGGCGCCGCGGTTGGCGGCTTCCATGATGCCCGGTCCGCCGCCGGTGACGATGGCGAAGCCGCTCTTGGCGAGCCGGCCGGCCAGGTCGCGCGCCGCATTGTACATCGGGTCGGATTCCTGCGTCCGCGCGGAGCCGAAGAAGGTGATGGCGGCGCCAACTTCGGCAAGCGCGTCGAAGGCGTGCACGAATTCGCCCATGATGCGCAGCACGCGCCACGGATCGCCGTGCGTAAACTCGGCTTGTTCCGGCACGCGCGGCGTCGGTTGGGCCGCCTTCTTGCGCTGCAGGAGCAGCTCGTCTTCGGTCTTTTCGCCAACCTTGGCCGTGCGGCTCAGGGACAAGTTCGGGACCATGCGGCCAGTCGCAACCGCATCATTGCGTTTTTTGGCCATGCGTGACTCTCCGTAGCAAACAGCGTTTTCGTTGCTCGGCTATGCTGATGGTCCCTGCCTTGGCCTGCCTTTATACCACATACAATACCCCCCATGTCCACGCCGCTCCTCGAAGTGCACGACGTTCGCAAGGCATATGGCGCCGTCCGCGCCTTGGACGGCGTGTCGTTTCACGTCGCGGCGGGCGAGATCTTCGGATTGCTCGGTCCCAACGGCGCCGGCAAAACGACGCTGCTCTCGATTGTCGCCAGCCTGCTCCAGGCCGACGGCGGTGAAGTGCGCATTGCCCGGCGGCCGCTGGTCGCCAATGACCCCACGGTGCGCCGCCGCGTCGGCATCGTGCCGCAAGAACTGGCCCTCTATGGTGACTTGACCGCGGCCGAAAACCTGCGCTTCTTCGGCGAGCTTTACGGCATGCGTGGCGCCAAACAAGAAGTGCGGATCGCGAACATCTTGAAAGCGCTCGGCCTGGACGACCGCGCCAAAGAGCGGGTTAGCACGTTCTCCGGCGGCATGCAGCGGCGGCTCAATCTCGGGGCGGCGCTCGTGCACCAACCGCAACTGTTGTTGCTCGACGAACCGACCGCCGGCGTCGATCCACAGTCGCGCAACCGGATCTTCGAGGAAATCCGCCAATTGCACGGCGATGGCGTGACCATCGTCTACACCAGTCACTACATGGAGGAAGTGCAAGCGCTTTGCAGCCGAATCGGGATCATCGATCATGGCCGTTTGGTGGCCTGCGACACATTGCCAAACCTGTTGCAACGCCTGCCGGCGCGGATTCGGTTTCGCATTGGACAGGCCGGGGCCGCGCTGCATGACGAATTGGCGCGCTTGCATGGCGCTGGTTTGCGGAGCATCGACGACGCGACGTTGGAGTTGGAATGCACCGCCCTGCCGCCGACACTCACGCGCCTTCTGGCGATTCTGCAACAGCATCACACGGAGCTGACGCACCTGGAAACGGAGGAGCCGAACCTGGAGAAGGTGTTTCTGCACCTGACGGGGCGGGGGTTGCGCGATTAGAAGTTTAGCCCCGGTTCGCAGAACCGGGGTGGAGGCGTTCACGCCAAAGGAGACATACAATTGCCGCGACGATACCGCCTCGGTTCTGCGAACCGGGGCCAAACAAATCCTGTCATGCAGCACGTGTCGTTGGCATGATGATGTTGGATGTCGCCGCAGGCAAACGGCGCTGGCTGATCATGCTCAGCAGGGCCGGCAGAAATACGAGCGCCGTCAGCATGCAAATGGTAACGCCGAGCGTGAGCGCCAGGCCGAGACTCGCCAGGCCGCGGTGCGAGGAGATCATCAGTGTGCCGAAACCGAGAATGGTGGTTAGCGCGGCGACCATGATGCCGCGGCCGGTGGCGTAGCTGAGGGCGTAGCGTTTGGTGCGATTGCGCTCGCGGTAATCGTGCATGACGTGAACACCGTTGTCGGCGCCGACGCCGAGGATGAGCGGGAAGGCGATCATGTTGGCCGGATTGAGAGCGACGCCGCACAGCGCCATGATGCCCAGCGAGGCGATCATGCCCATCGCCAGCGGCAAGAGCGCGACGAGCATGTGCTTGATTGAGCCGAAGTCGAGCAGCAACACCAGGACCATCGCGATCAGGGCGTAGAAGCCGGCCCACAAGAAACCGTCGCGCATGGCCTTGAGACCTTCGAGCGTGGCGAATGGTCGGCCGCATGCCTCGCGGTCGGCCGCCTTGACGTCGGCGACAAAGCGCTCCAGAGGCTCAAAATCCCATACGCATTCCTTGGCGAATACGCGCAGCAGCCATTTGCCGCTTTGACCGATGTAGCGCTCGCGCAAGCAGACCGGGATATCGGTGATTTGGATTGGGGCCGGAGTGGATACGTCGCGCAGTTGGTGCAAGTCCGCGATCAGATCGCTGGTCATGCGCTTCTGGAATTCTTGCAGCCGCGCGACCATCTCCGGGCCATGGTCCGCCTGCAACGCTTCGGCGAGCTGGTGCACATGATCGCGCAGCTCGGCGATCAACGGCGTCGTGTCGAGCCGCTCCAGAGCTTGGACAAGCCGCTCGGCAGCGCGCTGCACGTCGGCCAGCATCGGCTCAGCGTGCTCGATCACGGTCGTGCGCGGGGGCAACCGGCGCAACCGCTGCTGCACGTCGCGCAGCATCTCCAGTTTGCGATCCTGTTCGCGCGGCACGAGCGAGGCGACTTCGACGACGCGGCTGACCGTCGGCAGTTGCTCATAGCGCGCCTTAAGGGCTAGGGCCTCTTCGGGCGTCGTGGTCATCGTGACCGCGTGCCAGCTATCACCGGTGGCGTGGTGAATCAGCGCGTGTTCCCATTTCACCGAGTCGAGGTGCGGATCCTGCATGTTCAGGATGTTGTGATCGTAATGAACGCACAGGGCGCATGCGGCCAGCGCTACCGTGCCCAACAGGCTGACGCCCAGGACCCAGCGCGGCCGGTGCGTGATGCTCGGCAGCCATTCACGCCGGGCCGCCTGCTCGTCGGCGAGCGCGATCGTGGTCGGCGCCGATTCGACGACGCGGCGGCAAAAAAGCGCCAAGAGCGCTGGCATCAGGATGATCGTCGAGGCGCCGCACAACAGCACGCCGCTGCCGGCGATCCAGCCGAGTTCGGCTACCGCCTTCAGATCGGCGAGCATGGCGGCGTAGAAGGCCAGTGCCGTCGCCAGCGCCGCAGTCATGATGCTAGGCCCCACGTGCAGGGCGGTTTGCCGGGTCGCGGCCGCCAGGTCGGCGCCGGCGCGTCGCTCCAGATCGAAGCGCGTCACCCACAGCACGCCGTAATCGCCCATGCCGATGAGCATCACCGCGAAGGCGGACGAAAGGATGTTGAGATGGCCGACGGTGAGCGTCAGCCAGCCGAGCGCCCAAGCGGTGCCGACGAGCAAGGCCGCGACCGTCATGAGGGGATAACGAAAGCCGCGATAGACGACGAGGTAAAGCAGCGCCACTCCTGCGAGTGCCAGCCAGGACGCCAAATTGCTGTCGTTCTGCGACGCGATCATTTCGTCGTTTTCCAGCACGGGCAGCCCCGTCAGGCCGAATGCGAGGTCCGGAAAGCGCGGCTTCATCCGCTGGAGAAGCGCGCGCAGCCCAGCAATGCTCTTTTGGGCGAAGGTAAAACTCTCGTCGGCGTCCTTGAGCGGGCGCACCATCAGAAACGCCAGAGCGCCGTCGCCGCTGAAGAAGTACTGCGGTTCGGCGAGCAGATCTTGCTGGGGCGAATCGGGCAGGATGCTGGTCCAGGGATTGCGATAGGCCGCCGGATCGTGGACCATCGCCACGGCATTGCGGCAGATCGAGTTGAGTTGGCGCAGCGTCACGTCGTGCTCAGGACTGCCCGCGTCGTCGTTGGCCAATGAGCTGGCGCGGCGTTGGCCTTCGTAGAGCAATTGCAGCACGGTCAGGTTCTGCCAGCCGAAATTGTTATTGAGGACGCCCAGCACGGGCGGCTCCAGCAGCAGCGCCATGTTCTTCAGGCTGTCCTGAATGCTGCGGATATCTTTCGTCGGCAGAAACAGCAGGGCGCGATTGCGCAAGTCGCGCAGATCGGCGCGGTAGAACAGGCGATCGAACAGTGCCGGCTGCTTCTCAATTTGTGCAGCAATTTCGTCCAGCGCCTGCCGCATGCGGGCGCGATCCTGGCCTTGGACGACCACGACCATATCGTCGTCGTCGCCGAACTCCGCGAGATATTGCTGCCAGCGCTGGTAAAAGTCCTTCTGTTTGTTGAGCAGGTCGGTACGCTGCGTTTGGTAGGTGAGTTTTTGCCACGTGTAAGTGAGCGATGCGCCGCAGGTGAGCAAGGTGCCCAACAACACCAGCCACGGGTGTCGGCCACACCAGCCGGCGATGAACGCCAATGCCTGCGCGAGGGGGCCGGGCTGCTCGTATTCTTGTTCGTTTTGCATGGAATCCGCAGGCCTCCGTTCCGATTTCAAGGCCGGATCATAGGGGTGCTGGAGCAAAGAAACAATGCCGATCGCGGCCCGCGCCGGGAAGTACGGCAAGATGGAGATTTCTTCAGCCGCCGACTTTGTTCGACGGCGGCATTGGTTGGGAAAATTGGGTTGGCGACGCTGTAAAAACCGGGCGTGCGAAGCGACGCGCTCTTGTGCAACGGGGGTGATTGTCGTTATCGTATACGCAATCTGGTCCTGCCATGAAAAGGATGCCTCATGAGTTACGGCGGCGACGAAGCGAATGTCGGGTTTGCGACGGCGCGCGGCCGGGACTGGCCCAGTGTGCGCCAGTTCAATGTGTTTCTGGAGAACCGGCTCGGCGCTTTGCTCGACGTGGTGCGCCGCTTCGAGAACTCAGACATCCGCATCGTCGCCTTGACCGTGGTCGATTCGGCGGATTGCGCGATCATTCGGCTGGTGTTGAGCGATCCTGAGCGCGCCACCGAGATCTTTCATCAGGCACATTTGCCGTTCACTGAAAGCGACCTGCTGGTCGTGCAACTGCCCGAAGGGAATCAACCGCTCGTGCAGATTTCCAAGGCGCTGTTGACCGCCGAGATCAACATTCACTACGCCTATCCGATCCTGGTGGGCCCGCGCGGCAATGCCGGGTTGGCGATTCATGTCGAAGATCTGGACGGCGCCACGCAAACGCTGCAGCGCGTCGGCTTCACGCTCTTTACCGAGAGTGATTTTCAAGAGTGACGCCCGACACTTCCCCATCCGCTGTCCCATCGACTTCATGGTCCGCCGCCTGCGCGGCTATGCTGCTCGACCCGACGGTGACGAACCTGAACACCGGTTCCTTCGGGCCGTTGCCGCGCTCCGTTTTCGATCGTGCTACGGAACTGCGTCGGCGTCTGGCCGAAGAGCCGATGGACTTTCTGGTGCGCCAATTGCCGCCGCTGTTGTGGACGGCGCGGACCCGGCTGGCGGACTTCCTGGGCGGTGAAGCGCGCCGGCTCATCTTCACCGCGAACGTATCGGCGGCCATCAACCTGGTCGCCAGCGGATTAACGTTGTCCGGTCCTGGCGAAATCCTGTTGACCGATCACGAATACGGCGCCATGCACTGGTGTTGGGAACGAATGGCCCGGCGTCACGGATTGACGCTGCGCACTTTTCGCCTGCCGATTTTGGCGCGCGATCCGCACGAGATCGTTGAAGCCCTGTGCGCGGCGTTAACCGACCGCACCCGTCTCGTGTTCTTCAGCCACGTCCTATCGCCGACCGGCCTGGTGTTGCCTGCCCGCGAAATGTGCCGAGTAGCGAAGAAACGCGGCGCATTGACGGTTGTGGACGGCGCCCACGCCCCGGCGATGATTCCTCTCAATCTCGCGGACGTTGGCGCCGATTTCTACTGCGGCAATTGTCACAAGTGGTTGCTCGCACCGACCGGTTCGGGGTTCTTGCATCTTGGGCCTGGACAAGAAGACCGCTTGCAGCCGTCGCAGGTGAGCTGGGGGTATCGACCCGATCGCGCCCAAATGGATGAGCCCGACGAATTCGGCAGCACGCCGCGCCTGCGGTTCTATGAATTCGAGGGGACACGCGACGTTTGCCCTTGGCTCGCTGTGCCGGCGGCCATTGATTTTCAGGAGCAAATCGGTTTCGAGGCCATTCGACAGCGCAACGAATCGCTGGTTGAGTTCGCCAAAGAGCGGCTCGGTTGCATTCCCGGCCCGACCCTCGCCACGCCGCGCGATCCGCGGCTACACGGTTTCATGACCGCATTTCGGCTGCCGCGAACGGTCGATGCACCGACCTGGCGCAAGCGCTTGTGGGAGGAGTTTCGCATCGAAGCGCCGATCGTCGAGCGGCCCGAAGGTTTGCTGCTGCGCGTCTCGACGCACTTTTACAACACCGAGGAGGAGATCGAGCGATTGGCGACCGCGGTGAAGCGTTTCTTAGCTCCGCTTGCGGCTTAGCGTAGCGTTGATGCGGTGCGCCGATATTTCGCTAAGCCGCAAGCGGCGATCAATCCTTCTCCAATTTCTTCCGCGCCTCCTCGATGCGTTTCATCTGTTCCGGCGACACATCCGGATAGCGCAGGTCCAAGCCGTGGATGCTGGTGGTGAGAATCTTGGCGACCACTGCTCGGCTCACCCATTTGTAATCGGCGGGAACTACGTGCCACGTCGCCCATTTCGTGCTGGTGGCATTGAGCATGTCTTCGAACGCGTCCATGTATTCGTTCCAGTGGTCCCGTTCCGCGATGTCCGAAGGTGAGAACTTCCAGTGTTTCGTCGGATCATTGACACGCTCCAAAAACCGCTTGCGCTGCTCATTCTTGGAGACGTTCAAGAAGAACTTGAGGATGACGGTGCCGTTGCGCGTCAGATGGCGCTCGAAGGCGTTGATGTCGTCGTAGCGTTCATTCCAGAAGTCCTTGTTCACCTTGGCGCCGGGGATGCGTTGCTTGGCGATCAACTCGGGATGCACCTTGGTGATGAGCACCTCCTCGTAATACGAGCGGTTGAAGATGCCGATGCGGCCGCGCTCCGGCAGCACCTTCATGCAACGCCACAAGAAATTGTGGTCGAGTTCCTCCGCGGACGGTTGCTTGAAGGAATACACCTGGCAGCCCTGCGGATTGACGCCGGACATGACGTGCTTGATGATGCCGTCCTTGCCGGCGGCATCCATGGCTTGCAGCACGACCAGGATGTTGTGGGTATCGGCGGCGTAAAGCAGGTCTTGCGCCGTGGCCAGAGCGGTGATGTCCTCGGTGAGAATCTCCGTCGCCAATTGCTTGCGGTCCTTCTTGGGCACCGCCTCGTCGCCCGCCCAGGCCGGGTCGTAGTCTTTGAGGCGGATGCGCTTGCCGGGGGGCACGCGGACATAGTCAAGCACGTCTTGCAGAGTGACGGGCATGGTCGCATTTCCTGATTACGGTGGGTTGCGCTGCGTTCCACCCACCCTACACCGTTCGCATGCCATTGCCAGCTGTTTTTTATTGCATCCCTGGCCGATATTCCTTAAAGTATCGTTACCCTCCTGGCATCCCACGTTTTGGTGTTCGCCTGACCTGTTCGAGGCCCACCGTGATGCGTCGCAAAGCAATGTTGATCGCGCCGATCTTATTTTTGGCGATGGCGGTTTGGGCCGACGATGCTGCGTCCCTGTTGCCGCCGGATCGTCCCATCGAAAAGGCCATCGATCATTACGTCACGGCCCTCCTGAACGCCGACAAGATCACGCCCGCGCCGCCGGCCGATGACGCCACAATCATCCGCCGATTGACGCTCGATCTTCTCGGCCGCATTCCCACCGTCGTCGAAACCACTGACTACATGTCGAGCCAAGATCCGGCGAAGAAAGTGAAACTGGTCGATCGGCTCCTGGCGTCGCCGGCCTTCGCGCGACACCAGGCAACCGAGTTGAACACGCTCTTGCAGGCGGAGGAAGCGGGCCGCAAGGGCGTGAAGAGGACAGCGCTGCGTGAGTACCTGCTCGCCAGCCTTGGACAAAATCGTGGCTGGGACAGCATCTTCCGCGAGCTGTTGTTGCCGGACGAAAGCAATCCGAAAATGCAGGGAGCGAACGAGTTTCTTAAGACGCGCGTCAAGGACCTCAACAAGCTGACCGTGGACGTGAGCACGATTTTCTTCGGCGTCAATGTCAGTTGCACGCAATGCCACGATCACCCGCACGTGCAGGAATGGAAGCAAGACCACTTCTACGGCATGAAATCGTTCTTCGCCCGCACCGTGGACAACGGCGGCTTCCTGGCCGAACGCGACTTTGGCGTGGTCAAGTACATCCCCAACAAGGGTAAAGAGAAAGAAGCGCCGGTGATGTTTCTGACCGGCAAAAAGCTCGAGGTGCCCGGCTTGAAGGATCCGACCAAGGAAGAGAAGAAAAAGGAACAGGAGCGACTCGACAACGCCAAGAAAGCGAAGAAGGCCGCCGAGCCGCCGCAGTTCAGTCTGCGGGCCAAGTTGGTGCAAACGGCGCTGGCGCCCGGTCAGCGTGAGTTTTTCGCCCGCGCCATTGTCAATCGGCTCTGGCACCGCCACTTCGGCCGCGGGCTGGTGACGCCGCTCGACCAGATGCACTCCGAAAATCCACCGAGCCATCCGGAGTTGCTGCAATGGCTGGCCCGCGATCTCGTCGAACATGGTTACGATCTGCGTCGGTTGATCCGCGGCATTGTGCTTTCCGATGCGTACGCTCGCAGCAGCCGCGTGGAAGGGGACAACGCGCCACAAGAGAAGTACTTCGCCGTGGCCCGCGTTCGGCCGTTGACGCCGATGCAAATGGCGGTGTCGCTGCACCTGGCGACGACCGATCAGCAGTCGCTGGCGAGCAATGCGGCGGAGCTGGAAAAACGCCTGGATTCGCTGGAAACGAACGCCGAGGGCCTGGCGCGCCACTTTCCGCAGCCGGGCGACAACTTCCAAGTCAGCGTCAGCGAGGCGATGACGTTTGCAAACAACGAATCGTTGCAAAAGGACCTGCTGGATGGTACAGGGAACTTGACGAAAAAACTGCTACAGGAGAGCGATCCCGCAAAGCGCGCCGAATTAGCGATCCGCAACGTCTTATGCCGGCCGGCGCGCGGCGAAGAGACGCAGGCGATCGTGGCGTATTTGTTGCAACGCCAAGATCGGGCGGATGCGGCGTGCCAGCAAGTGATTTGGGCCTTGTTGACGAGCGCGGAGTTTCGGTTTAATCATTGACCGCCGCTTGCGGCTTAGCGACGAGCGCGATGCCATGAAGCCAAAGCTGTACGTAGAGACGACGATTGTCGGCTATTTGGTCGGGCGAACCAGCCGCGACCTTATCACGGCTTGGCACCAAGAGATAACTATCAAATGGTGGAAGGAGCGCCGTCAGGCGTTCGAATTATACTGTTCGGAATTGGTAATTGACGAGGCGGCCAAGGGCGACCGGGCCTACGCGCGCCAACGTTCAGCCATCCTAGCTACCATGCCGGTGCTGGAGACTTCATCGGAAGCGCGCGGGTTGACAAACTTGCTCATTAAGCGAAAGGCCATTCCGCTCAAAGCCGTGTTCGACGCCACGCATTTGGCGATCGCTGCTGTGAATGGCATGAACTATCTGCTAACATGGAACTGTAGTCACTTGGCGAATGCGTCGCTGCGAGCGCTGATCGAGCGAGTGTGCGACAAAGCTGGATATCGGTGCCCGGTCATCTGCACACCCGAGGAGCTTCTGGAGGAATAGACATGCCAGACGAGGTTGTCAAAGAGATTCGGCGGATTCGTGAAAAAAATGCCGCTCGGTTCAATTACGACGTGGACGCGATATTCCGCTACCTCAAGCAGCGCGAGCGCCAGAGCGGTCGGCAGTATGTGAATCTGGTGAAAAAACCAAAGAAACGCCGCAAGGCGCGGGCTCGCGCTTGAGCACCGTGGGAACCACAGGAGGAAGGAAAAATGCAATCAAAAACGATGTACTGCGTGGAGAAGTTCCTCCCTACGGAATGTCCGAAGTGCCGCGCCTGCTTCCAATACGAGGGCAAGAACTACGCTCGGTTCCTTGGCGATATCGTTGACGGCAAAAAGCAATTCCGGCAGACCGAGGGCTACACGATCATCGTCTGCCTTCATTGCGAGAACTTGACAATGCGCATCGACTTGGAGAGCTATCAACTCAGCGATCGAAAACATGCCGAGGCACTTTTGCAACAAGGTTTCGTCAATTTGCATGAAGTGACCGCAGTTGGGAACATGGCGGTCGATCGTCACGTCGTCTTTCGGCAAGGCCCTAGCGTTGTCGTGGAAAGTGCCGAGTGCGACGACCCGCACATGGTCGAACGCGGGACGACGTTAGAGCCGATTGTCAATGGCACACCAAATGGGGGGATGCAATCATGACCAAGAGGTCTTTCTGCGGCTCCGCCGCCCACGCGATCAACCGCCGCGGCTTCCTGTCCACGCTGGCCGGCGCCGGCGCCGGCGCCTTCGCCGCTGACATGACCGGCGTGCAGGCGCTGGCGTCTCCCGAACTTGCCCAGGAGTTGCGCCGCAATCAGAAGCGCTGCATCCTCCTTTGGCTGGCGGGCGGGGCGAGCCAACTGGAAACGTTCGATCCCAAGCCGGGGGCCGTCACCGGCGGGCCGTTCCAATCGATTCAAACCTCGACGCCCGGCGTGCGCATCTCCGAGCTAATGCCGAAGATGGCCCGCCGCTTCAAAGACACTTGCGTCATCCGCTCGCTCAACACGCGCAACGGCGATCACGGCGGCGGCTCGCGGCTGATGATGCGCGGCCGGGCCGGCGAATCGAATCTCGATTACCCGGACCTCGGCGCCGTGCTGTCGCGCGAACTGGGCCAGCAAGACAGTCAGGTGCCCGATTACGTCTCGTTCTACTTCGCCACCGAAGGCCGCAGCTTCGCCCCCGGCACTCCCGGCTTCCTCGGCGCCCGTTATGGCTCAATGGACCTGTACACGTCGTTGATCCCAGAGAACATTCGCCGCGCCGGCATCAGCGAGCAGGACCATCAGGCCCGCAACGACTTGCGCGGCCTGATCAGCGGCCAATTCGAGCGCGGCCGGCCGAGTGACAGCCTCGACAGCCATCGCCAGGCGTACCAGCGCGTCCGCGGCATCATGGCTCACGAACAACTCTTCGATATCACGCGCGAGCCGCAGTACATCCGCGACCGCTACGGCCCGACGCTGTTCGGCCAGCAAGCCCTCGCCGCCCGGCGGTTGGTCGAAGCGGGCGTTCCCTTTGTCCGCGTCAGCCGGGCGTGGTGGGATAGCCACGGGCAGAACTTCGAAACGCACCAGGAAATGGTTCCTGAGCTGGATCACGTGATGGCCACGCTGCTCGACGATCTCGAACAGCGCGGCTTGCTCGAAAGTACGCTGGTGTTGACACTCGCGGAATTTGGCCGCACGCCCAACATCAACGCCCAGCTCGGCCGCGACCACTTCGCCAACGCCTGGAGCGTGACGCTGTCGGGTTGCGGCATCAAGGGCGGCACGGTCTACGGCCGCAGCGACGAGACCGGCAACCGCGTGGCCGACGGCGAAGTCGGCGCCGCCCGCGTGTTCGCCACGATCTACCGTGCCCTGGGCATCAACCACCAGAAGAACTACTATGTCGGCGCCCGCCCCGTGCCGTTGACCGATCCCGGGACGGAACCGATTCGCGAGGTGTTGGCGTAATGCCTTCCAACCCGCGCAACCTCCGCACTGCCCGCGAAATCGCCCGCCGCGATATGCTCTTCTCCGTCGCGCGCGTACCGAACACCGAGCGCCTCTTCGTCGCCAGCTCCGACAACAAAGTCCACGAGATCGACGCCGCTCAGCAGAATATCCAGCCGATCGAACACGCCGATCATGGCCGCTACGTAACTGCGGTCCGCGTCGTCGGCAACACTGCGATCTCCGGCGGTTACGATGGCCGGCTCATCTGGTGGGACATCCAGAATCGCCGCGCCATTCGCACGATCGACAACGCTCACGCGCGCCAGGTGCGCCATCTCGCGCTGTCGCCGGATGGCACGACGATTACCAGCGTCGCCGACGACATGGTTTGCCGCATTTGGAATGTGGCGACTGGGGAAAAGCTGCACGAGCTGCGCGGTCACGAAGAACGCACGCCGACCAACTTCGGTTCGATGCTTTACGTGTGCGCCTATTCCAACGACGGCCGGCACCTGGCGACCGGCGATCGCGTCGGGCATGTCGTCATTTGGGATTCAGCCACCGGAATGCAACTGAGTGCCGTCGAGGCGCCGACGCTGTACACCTGGGACGGCGTGCAGCGCATCCGCTCGATCGGCGGCGTTCGCGGTCTGGCCTTTTCGCCCAACGGCACGCAACTCGCCGTCGGCGGCGTCGGGCAGATCGGCAACGTCGATGCCCTGCAAGGCCCGTCGCGCGTCGAAATCTACGACTGGGTTCGCCGCATGCGCGTCCACGAATTCAACGGCCAGCAACAGGGCATCTTCAACAAGCTCATCTGGACCCCGGAATGGCTGTGCGCCCTCGGCGGCGGCGGCAACGGCTTCGTCGCTTTCCACGACGTCGCCAACCGCACCATGATCCACCAGGGCAACGTCCCCATGCACGTCCACGACGCCGCGCTCAACGAAGCCGGCGACAAGATCTACGCCGTCGGGCATCAGAAGATCGCGCTGCTGGAAATCCGCGCGTAGGGTGCTTGAAACGCACCGTGCGAGAGGTGCGTTTCACGCACCCTACGTTTCAAACCCAATACGCGCATCAAACCCGTGAAGATTCGCACCCTCGTTCAAGAACAATGGTTGCCCGTGCCGCGCGACAAGGTCTTCGCCTTCTTCGCCGACGCCGGCAATCTCGACCGCATCACGCCGCCATGGATGCACTTCGAGGTGCTCACGCCTCGGCCCATCGCCATGCATCCCGGCGCCCTCATAGATTATCGCCTCAAGGTGCGTTGCCTGCCGATCCGCTGGCAATCGGAGATCACCGTTTGGGAGCCGCCGCATCGTTTCGTCGATGTCCAGCGCCGCGGGCCGTACCGGCAATGGATTCACGAGCACACGTTTGAAGCGCGCGACGGCGGCACCCTCATCCGCGACAGCGTCGTCTATGCCGTCCCGGGCTGGATTCTCGAGCGGCTCGTCCATCGCTGGCTGGTTGCGCCGGATTTGCGCAAGATCTTCGAGCATCGCAAAACGTGCATCGCGGAAATACTGCGGAAATAATCCGCAGATTTCGCCGATTACGCAGATTCCGTGTAAGCAGTTCGAAGTGTCGTTCGTTCTTGTCTGCGTAATCTGCGAAATCTGCGGATCACTTGTTCCCCTTCACGATCCCATCGAAAAACGCGAACACGTCAGGCAGCGCTTGCTGCACGATCACCAGGTGCTCCAGATCCGGATACTCGCGGAAAACCACCGTCTTGACTTCCGCGGCCGTAAGGCTGTCGTGCAGCGCGTTCACGTTGCGCAAGAGAAAATCACGGCTGCCGACGCCGATGAAGAAGGGCACGTTCACGACCGGTTCGGCGTCGATCTTCTGTCCGCCGCCCAGGGCCGCGACGCCGGCGACTTGCTTGGGAATGCGCTGCGCGATCTGCACGGCTTGCATCGCCCCCATTGAATGGCCGACGAGGAACACGCGCTTCGTGTCGATGGGCCAGCGTTTCGCCAGTTCACCGACCAGCTCTTCGGTCTTGAGCGGCGCGGCGAACGGCGACAAGCGTGGCGCGACCAGGATCCAGCCGCGCTCCTGGCACAGGCGGACGATCTTGCCGTTGCCATAGCCGTCGAAGAACATGTTCTCGCTGCCGCCGGTCCCGTGCAGGGCGACGACGAGCGGCACCGGCCGGTCCTTGGCGAGTTTGTCCGGCACAAAGATGCGCACCGTTTCCTTGGTCGCGCCGGCGGCGATGCGCAGCCACGACTGTCCCGCTTTGGGCCAGGCGTAGTATTGCTCACCCTTGCGGATCGCATCGTGCAGAGCCTCGGCTTCGGCCAAAAGCCGCGCCGCCGGATAATTCGTCTCGAGCGTCTTGCCGTCCGCCAGGTTTTGCACGATCTTGCGGAGTTCGCCGAAGGTTTGTCCTTCGATGTGGCGATAAGCGTCTTCGTGCGGCAGCTTCTTCAGGACGGCCAACCGCTTATTCGAATCTTGAACAAGCGACAAAGTCTGCTCGGCAGTGAATTGAACTTCGCCGGCGATGAGGATTTCGAGACGCAGCGTGTGATCGCCGGTCGGGGCGTTTTTCCAGGTCAGGGTTTTGGTATCCGGCAACAGTGCGACAGGTTGTCTAATCTCCGCCAATATGCCGCCACCCTTCTCGGCAAGCAAACGGACGCGCCATTCGGCTTGGGCAGGCGCCGCCTGATCGAGCGCGTAGAAGGGCTGCAGCCTCAAGTACAACTTGTCCGCACGAACATCCAGCAGCCGTTGCGTCTTGCCTGTGCGATCGTCCAGCACCCGTTGGGGCAGCGTGACATAAAGCGAATTGGCCCACAGCGTTTCGGGCGACGGCAGTTGGTCGCTTGTCAGCGCGAATCGTGCTTGATCCAGTGCGCGCCCAGCCTCGCTCAATCGGAAGGAGAAGAATGCCGTCGTCGCCTGGATAAGTGGCTCGACGGCGCGCTTGCGCGCGGCGGCATCCGGCTGCTTCTCCCACGCGTTCTCGAACGATCGCAACCGTTGGCCCAGTTCAAAGCGCTCCGGCTGGGCTCGAGCGGTCGAGGTCGCCACGCCAAACACCGTGACCAACAGGGCGAACCGAAGTTTGGTCAACATGGTTGATCCCCAGGTAACGCAGAAGTGGAGCCAATGATTGGACTCATCTTATGACGTAAGGCGAGCGGCAGGATCAAAGTTCCCGTAGCCGAAGTCGCCAGACTTCGGGTTTTGCTCGACACCCCGAAGTCTGGCGACTTCGGCTACGGGTAAGCTTACTACTGCCGGTCGCCTAAGCGCCAATCGTTCGGTTCCGCGGCTGTTGATTTGTTGTATTGTGCCGATGATGGTTCGCTTACAATGGCCGCAACGAGTCCGAGTGATTGCCATGTCAACTTCCTCGCCGCCGCCGACGCTCTCCCCGCCCCGCCGCGGTCCGCGCATTTGGCTGCGGCTGCTGATCCTGCTCGCTTTGATCATCGCGTCGCCGGTTCTGTTCTATGTCATCGACCGTTTGCGAGCGGAATGGGAACTGCGCGCCGCCTGGGCCGAAGCTGACCGCACCGACCCCGGCTGGCGCTTCGAGGACCTTCAGGCGAAGCGCGAGGTGATTCCGGACGAGGAGAATGGGGCATTGCAGGTGCTGAAGGCGCTTAGACTTTTGCCGAAGGCAGGGTACACGCCGCAATGGAAGACGATCGTGCCCGGCACAGAATGGTCTCGTGATGAAGTGTCTCGATGGCGGGCGGATTTTATGCAGGCGCTCGATGATCAGCCGGCAAATACGACGCTCAATGTGCAGCAGATTCTCGGCTTGGACGGCGAAGTTGAGGAATGGAACGCGGCGCTTGACGAACTGCGTCGACTTGTTTCATTTTCGAGGGGCCGTTATCCCCAGTCGGGAACAGAGGGAAACACGTGGGGCTTGCTTCATCTTCTGAATTGGCAGGTTCGCATACAAGCGCATCGTCAAAACTGGCCCGAGGCAGTGGCGGCTTGCCGGGCTGCCTTTGCTCTGCAGCGCTGCATTGGCGATGAGCCCTCCGTGGGCGCCCCTCGGACGCGCGTTGGTTTGGCTTATAACGCGACCGATTACGTCGAACGACTTCTGGGTCAGGGAGAGCCGCCAGCCGAAGCCCTGGCCGCTCTGCAGCGCGATGTCCGCAATGAGATGCAACTGCCACACTTTTTGCGATACGCACGCGCCGAACGTGCCGAGTTCCATCGGCTTTTTCGCCAAATTGCCGCCGCCGACAGTTCGCCGGATGAAATGAAGGCCGCGATTAACTATGCCCGGATACTCATGAATCCTGGAAAGGCCGACGCCTGGCTGAGCCGGCCGGAAGAGAAAAACTGGCTCGCCAAATTCCGTGAACGCATCGGCATGGACATCGATTGGAAGCGATGGGAGACGGAAGCAATGCAAGCATCCAATGCCTGGGTTGCGATCGCAAAGCTCCCAACCGTGGAACAGTACGCCGCGTACAAGGCCAAGCGCGCACAATCCGGAAAGGATGGCAAGTCTGTTTTCAGCGTGACTTACAAGCTGGCGGATTCCTCCTTGCGTGTGCATGCAAAGGTGCTTGCCACCGAAACCGCGTTGGCGCTGGAACGCTGCCGTCAAGAGTTGGGTCGCTGGCCAGACAAACTTGATGACCTGGCGCCACGCTACATCGACAAAGTGCCGATCGATCCCTTCACCGGCCGGCCGCTGTGTTACCGCCGGCTTGCCGATGGCGTGGCCGTCTACTCGGTCGGTATGGATGAGCAAGACAACGGCGGCAAGTCGCGCTATTTGCCGAACGATATCCCCGGCGGCGAATTGCAAACCGGCCTCGACATCGGCATACGCCTTTGGGACCCGGACAAGCGCCGCGCCCCGCCGCTGCCGCCGTTGCCGCCTCCCAAGCGCGAGCGGCCGGATGACTTCTAAACGAATTGGAATCACGGAGCGGAACGGTAGGCCGTCGTTTGTCAAGCTCGGCAGTGCAGCGGGGCATTTTTTCGCAAAAATGAGAACAGTGTGTGGAACGAGAGGGTGGGAGGGGTGGCGCCATGTAATGGGCATGGTTCAAAACGACTCGTTTCTGGGTGGCACGCGTGCCACCCTCATTTGAACCATGCCCACATGAACGGTGCAAAGTGTGCGAATTTCCGTTGTCATGGGGGGTGTGTGCGATTTGCACAGAAACTTGCACAGAAACTCTGCCCGCTACCCGGAATTGAACCACGCCTGCATATGGTTCGGAGGAAAACGATGCGTGCAATGAATGTCGTCGTCGGCACCCTGGCTTGGGCGCTTGGCGTTGTCGGTTCCGTTTCTTCCCAGGACAAGCTCCCCTGGTCCGTCGGCGTCGCCAAAATCGATGTCACGCCGAGCTACCCGGTTCGCCTCAGCGGTTTCGGTTTCCGACGCACGGAATCGGAAGGCGTCACACAAAAGATCTGGGCGAAGGCGCTGGCAATTGAGGCCGATCGTCAATCACCCGCGGTGTTGATCACTGTGGATAACCTCGGCATTCCGACGTACATGGTGGACGAAGTCGCGCGGCGGTTGCAAGCGAAAGCGAAGTTGCCGCCGGACCGCCTGGCAATCACCGCGACGCACACGCACACGGCGCCGATGCTGAAAAACGTCGCGCCCACGCTGTTCAGCGTGCCGATCCCCGCCGACCATCAGCAGCGCATCGACCGCTACACCGCGGAACTGACCGATCATCTCGAAAACGTCGCGCTGGCCGCGCTGGCGGATCGCAAACCTGCGCGATTGGCGTTTGGCATCGGCAAGGCGACGTTCGGCATGAATCGCCGGACCAAGGGCGGGCCGGTCGATCACGATCTGCCGCTGCTGGCGGTCTACGCCGAAAACGACAAGCTGCGCGCCATCTATTTGACCTATGCCTGTCACTGCGTCACACTGTCGAACAACAAGATTAGCGGCGACTGGGCCGGCTTCGCGCAGTCGATTTTGGAGGAGAACCACCCCGGCGCGGTCGCTCTGGTTTCGGTCAGTTGCGGCGCGGATCAGAATCCAACTTCGGGCGTCACCGGCGACAAAGTGGACATCGCCCGCGCTCAGGGGGCCGAAATCGCGACCGAAGTACGCCGGCTGCTGGGTGGGACGCTGACACCGGTCAGCGGCGAATTGTTGACGAAGGTCAAGAAGTTCGAGCTGCCGTTAGCCGAGCTGCCCACGAAGGAACAATGGGAAGCGAAAGCGAAACAGAAGGGCGCCGTCGGTTACCACGCCCAGGTCAACCTGGCCCGCCTGGAACGCGGAGAGAAGATTCGCGACAAGATCGATTATTCCGTGCAGACGTGGACGTTCGGCAATTCGCTTGCCATGGTCTTTTTGCCCGGCGAAGTCGTCGTTGATTATTCCTTGCGATTCAAAAAGGAACTCGACGGCCATCGTCTGTGGATCAACGCCTACGCCAACGATGCACCCTGTTACATTCCTTCCGAGCGCGTCCTAAAGGAAGGCGGCTACGAAGGCGGCTTTGCGATGGTTTATTACGATCTGCCCGTGCCGTTCCGCGCTGGACTCGAAAAGAAGATCATCGATGCCGCGAAGGAATTGGCCGGATCGAAGTTTGCTTCGCCGATCGACTTCAAGAAATGCGACACGATGCCGCAGTCACCGCAGCAGTCGCTCGCCACAATGCAGGTGCGCAAGGGATTGAACGTGGAGCTGGTCGTGGCGGAGCCGTTGATCTCGTCACCTGTCGCAATCGACTTTGGCCCGGACGGCAAGCTGTGGGTCGCGGAGATGGCTGATTATCCACTGGGCGCGAAGGGAAACTACGAGCCGGGCGGACGGATCAAGTTGCTTGAAAAGAGTCAAAACCAATCGCGCTACGACAAGGCGACCATCTTCCTCGACAGAATTCCGTTCCCGACCGGCGTCACCGCCTACGGCAAAGGCGTGCTCGTCTGTGCCGCGCCGGACATCCTCTATGCCGAAGACACCGACGGCGACGGCAAGGCGGACATCGTCAAGAAACTCTTCACCGGCTTCGGCACCGGCAACTACCAGGCTCGTGTCAACAGCCTCGAATGGAGCCTCGACGGTTGGATCTACGGCGCGTGCGGCCTTTTCGGCGGCACCATCACCAGCCACACCGGCAAGATCGTGAAGCTCGGCGATCGCGATTTCCGCATCAAGCCGGAAGAGGGGATCATCGAGCCGGCCACCGGGCGCACGCAGCAAGGCAGGGTGCGGGACGATTGGGACAACTGGTTCGGCTGCGACAACAGCACGCTGTGCCGACACTATCCGCTTGCCGATCATTATTTGCGGCGCAATCCGCACGTGCCGCAGACCGATGTGGCGGTCTATGTGCCCGATTATCCTGACTCGAATCGTCTCTATCCGAACGCCAAGCAGCAGCTCTTCAAATTGTCGGGACCGCCGGGGCGCGTCACGGCGGCGTGCGGGCTCGGCATCTACCGCGATAATTTGCTCGGCCCTGAGTTCACGGGCAACGCCTTCGTTTGCGAACCGGTCAACAACGCCGTGCATCGGCTGGTGCTGACGCCGAAGGGGAGTACGTTCGGCGGCCGCCGCGCGCCCGATGAGCAAACGTCGGAGTTTCTCGCGTCGACCGACATCTGGTTTCGGCCGGTACAAGCACGCACGGGGCCGGACGGCGCATTGTGGATTGTGGACATGTACCGTTACGTGATCGAGCATCCACGCTGGATTCCGCCGGAGGACCTGGCGAAGCTCGACCTGCGCGCGGGCAGCACCATGGGCCGGATTTATCGCGTCATCCCGGACGGCGCACCAAGCCGCGGGATGAGCGCAGCGAATCCCGCGGGTAGGGAGACTTCGCAGCTTGTTGCCGCCCTGTCATCCACCAACGGCATCCTTCGCGATCATGCGTCGCAGTTGTTGATTCGAAGCAATGACCCCAACGCAATGCCGTTGCTTGAAAAGGCGTTATCCAGCGATCAAGCTGCGGCACGGCTGCATGCACTCTGCATTCTCGACGAATTAGGCAAACTGCAAGCCAAGCATGTGGTTGCCGCCCTCGTCGATTCACGTCCGGGTGTGCGACGGCATGCGGTGCGTATGGCTGAACCGTTGCTGGCATCCTCGGCGGCGGTCCGCGACGCACTTGCCAAGCTGGCCGACGACAACGACCCACAAGTGCGATTGCAATTGGCGTACACGCTCGGCCAGTGGCGCGAGCCGCGGGCGGGCAAAATACTGGGGCGGATCGCCCTCGGCCAAAACGCCGATGCCTATCTCATCGCAGCGGTATTGAGCAGCCTGCACGAGGGTAATATCGCGGATGTCGCAGCGTCCGTGTTCTCCGCGCCGGATCCCCCGGAACAACTCATGCAGCGCCTGGCCGGCATGGTGGCGACCGTCGGCGATCCAAAACTGATGAATGCGACCATCGATCGAGTCTTGCCGACGGACCAGAAAATGACGTCCACGCGCATGCGCGCTCTTGCCAGTCTCTTCGATGCGTTGGAACGCCGGCGGCTTGTCTTGGAGCGCGTACTCAACCCCGCCTTGCAGGAGCGTTTGCAGACAGCTTTGGGACAGGCACAGCGCGTCGCCCGTGATGACCTGGCCTCCGAAGCCGAACGTGTGGCCGCGCTCCAGCTTCTCGGCCGCGATGACGCCCGCCGTGTTTATGATTTGACGACGCTCGGCGGCTTGCTGGCGCCGCGGCATTCAAGCGCCTTGCAATCCGCCGCTTTGCAAGCGCTGGGACGTTTCCCGCAAGCCGATGCCGCGGCGCCGGTGATCGCCGCGTGGAAAGGCTTCACGCCGAGCTTGAAAGGCCAGGCGCTCGACCTGCTCCTGAGCCGTGACGTTTGGCAACTGCAACTGCTGAACGGCATTCAGTCCAAGAAGATCCCGGCCAGCGATGTCGATGCCGCGCGGCGCCAACGGCTCATGGGCAGCAAGAACGCGAAGGTGTTCGCGCAGGCGGCTGATCTGTTCTCCGGGCCGGCCGCGTCGGATCGCCAAAAGGTGGTGAATCAATATCGCACTGCCCTGACGTTGCCGGGCGATCCGAAGAAGGGCCAGCCGATCTATCAGAAGCACTGCTCGGTCTGCCATCGCTTGTTTCAGGAAGGCAACGCGGTCGGTCCCGATCTGGCGGCTGTCGTGGGCAAACCGCCGCAGTATCTGCTCATCGAGATTCTCGATCCGAGCCGGAATCTCGATTCGCGCTATGTGGAATACACGGCAACAACGACCGCGGGCCGCACGTTCACCGGGTTGCTCGCTGCGGAAACCTCAACGAGCATCACGCTGCGCGGCCAGGAAGGCAAACAGCAAGTGCTGTTGCGCGGCGAATTGGATGAATTGTCGAGCACCGGCCGTTCGCTGATGCCGGACGGACTGGAAAAGGAAATTCCACCGCAGGCGATGGCCGATTTACTCGCGTATCTGGCGAGCGTGGCAACGCAGCCAACGCCGAAGAGATTCGCCGGCAATCAGCCCGCCATCGTGCGACCCGACAAGGGTGTTCTCGCCCTCCCAGCAACGAACGCGGAAATCTACGGCGGCGCCATCATCTTCGAGGGCAAGCCGTTCGACAACATCGGCAACTGGCACGGCGCCGACGATCATGCCGTTTGGCGCGTGCAGCTCGATGAGGCGAAGCGATTCGACGTTTGGCTCGAGTACGCGTGTGATCCGGGTTCGGCCGGCAATCGCTTTGTGTTCGAGGGAGCAATGCCGGCCCTGCGCGGCCAAATCGCGGGCACCGGTGGGTGGGACAAATACCGGACGACGAAAGTCGGCACGGTGGCGCTCGAAGCGGGTTCGCAGCGATTGACGCTGCGTCCGGAGGGCCAGCCGCGCGGCGCCTTAATCGATTTGCGTGGCATCTACCTTGTGCCTGAAGGACAGAAGCCGCCGGCCCATGCCACAACAAGTCCCGGCGAGCCGCCCGCACTACGGCAACACATCGCGGACATAGCCCGATTGATCCTCGATGACAATGTTCCGAATGCGAAACGGCAAGCGGCGATTGCGGACAACTCGGATCGCACTGCCGAACTGATCGTTGCCATGACCGGTGATTTGCGATCAGGAACGAAAGAAGAATATCGCCGCATTCCGTGGATCTGGCGCGTCGCCATCGCCGCCGGCAAGCGCAATGACGCGCATCAATTGCGCAATCTCCTCGACGTGTCATTGCCGAAGCCTGGCGAACCGCTGCACGACTGGCAAGCGGTCGTCATTGGCGGCGGCGTCATCAACGGCATCAGTCTCATCGGACAATGGCCGGGCCAACGCATCGATGCACTGACTCAGGACAACGCAGCGTTGAGCAAGCGTTGGCAGCAATCGCTAACGCAGGCCGCGCTGATGGCCGACGACGTCAAAGTTCCGACCGGCACGCGCTACGACGCGCTGCGCATAATCGCACTCGACGACTGGCAGAAATGCCACCCCTCGCTCGAAAAGCACCTGGCGAAGGACGCGCACGCGGAATTGCAAATGGGCGCTGTCAGTGGCCTGGCGGATATCGATCGGCCGGAAACCGCGAAGCTGTTATTGCAGCATCTGAGCGACCTGGGCGCCGGCAATCGCAAGCTGGCCCTGGACGCGCTGGTGAAGACTGACGCCCGCGCCGCCGCGCTGCTCGATATGCTGGAACAAGGCCGAATTGCGGCGTCGTCGCTTGCGAAGGAGCACCGCGATCTGCTGGTGCGTTCGAAGAATGCAACGACTCAAGCCCGTGCGCGCAAACTCTTTGAGCGCTAGCTTTTCTTGAGGAGACTTGCTCATGCTTCGCTCGCCACGATCCCCCGCATTAATAGCGGAGGATGAACTCCACCGTCAGGCGGTTGTCGATCAAATCGCGGCGATTGGAGATCGGGAACTCCCAGGCGGCGCCCAATTCGGCATGAGGGCTGAGTTTGAACTTGCCGCCGACGGCAAAGGTGACCAAGTCGTTGCCGGCCACGCCGCTGGTGCCGAGGTTGAGCAGGCCGTCGCCTTCGCCAAGGATCGGGGGCAAACCCCTATTGCCGCCAGCCACCCAGTGAAACCAGTTCAGTTCGACGAGCGGATAGAATCGGCCGATCTGGCGGTCCAGGTGGACGCTGGCGTAGTAGTTGCTGCTATTCTGATTCGAGTTCACCGGCACCTGATAGCCGATCGTGCCGAGCAAGTGGTTGCAACCACCGAATTCCTTGCCGCTGGTCAGGAAGAACGAGAAGATGCCGTCGCCGTGGCTCTGAAACACGTCTGCTTCGCCGGACTGGGGCTCGAACATGAAACCGCCGGAAACGAGGAACTGCCGCTCGACATCTCGGACGAACACGTACTTCAGGCCGACGCCGATGTTCAGCCAGCCGTCCTGGGTGCCGCCGCCCTTGGGATGAATCACCGCGTAGCCGTCTTTGTCGGCAATCAGGGTGAGCCGTTCCGTCAGAGCGACCCGTACCTGCAGGCCGTAGGCCTGGAAGTCGCCGGGCCCAAGCGGATGATCGCCGGGGATGTTGTTGTGGATGAACAGGAATCGGGCTTCCGTGAGCGAGCGGGGGTCTTTGGAGAAGACCGGATTGGTAATCGGGCCGATGAACCCCTCGAAAGCCCGATCACTGGCGAAACGCTGACGCGGTTGCCCGCAGTCATTGCCGTCGCATGCCAGAGCGATGGGCGACGATGTAAGGCAGCCCAGGGCCGTGGCGACCGGTCCCGACGGCGTGGCGTCGTCCGCGAAAGCCCCGTTCGTGACGACGACACCCAACAGGGTCGCCAATCCGCAACCAAGACAACTGTGAATCCGCATGGCAAGTTGCTCCCCAGGTGAAAGCCGTTGTAGCCAACATTTCATCGACCAACACAACACCTACGGAGCGACACGAAAAGCGAAAGCACTCAGAAACGCCGCTGTACGCGTATGCTTACTTGACAAATCCAGCACCGTCACACCGCGATTCTTGGGTCTATTCGGGGGTTGTGCTGCTTCCGCACAGGCGATTGCAAGAAACTCGGCCAACCTTGCTCCGAAACAGCCTCGAAGCGATACGATCTTCTGAGGTGGATTCACCGCTCAACGTTCGTGATTCCAAGTTGCTGAAACTGCTGTGCATTGATGCAAGGCTACTTGCGGTTTCAGCAAGCGGTTTGCCAGAGGGCGTGTTACAATCGCGCATCGTGGCTTCGGTATCAATCAACCTGCTCGCAACGTGAGAAATCCGTGACCCCCGAACCCAAAATCCACATCCTTGGCGTCGGCAGCGACGGCGTGCGCGGTCTCACCGGCCGAGCGCGCGAACTGCTCCAGCAGGCCGACATCGTCCTTGGAAGCGAGCCGACGCTTGGTCTCCTTCCCGAGTTGAAGGCCCAGCGCGTCAAGATCGGCACCGACCTGGCCGAGACGGCGCTATTCCTCGAAGCCAATCTCGCCTCGAAGAAAATGGTCGTCGTCGCCAGCGGTGATCCGCTGTTCTACGGCGTGGCGCGCTGGCTATGCGATCGGCTCGGCAAGGAACGCTTCGAGGTGTTGCCGCACGTCTCCAGCATGCAGCTCGCTTTCGCCCGCATCAAGGAGTCGTGGGAAGAGGCGTACCTGACCAACCTGGCGTCGCATTCGCTGGAAGAAGTGCTGGACCGCATCCGCACCGCCGAGACCGTCGGCCTGTTCACCAGCGAAGAGGAAGATCCGCCGACCATCGCGCGGCAGCTTTTGGTCCGCGGCCTCGATTATTTCAAGGCGTATGTTTGCGAGAACCTCGGCGCTCCGGACGAGCGTGTTACCCAAGGCGAATTGAGCGACATTCAGGAAATGGAGTTTGCTTCGCTCAACGTGATGATTCTCATACGCAAGCCAGGCCGGCCCGACCAACAGCGCACGGCCGCGCGATTTCGCCGCTTCGGCAACCCCGACGATGTGTTCGCGCAAAGCCAACCCAAGAGCGCGCTGATCACGCAAGCCGAAGTCCGCGCTATCGCCCTGGCCCAACTCGATGTGCAGCCGGCCAGCGTCGTCTGGGACATCGGCGCCGGCTCCGGGTCGGTGTCGATCGAGGCCGCCCAGCTCGCCCACCTCGGCATGGTCTACGCCATCGAGCAAGACGTGGCCGACTATCATCTGATCGTGGCCAACGCGCAGACCTTCGGCCTGCGCAACCTGACCGCGATTCATGGCCTGGCCCCTGCGGTGTTCGCGGGCCTGCCCGCCCCGGACTGCATCTTCGTCGGCGGCCTGGGCAAGGAAGTCGCGCGATTGCTGGAAGCTGCCTTCGCCGCGTTGCGTCCGGGCGGCCGCCTGGTGGTGCACGTCGCCTCGCTGGATAACCTGAGTGCCGTCTATGCGACGCTCAAGAGCCTGGCAGCGCACGTGAGTGCTTTGCTTGTGAACTTGGCACGCGGCAACGAACAACTCGAGACGCTGCGCTTCGAGGCGCTAAATCCGACGTTCTTGTTGGGGGTGACGAAGGGGAATGGGAAGTGAACATCGGGTTTTACCGTTAAGAAGGTAGCGTCAAGGAACCCTTTCAAGTTTGGAGTTTCAAATGCGATGCACGTGTCTGTTTTTTATGATTGCTGCGGGATGTAGTTCCTCGACAGCTCCCCAACCTGCTAAGAGTCCGCCCACGGCACCGTCGCCCGGGCCCGCTTCTTCAAGCCCAGCCCAACCTGACAAGAGCCAGAAAAGCAAGACGGAGCACGATTACACGGGTTGGAAAGAGTACGCCCCCGCGGAGGCGACGTTTGAGGTCAAGTTTCCACGGGATCCGGTTGTAAAGCCTGCCTCTCAAACAACGGCAAAATTCCATATGGCCGGCGTTCAGCGGCAAAACCCTGAGAGCCTGGGCTACATCTGCCAGTGGACGATCAAAGAGAAGCCGTATGCCAACAGGGATGCTGAGGCAGCGTATCTCAAGGGGTCGCAGTTAGGCGCATTGACGGCGTCGAAGGGAAAACTGGTTGAGGAAAAGGCAATCGATCTGGAGAAGGTGCAGGGGCGCGATCTCATCATTGAATTGCCCGATCGGTCTCTGTTGCGAGTTCGTTCATTTGTGGCCGGCAAGCGCGTGATTAATCTTCAGGTTTCCGGCAAGGACAAGGATGCCGTCTCGTCGGGGGATGCATTGAAGTTCCTTGATTCGCTCAAGATTGGCGATTAGTTTGGGTTTTCTCGAAGCGATCACCGAACTTGGGACGCAACCGGCTTTCATTGTTGGACTTGCGACGCGCTCGGTGCTAATGGGACAGGCTGGTTCACGATCAAGCCGCGACTGCCCATTTCATTCATTTACGTTCAGCACACACCCCAAGTGTCGAATGAAAAAACCGAGAAATCGCAACTCTCGACTGG
>Ga0209726_10001541_pt1 | contig 36943 bp, 27 predicted proteins | sample Subgrocontami54m_FD_187453 | JGI IMG/M metagenome (GOLD analysis project Ga0209726, IMG submission 187453) | Subsurface groundwater microbial communities from S. Glens Falls, New York, USA - GMW46 contaminated, 5.4 m (SPAdes) (version 3) | ecosystem: Environmental > Aquatic > Deep subsurface >...
ACTCCGGGACGCCAGGAGCGCTCGATCGATTCCCGCAGCGAGTCGTCGCCCGCCTCTCGGAGAATCTCGACGAGCGATTCTGGGAGTTCGCATTGTGGCTCAGCCGTCACGATGGGACTCGACCGTAGTCCGAACGTGCCGCCGGTGAAAGCGACCCACCCCGACACGCGCCGAGACGCTGCGGAAGTCGCGGCAACGCATTGTCGTCGTCGCCCACGTTGCGCCGACGGCGACCGGACGGTACGCTTGCGGTCGTGGAGCCCGAAAACCTCACCGTTCACATCTTGCGTGAGATACGGGACGACATCCGCGCGCAGGGCGAAGAGTCGCGCGCGCACGGCGTAGAGCTGCGCGCACAGGGCGTAGAGCTGCGCGCGCACGGCGTGGAGCTGCGCGCGCTGAGCGGCGACGTTCAGGAATTCCGCGCGCACTCCGAGCAACGGTTCCTCGCCATAGACATCGCCCTGAGAGACACCGTCGAGCAACTCGTGATGCTCGCGCGCGGCGTCACGGTCGCCATCGAGTCGAGAGGCCAGAACGACAGCCGTGTCGACGTGCTCGAACGTCGGGTCGATGTGCTCGAACGTCGCATGGTTCCATAGCGTTTCGACGCTTCGCAACGCGGCTCACCGCCCGTCCGTCTCGCGGCGTACGGCCGGCACGCGCTTAGTGCTACTGCCGGTTTCCGTTCCACGCGCCGCCGTTCGTCGTGTTCGTTACGGTGCGACCCCACGTCCCGACAAACGCGCGCCCGTCCGGCCCGAACACGAGCGCGAACCCACCCGACGTCGTTGCGTCCGTCCACCGACCGACGAGCGTGTTTCCGCGCATCACGCCGGCGAGGGCTCCGGGCGAAAGCGGTGCCGAGTTCACGTAGGTGCCAGTGACGTGCGGCCCGCTCTGCGCGAGCGTCACGATGGCCTGCGCGCCCGCGAACTGCGTCACCCAGATGCCGCTCACATTCACGGTGGGTGCCTGTGCGTGTGCGCGTTGGATGGAGACGAGCGCCGACGTGCCGACTACGGCGAGGACAACTGCCACCCAGGCGGCGAGACGTGCGAACTTATTCTGGAGTTTGCTCACGAGATGGTCCTTTCGAAATTGCCGTCGACAGTAGACGCTCCGCGTCCGCGGAGCGCAACCGTCAGCCCCATGTTGACGGGCGAGGATGGGCCGAAGAATGTCACAGTGCCACGCCGCATCGTTGCGAGTCGTCGTTCCGCACGCCTCCGAGACGTTCAGCACACCCCTCACCGCCGCGACGACACGATCGCTCCGCTCTCGCCGACTGCCCACATCGCCCCGCGCCCGCTCCCCCAGATTCCCGCGAGGTTCGGATATCCGTCGATCCGCACGGACGCGTCCCACGCGCTCCCATCCCAATGCACGATCGTGCCGCTCGGTCCCGCCGCCCACACGTCGTTCGTGCCGCTGCCCCAGATGGCATTCAGCCCACTTTCCATCGCCGGCGTCGCGGGGCTCCACTCGCGTCCGTTCCATCGAAGGATCCGCGAGAAGCGACCGCCCGCCGCCCAGATGTCGTTCGTCCCGCTGCCCCAAATCGCAGTCAGGTCGTCAGTCGTCCCGCTCGGGACGGCGCTCCATGCCGTGCCGTTCCAGTGAATGATGGTGCCGCGGTTGCCTGCCGCCCATGCGTCGCTCGGCTCGCGCGCCCACACGGCGTTGAGTCCGTACGTCGTACCGCTCGGGACGTTGCTCCACGCGGATCCGTCCCAATGTGCGATCGTGCCTCCGCGCGACGTGTGCCCGCCGACGGCCCACACGTCACTCGGACCACTGCCCGCGATCGCATTGACGCTGTATCCGGGGAACGCCGCCACGCTCCACGACGTCCCGTTGTAGTGAACGAGTGTGCCGCTCACGCTTCCACTTTCGCTGCCGGCCCACACGTCGTTCGGCCCGCTGCCCCAGATCGCGTTGAGTGCGCCCGTGGTTCCACTCGGCACGCTATTCCACGTCGTTCCATCGGAGTGCAGAATCGTCCCGCCACCGCCGACCGCCCACACGTCACTGCCCGAGCTGCCCCACACGGCGCCGAGGCTCGCGCGGGTCACCGTGTTCGCGGCATTCCATGTCGTGCCATTCCAACGCATGATGACGCCGGCGCCGTCGACCGCCCACACGTCGTTCGACGAACTTCCCCACACGGCCGTGAGCCACGGGCCGCTCGACCCCGCGGTGACGTTCCATCGCGTTCCATCCCAGTGCCACGTGTTTCCGTAGCGACCGACAGCCCAGATGTCGTTCGCCGAACTGCCCCACATTCCAATCTCGCCACCGATGTCGCCCCAGCGCGTCGCACCGTCCGGCGTGGTCGACCACGCGCTGCCGTTCCACCGAACGATGCCGATGTCTCCTCCGGCCCACACGTCGTTCGAGGAGCTGCCCCACACGCAATTGAGCGCGCCCGGCGGGCTCGCCACGCTCGACCACACGCTGCCATTCCAGTGCTGGATCACGCTGACCGCGCCGGCGTGCTCGCCTCCGACGGCCCACACGTCGTTCGCCGAACTTCCCCACACGTCGCGCAGCGAGATCCTCGTGCCGCTCGCCAGGCTGCTCCACGATCTCCCGTCCCAGTGAATCATCGTGCCGGCGACGCCGACGGCCCACACATCTCTCGAGCCCGTTCCCCACACGCCGATGAGCGTGTTCGATGTTCCGCTGCGCGCCGCGCTCCACGACGTTCCGTTCCAGTGGACGATGCTCCCGCTGTCGCCCACGGCCCAGATGTCGTTCGCTGCGCTGCCCCAGATCGCGTCGAGCGCGCCGGTTCCGGTTGGCACGCTGGCGAACGCGGCGCCGTTCCAGTGCACGGCGGTGCCGACGGGACCGACGGCCCACACGTCGTTGGGTCCGCTGCCCCAGATGTCTCTCAGATAGGCTCCACCGGGTCGCGGGTTTTCCCAGCGCCAGCAGTCGCTGGTGCATCCCGCGTCCGCGGGCGGCATGCCCGAATTCGAGTCGGCGGTTCCGTCGTCGGAGCGATCCGCGTCTTGGATTGGTCCGGCATCGGTCGGCGTGGGTCGGCCGTCGGGGTTCGCGGCGTCCGGCGCGGCGTCCGGCGAGCCGTCCGACGAGGCGTTCACCGTCGCGAAGGCGCTGCAGCCCAGATTGCCGATCGCGAGGAACAACACGAAAAAGCCAAGTCGCCGAACGAGCATGCGCCACCGTCCTGCGCGCTCTGTGGCCGGCGTACGCAGCTTCCGTCTGGGAATCGTGCGAGCCGGCCCGTGAGAGCCGATGCGGATTCCGCGTCACATCGTTGAATTGCTTCGCGCCGCGCGACCGATCCGCGCGCGCTCACATCGTTGGAAGCGCAGGCGGGCCTGGAACAATTGTCTGGACTGGGGCATGGTCTGCGGATGGCACGCGCGAGTCGCCAGCAGGACGGTGCGAGCGATTCGACGGTCGTGTCGATTGCGATTGCGCTTTGCGTGTGCGCCGCGGGCTGCGCCGGCGGGATCGTTGCCGGGCCGGACGGGCGCGTTGGTCCTGCGGCCGACGCGACGGACGCGGGCGGGCTCCCGCCGGCAGACGGGGGCGAAGAGCCCGATCCGTGTCTCGACGGCGGGCCGTGTGAAGAGCCTGAACCGATCGACATCGACGCGGGCGAGGAGCCCGACGTGGACGCGGGTCCCGTGGCGGACGCCGACGCGGCGACGATGCCAGACCCGGACGCAGCGACGCCGCGCGATTCGGGCGCGCCCGCCGACTCGGGTGCGGTTGTCCGCCCGACGCCGACGTGCGCCAACGTGAATCAACGTTTGCGCGACGATTTCGGGATCATCATTCGGCCGGGAACGCTCCCGTTCTCGGGATTGCCGTCGGAAGACATCGGCTGTGCGGACCGGATCAAGGTCTACCAGATGTTCATTCGGCCGTTTCAGTACGAGCGGTTCGGACCGCGCGTCGATCCGTCCGTTCCGTTCACGATGCATCTGTACCGGACGGGAACTGGCTCGACGGCCAGTTGCAGCGCGTACGTTCCGAACGCCAACGCGATCCAAATCCGGGACCTCAGCGACTGCCTGCGCGTCGTGTCCGGGCCGAGCGACCCGGACTTCAACCGTATCGCGATGTTCTTGATCCACGAGACCGGCCACATCATTCGCGCCCGCACGCCATCGCTGGGGACCTCGTTCCAGAACGCGCGACTCGCTGCGCAAGATCCTGCCTGCTACGACCGTGGTTTCATCGTGACCTACTCTCTGCGGACGACGAACCCGATCAGCGAGAGCATGGCCGAAGCCATTGGTCTGTTCGTCGTCAACCGCAAGGTCGGTCGGTACGGGACGATCAGCAACTTCCGGACGGAATGCCCGCACACGTACGCGTGGGTCCGGACGAACATCTTCGGGAACCTGCTGTAGCGATCGGTGGAAACGACCGGCGGATTGCGCAGCGCATCGCGGGCCGCGGTGCCAAAAGTTAAAAAGTTAAAAAGTTAAGTCCCGGACGCAGGAATGCGTGCGCGGATCGCGGTCCACGCGGCCGCCGCATCCGCGCGATACCAGCGCGCGAGCAACACGAGTGCGAGCACCCACAGGAGTGCGAACGGCAGAAGGCCGAGGTCGGTCACGTACACGAGGGTCGGGCGGAACGATGTGCGGCGCGCGACGAGTTCGCGTGACGTGGTGACGGACACCGAGTGCGCGGGAAGCGGGAGCGCGACGGGGGCGACGCCCTGCACGAAGTCTGCGGCGATCGAGCGGACCGCCGTCTGGTCGAGCGCGGCGTTCAGGGTGTTGCCGTCGGCGAACTGCGGGCCTCGGTACATCTGCTGAGCGTTCTCCGCGAACCGCCCGCGTTCGTTGCTGTTGCCCCGCGCGCGCCCGTCCGAATCACGGGTGATCGTCAGACCGTTGTCCGACCGCGTCGCGAGCGCGAGAGATGTCGTTGGCGCGGATGTGCGGGACGGTCCCGATCCGGGGAGACACGACTGTTCGACGCGCGGGAGCGCCCAGCCGAACGCCGCCGCGCAGCCGAATGCCACGCCGACAAGTGCCATGTGTCGCGCGCGTCCGGTCCAGATACGCACGGCCCACTGACTTGCTTTCGCCGCAGCGCCGAGCGTGAGGAGTGCCGCGAATCCCGCGGGAGACGCGAACCACAGACCGGCCAGACCAACGCCGAGCGCGAGCTTGCGTCGCCGGTCGCGTGCGACGAACCATGCGAGTGCGAACGCGAAGCCGACCGCCATCACGTGTGCAGTCGGAACGAACCATCGGCTGCGGTCGCCACCGACGAGCGCGATGGGGTGCATGAACCGCGGGAGTCCCAACGTGATCCGTGTTGAACTCGTGGTGAGTGAGTGCATCGAAGCCGGCAGTTGCAATCGACCGCCGAAGAGACCGAGGTGCGTCTGTCCGAGGGACTGCAGATGGGCAGTGTGCGCGCCGGTTCGAAGTGGAATCAGCACTTCGGACGATCGCGGTCCGGCTTGCAGTACGCGTTCTGGCTCGTCGTCCGTCGCGAGAAACACTGCACGACCGGCGGGCGTGAACGTCACGTAGTCCAGTCCGTTGTTGTCGTATGCGAGCCACTCGTCGGACACCAATTCACCTCGCTGGGTAATGACGAGAGTGCGCGTGTGGCTTCGGACCACCGCGGCGAGAACTTCGGCACTCTGCAGTGTCTGGACCGTCAACGTGAGTCGCTGCCCCGGGCGCACGAGGAACAATCGCGAAGTGACCTGCGTCCGAGCGATGGGCGATTGCGCTGGATCGACCTGACGAGGCTCCCCGGCGACCGTTACGCGATGCTCCGGATCGGACTCGATGAGCCACCATTCGTAGCCCGACCGTGTGTCTGGCTCGAACGCCGCGATTGCCGGCATCGAGCCGGTGACCGTCACATCGGTGTTGCGTCCGTCGATCGAGAGCACGAGTTCGCCGGCCTCGACACGCCAACTGGCCGCACCCGTGACGTCCGCGACGCGCTCGCCGTAGCGAAGGGGAACGCGCACGACGCCGAGGTCGGTTGCCGCGCGCATCGAGAGGCGATACTCGAACTGGATTTCCCGCCCGACGCGAATGGCGCGCGACAGTTGGAAGACTGCCGGTTGCGTGTTGGCGTTTGCGGGTCGCTGCGTCTCCGTGTCGAAGTGCAGTGTCGTCGCAGAGAGTCCTGCGAGGCGCGCGCCCTCGACGACGTGACCTTGCGACAGATCGATGTCGAGCGTGTTGAGCGGCCCGGCGACTTCGAGCGTCCTGTCGTCGCCGAGGCGTATGAATCCATGCAGGGCGAAATGCCGTGCCGCCGTGTACAGGTAGTAGTGGCTGTCTTCGAAGCCGATCGACGCGGCGTGGCCATTTTCCGTCGCATCCTCGATGCGAACCTGATCGGGTGGCCCGAACAGGGGCACGGCCACCGGACCGTCCGCGAGCACGTCGCCGGTCAAGTCGAACTCGATCTGCCCCTCCCGCGCAGAACCGGTGAACCGCATGCGTTGCAACGTGAAGCAATGGGCTTCGCACGCCGGCGGGCCCTCGTGATCACGCATCCACCGGCCGAGCGCCGAGAGCTGCCCGACCCACGAATCCGGACCTCCGGCGCCCGGCGAGGACTGCGCGCGTGCGACGCTGGGCCACGTGGCCGCGGCGACGAACATCAACGCCAGCCACAGGGCACGCGAAAGAACGGGGCGAACTGAAACCGCGCGACTGACAACGGACCCGATCGACATGGGACACCTTCCTTGGGCTTCGGATACGGCTGCTGAACGCGCCAGGTGTCCCCGTGTTCTGCTCGCGGTTGGGCATTTACGAAGGTTTTACCTCGCAGCGCTCTCCGGCCGACCTGCTACCCTCTGCCCCGCTATGACCACCGACCCCGCCGTCGATCGCTCGCCTCCCCGCATGCGCGGACTTCCGATCATCGGGAATCTCGCGGCGTACGCACGCGATCCGCTCGGCTTCCTGTTGCGTGCACAACGCACCCGCGGCGACATCGTCGAACTCAAGTTCCTGAGCCAATCGAGCATCTTGGTGAGCCACCCGGACGACATCGAGTCGATCCTCGTGACGCACAACAAGAATTTCATCAAGGATCGCTACCTGCAGGATCTTCAGCGCCTGCTCGGCCAGGGTCTTCTCACCAGCGAAGGGGACTTCTGGCGGCGCCAGCGACGGCTTGCGCAGCCCGCGTTTCACCGCGAGCGGATCGCAGCGTACGCAAAGCAGATGGTGCGCAGCACCGAGCGCGCGATGGAATCGTGGCGTCCGTCGTCCGAGATGGACATCCACGATGAGATGATGAGGGTGACGCTGGACATCGTGTCACGCACGCTGTTCAGTTCGCAGGTCGAGGACGCCGCGCGCGACGTATCCACCGCCGTCGAAGCGGTCATGGCGCGGTACGCCGACCCACTTGTGCTCGCGATTCCGTACTACGACCGGCTGCCGTTGCCATCGAACTGGCGTTTTCGCGCTGCGCAGAAGCGCCTCGACGAGATCATCTATTCACTGCTCGAGCGGCGGCACGCCGACGGCGATCCGGACATGGGTGACCTGCTATCACTCCTGCTCGCCGCACGCGACGAGGATGGCAGTCGCATGACCGACCGTCAGGTCCGGGACGAAGTGCTCACGCTGTTTCTCGCAGGGCACGAGACGACGGCGCTGACCCTGACGTGGACGTTGTACCTTCTCGCGACACACGCGGACATCGAGCGTCGTGTCGCCGAGGAGGTTCGAAGTGTGCTCGGCAGTCGGTTGCCGACGATCGAGGACATGGCCAAACTGCCGTACACCGATCTTGTCCTGACAGAGTCGATGCGCCTGTATCCGCCTGCGTGGAGCGTTGGGCGCGAAGCGGTGGAGCCGTTCGACCTGCGCGGATATCGCATACCAGCCGGCGCGCAACTGTGGATGAGCCAGTACGTCGTGCACCGCGATCCGCGGTACTTCGATGCGCCCGAAGAGTTTCGTCCGGAGCGCTGGGCGAACGGTCTGGCAAAGCGCCTCCCGAAATTTGCCTACTTCCCGTTCGGCGGCGGACCGCGACTGTGCATCGGCAATGCGTTCGCACAGACGGAAGCAACTCTGATGCTGGCGACGATCCTATCGAAGTACCGGTGCGATCTGGTCCCGGGGCAAACGATCGAAGCCTTCCCCTCCATCACGTTGCGGCCCAAGCACGGGATGAAGATGCGCTTGGCCGCGCGGTAGATTCGCGCGACCGCCGCGCGTTCCGACGGAATGTCCCACTGGAACCGTCAAACGACCGCGACCTTCACACAATGGATTGGCGGGAGCGAGTCGAACAGACACTCCCACTTCTCGCCGCCGTCGCGCCCGATCCAGAGTTGGCCGGTCGTGTTGCCGAAATAGATCGCGGGCGACTTCAGCTCGTCGATGTCCATCGCATCGCGCTGAACCGTGAAGTAACTCTGCTTCTTCGGCAGCCCCTTGGTGAGCTTCTTCCACGAGCCGCCGCCGTCCTCGCTTCGCCACACGGCGGGAACACCACCGGGACACGTGCGCGTCGCGGGCTCGAGCGGCATCACGTACACCGTGTCGGCGTCATCGGGGTGCGCCACGATCGGGAAGCCGAAGTCGGACGGCAAACCCTTCGCGATCGAACGCCACGTGTGTCCGTGGTCGTCGCTTCGCAGCACGCCGATGTCCGGCCGAGGACCTCCCGGCCCAGACCATTCGGCCCAGCCGCCGTGGTTCTGCATGTAGAACCTCCCCGGCGCGTCTTTGTGACCGACCATCTTGTGCACGCACTGTCCGAACTCGGGATACGGATCCGGCGCGAACCCGGCTCCGACGCCCTTGTTGGAAGCCTTGAACGTCTCGCCGCCGTCTTCGCTCAGGTAGTGTCCACCCGTCGAGATCCCAAGATGCACGCGGTTTCCGTCGCGCAAGATCGTGTGCATGCACAGACCGCCGGCGCCGGGGTTCCACTTGCGCGAATGTTCGTGATTGCTGATGCCAGGGACCATCGCCCACGAATCGCCGCCGTCGCGGCTTCGGAACAGCGACGCCGGCTCGACACCGCACCAGAGATCCTGCTTGTCGACGCCCGACTCCAGCGACCAGATGTTTGCGAGCGCGCGTCCATCTTCTTTCGGAAACGCGGGAGCCGAAGCGGTCTCCTTGAATGACTTTCCGAGGTTGGTCGACCGAAGAATCTTCATGCCGAAGAACGGATTGCAGCTCGATGCGTAGATGCGTGGAGAACTCCGCGCCTCGATCAGGATTGAATAGACCGCCACGCCCGGTCCGAACGGCCCGCGTAGCGTGAACGTGCGCCGGTTCTTCGAGCCTTCGGCGACGAACAAGCCCTTCTTGGTGCCGATTCCGAGAACGACGCGGTCAGACATGATCAACCTCCCGACACCGAAGGCAGGATGAAGAGCAAGTCCCCCGGCCGAAGTGCCGTGTCGACTCCGCTGAGATCCCGCACGTGATCCGAATTGACGAACAGATTTACGTGACGGCGAACGAGACCCGTCTCGTCGCATACGCATCGATACAGTGACAGATGCTCGCGCTCGAGTTGCTCAAGTGCTTCCCGAACGGTCCGTGCCGAGAGCGACAACTCTCCGACGCCGGCGGCATACTGGCGCAGCATCGACGGCACGATCACAGTGAGGCTCATCGCCTGCGCGCCGTCCGCGGTCATCGTCGAGTGTCTCGGCATGAGCAGGCGGAGCTGGAACGCGCGCGTCCCGTGCGAATGGCCTGTGTGCGATCCTAGCGGTGCGCACGCGCGCGTGGCAACGGGATTTGGGGTTGGCGATCTCGTCGCGCACGGTGGCAGCGCTTACCCGACGGGGGGCAACGCCTTGACGCGCGCGCTGAGGGCGCGGAAGTGCAGGTGCTGCGAATCTTGGAGCAGGTCGAACACGATGGTCTCCGTCGTCGTGACGCTCACGCCGCCGGCCGCGAGAAGTCGCAACGCGGTCTCGCGGCACGCACGCTCGCGGGAAGCGACCGCATCGAACGGCACGTGCACGGAGATCGATCGCGCCCGAAGTTCGCGCGCCGTTTGAAACACGCACACGTGCGCTTCCATCCCGACGACGACCACGGTCTGCGGCCGCAACGCCGCAATGCCTCGGGCAACCGCAGCGGGCGCCATCGACGAGAACACCGTTTTCTCCGCGACCACCGACGGCGGCTGCGCACGCTCGACGAGCGCACGGACGCTCGCGACGGTGGGACCGAGGCCCTTGGGATACTGTTCCGTCACGAAGATCGGGATGCGAAAGAGCGAGGCAGTTTCGACAAGGAGCTCAGCGCACGCGATCAATCTCCGTGCGTCGACGTCCGGCATCGCCGTGATGAGTTTCTCTTGCACGTCGACGACGACGAGGGCCGTGGACTCAGGGCGGACGGTGAGCGTGTTCATCGAGTCGATTGTTAGCGCAGACGCTCGCGCCCCGCGAGGGCCAGGATTACCTTTCGTCGGTCCATGTCGGAACCCGCCATCGAAGTTCTCGCCGAGAATCCGAGCCTGCTGATCGTCTCCAAACCGCCCGGGATCACGGTGATCCCCGCGCGGAGCGAGCCGCCGGACGTGTGCCTGCAGCGTCGCATCGAACGGGTGCGTGGTGCGCGGCTGTGGATCGTTCACCGCATCGATCGCGACACGTCGGGAATCGTCGTGTTCGCGCGCGACGCGAGTGCGCACCGACGCATGTCGATCGCGTTCGAGCACCATCGCATCGCCAAGACGTACCGCGCGTGGGTGGTGGGCGACCTGAAGGAGGACTCCGCAAGGATCGACGCGCCGCTGCATCTCGCGCGCAAGGGACACACGCGGCTGGCACTGCCCGGCGAAGCTGGAGCGCTCGCGAGTCACACGCGGTTTCGAGTGCTCTCGCGGACGTCTACCGCCCTGGGCACGGTCGCGGATCTGGTCGTCGAACCGCTCACGGGCCGGCAGCATCAGATTCGGACGCATCTGCGCTCGATCGATGCGCCGTTGGTCGTCGACCCAATCTACGCGCGGCGCCCGACGCTGCTTGCGGGCCGACTCGGAGATGACTCGCCTGCGGTCTCGAGGCTGACGTTGCACTCGTGGAAGATGGTGATCCCCGCGGACGCCGCCGGAGGACTCGCGGTGGAAGTCGAAGCACCGCTGCCGGAAGATCTCGCGCGACTCGATGCGTGGCTTGGCGCGCATCGTTGAGTTGGCCGGCCCGCCCATGTCGTCAGGTGCCAGGGAACCGATCGTGGTGGTAGCGTCGCGCGATGAGATTTCTCCATACGATGCTCCGCGTGCGGGATTTGGGCGCAGCGCTGGATTTCTTCGTCGCGAAGCTGGGACTGCGCGAGGTGCGGCGCCGCGACAGCGAGTCGGGCCGGTTTACGTTGGTGTTCCTCGCGAGCGGTGACGTGAGCGACACGGCGGAGATCGAACTGACGTACAACTGGGACGAACGCGATCCGTATCCACGCGGGCGATACTTTGGTCACCTCGCGTTTCAGGTCGCCGACATCTACGCGGCGTGCGAGCGGCTGCAGGACGGTGGCGTCGCGATTCTTCGGCCCCCGAGGGACGGACGAATGGCGTTCGTGGCGTCGCCGGATGGTCACTCGATCGAGATCTTGCAGGCCGGCGACGCGCTTCCCGTGCGTGAGCCGTGGGCGTCGATGAAAAACCAGGGCGAGTGGTGAGCGCGGCGGGCGAGCGCCGTGCGCTCGCGGGGCTCAGTCGTAGCGCTCCGTGTGGATGTGATCTCGCGTGAAGGCGAGCTGCTCTTTGAGCACGGCACGCACGTCTTTGACCATGCGTGAGAGACCACACACGTACACGTCGCAGTCACCGCCGAGCGCCCGCACAAGTTCGGGCACGTGCTTTTGGACGTAGCCGGAACGTCCGCGCCAGGTCGCTGCGGGACGCGAGAGCGTCGGTTCGAATCGGAACTTCGCGTTCGCGGCCGCGATCGACTCGAAGTCCGCGCGGTAGAGCAGGTCGTCCTCCACTCGCACGCCGAGGATGAGTGCCATCTCTGGCGTCTCGGCGCTTGCGAGGTCGAGCGCCTGGAGCATCGCGCGAAAAGGACTCACGCCGGTACCGGTCGCGACGAGAACAATCGGCCGGACGAGCGGACCGAGCGTGAAGAATCCCTGCGCGTGGGTCATCGGGATCTCGCTCCCAGGTTGGACTTCGTGCAAAAACGCGCTCCCCGGTCCGCTCTCGACACGCGTCACAGCGACCTCGAACTGCCCATCGGCACGCGGCGCCGACGCGATCGAGTACGCGCGTGCGAGCGACTCGACTCCCTCGCTCGGCGGCACGCGCAACGAAACCCACTGACCGGGCACGAACGTGAACTCAGGACCGGGATCGATGGTCAGCTCGCGCACGGACGGCGCGATCATTCTCGCGTGGACGAGTCGGGCCGTTCGCATTGGGGAATCAACTGCGGTTGTAGTTGCTGGTTTCGAGCAAGATCACGTTCGTGCGGCTGCGCGACTCGCCGACGGACGTAACGTACACCGCAGGACGGTCTTGTACCGGACAGACTTTTTCGCAAGCGCCGCAGCCGATGCAGAGCCGCGGGTCGACGTGCGGCCGCTGGACGTGAACGACACGGCCCTCGCGATCGCGAACGTCGGCTTCTTCGACGTAGATCGCCTTGGGGGACGTCGGACAGAATTCCTCACACACGATGCACGGAGTTGCCATCGACCACGGCAGACATCGCCCGTGGTCGTAGAACGCAGTGCCGATGCGAATCGGCTCGATGTGCCGCTGTGGGTTTCCGAGTTTCTGGTCTTCGGTGATTTTTTGGATCGCGCCGGTCGGGCACACCTGCCCGCACAACACACACGACGGCTCGCAGTACCCGATCCGCGGAATGAGCACGGGGGTCCAGAGCCCCTCGATCCCGCCCTCGAGAAACGCCGGGTGAAGCGCGTTGTTCGGGCAGACTTTCATGCACTCGGCGCAGCGAATGCACCGCTCGAGAAAATCGCGTTCCGCGACGGCGCCGGGCGGACGAATCAGCCGATCGAAGTAGTTCGAGTCGATCGTGTCGCTCGTGCGGGTCATCGGCAGCACCGCTGCGCCGGCCAGGGCGGACACGAGGGTCTTGCGCTTGTCGAGGTCTGGCGCGCCTTGCGTGCTGCGGCGTCCGGGCATGAAGCGAAACTTGATCACGTCCTCGGGGCACGCGGTCTCGCAGTTCATGCACATGTGACACTCGTCTTGGCGCCACTTCACGCCACCCTGAGGGCTGTCGGCGCCCTGGCAGTGGACGAGACACAGGTTGCAATCCGTGCACTTCGAGTGGTCTTTTTCCATCCCGAACACGGCGTGCTTTGCGATCACGCCGAGCGTCGCGCCGAGCGGACACAGCGCGCGACACCAGAACCGCGGGATCCAACGATTCGCGAGGATGACGAGGAAGAGCAGCCCGCTGATGACCCACGTCTGATGGAAGAAGAACTGGCGCGGTTGCAACGCGGTCGCGACGAGAAAGTCACGGGTCGCATCCGCGCCGCGCTGCAGCGCGTGCACGTTCGTGCTCGAGACGTGGTCCAGCCCGCGCCCCGTGACGTAACTGATCGCCGGCAGCACGCCGAGGCCAATCCCGCGCACGGCGATGCAGATCGGATCGAACAGTCCGCCGATCGCGCTCCCGCACACCGCCGCGATGAGGAACACGACGAGCAGGTAGTACTTGATGTTCTGGTAGGGCTTCGTCCGGTTCGCCTCGACGCGGCGGCCTCCGGTCGTACTGCCGCCCGGGTTCGGCAGCAGCCATCCGAAGAAGTGATGCAGCGTGCCGAATGGACAGATCCAGCCGCAGAACACCCGGCCGAACAGGAGCGTGAGTGCGACGAGACCGACCGACCACCACAGCGCCAGATAGACGTGGTGGGTCGACAGGAATGTCATCAGCGCGACGAAAGGATCCGCGAGTAGAAAAGCCTCGACGCGGTACGGCATGCGGATGGTCTGCGACCCGCTGAAGCTGCCGCGAAACTCCGTGCGAACGAGCAAGAAGAGAAACAGCCCGAGAAAGAACGCCTGCGCGAACTGCCGCGCCAACTTCAGTCCTACGATCATCTTGCGCGCCGGGATTCCGCTGCCCGCTCGCTTCTTGCCGACCTTGGGCTTCGCCGCCGCGTGAGACGCGCCTCCGGCCGATGCGGCTCCGGCGGGCGCGACGATCGCGACGGCGTCCGCGGCGGTTGCCGAGACGGGTCCCGCGACCGCCTCGGCCGCTGCCATCGTGCGCAGCGGTTCGATCGGCTCGCGCTCGTCGAGCGCGCGAATGGGACCGACGATGCCCATCCACGGAATCGGCTGTGGCAGCGGCTCGCTCATGCCGTGTCGCTCTGCGAGTGTGCGAATGCCCTGCGGACCGCTCGCGCGGCTTCCACGGGATCGTCTCCCGTGGGAACGACCAGCGCCCACGTCTCCGCCACGCCGTGCGCGTCGATCGCTACCTCGCGTGGTCGCAGCGTGTGCCAGTCCATCGTTCCGATCCCACGCTCTTGCGCCATGCGTAGATACGGGAGGTTCTCCGGTCGCTGGTCGATCAGCGTGCAACCGTACGCATCCGCGGCCACCTGATCGGTCGTCGCAATCACCGTGTTCATCCGCCGCGTGTCGTCGACGTTTCCGCCTTGCGGTCCGTTGCGCAGCAACACGCGCCACGCGTCGACGATCGTCACGGTGGGACGCATGAACGTCGCGAGATCCGCGACCGAGACGTCGATGTTCTGATGCAGTCGATTGCGTCGCCCACCCAGCACGCCGTACCAGTTCTTCATCGCGGCGGTATAGCGGGCGAGGTTGTGGTGCTTGGCAACCGGCATGTTGATCACGCGGTCGGCTTCGATCAGCGTGCGGTACACCGGCCACTCGTCGAGCACTTCGCCGCGCAAGCGCATCGTGCGGAACCGATGCTCTGCGGGCAGCACGACGTTCGCGCCCGCCCGATACGCCGCGGCCCAAATGCGCGACCGTTGGAAGCATCGCGCCGGATCGTTGCAACTGGCGTCCGTCACGATGACTTCGCGCGCCCCTGCGTCCAACGCCATGCGCACGACCGCGGCGACCATCTCGGGGTTGGTGTTCGCGGCCTGCATCGGCGTGCGATCCCAACCGATGTTCGGCTTGATCACGACGCGATCGCCGCGCGAGACGAACCGGGACATCCCGCCGATCGCCGCGACCGCCCGCTGCGCCAGCTGCGTCGGCGTCGTCGCGCCGTCCTCCGCGTGCGCCACGGCGAAGTCGCTCGCTGCTCCATGGTCGTGTCTGCGAAAATCCCTCACTTCTCGCCGCCCGCCGGCCCGCGCGACGTTCCATCCGCCGCGCTCGTACGCTAAGCGCGCGACCGCGGCGCTGCCCGCAAGCACGCCGACGGCTTTCGCCGTGCGTACGATCCACTCGCGTCTGGAGGGCTTGGGGTCGCTCATGTCGAATCCGGACTGAGGCAGTCTACTTGCCGTTCGTCGGCAGAAGCAAACTGGGGGCGGATCATTCCGTCAGTGTGCCGGCGCGGGTGTCGCCGGGGCGGCGAGGGCGCTTCGGGCTGCGGCAATCTTGGCGTCTCGATCCAACGACGTCACGTTCGTGCCGACGCCGTCGGCGACGACCACGACCCGGGACCCGGCACGCGCGACGACGATCTCGCCGTTCGGCGCCGCGCCCGCCAGCGTGAACGCACTCTCGCCCAGCGCCGGAACGTCTGCAGCGCCCGGTCGACGCAGCCGTTGGAGCAGCCGCTGCGCGTCCGCGGCGTTCGCGCGAACGAACACGCCCACGCGGTACCGGGCGCCTTGCGCCGCGCGGTAGTGACCCACCCAACCGGGCCCGCTCTCCAGGCCCATCGCTGCTTCGCCGAAGTACGTCACGCCGCCCCACACTCGGCCCTCGGTGGGAAGTGGCGACGCTGGCTCCGTCGTCTCGCCCGGAATGCGCTGCGCAACCGCCTCGCCAAACCGCGGGAGCAGGTCGCGTGCCACGCGCAAGACCGCAGCCTCGTCGGGCTCGTCGGAGCCGTCGGACACGCTGATCTGTGCCAGCACTCGCCCCCTCCAAAACGTCAGTTGCGTGCTTCCTTGGTAGCCGCCGCCGCCGATTCGAACTCCTTGGGCCTGCAGCCCCGCCGGATCGCGCCCGTCGGCAAGCGCCCGCGTGTAACGACCAAACGCGCCGAGCGGCGCATCGAATTCGTACAGTTCCACGGACACGACGATGGCGTTGTCGGTTCGTCGGTAGTCGGTCTTCGCGAAATTTCGAACGCCGTACTCTTCGTACAGCGCCGCGGCGCCGTCGATGATCTGAAATAGATTCGCGGCATTCGATCGCGTCACTGCGCCCGCTTGCGTGTACGTCGCGACGTCGCCCTGCGGCAGCCACTGCGCGGCGTCACGAAACTCGCCGGCAGCGGCGGGCGGATCGATCGGTCCTCCCTGCGGGGGGGGGGGCGTCGAACCGGGCGCGCTGCGGGCGTCGACGGACGCGTGGGCGGCGTCGGACGCGGGCGGCGCGGCCGTGCGGGGCGACGAACCCGTCGGCGGCGGATTGCCGCGCGTCGCAGACGAACGACTGCAGCCAACGAGCGACGCGAGAAGCACCGAGCTTCCAACAACCCACGCGCGAAGCACTGCGCATCCAACAACGCTGGCTCGGAGGGACGCCGTGACACCACCGGCCGCGTGGGCACTGCGACTTGACTGTGCGTTCACGGACGGGCCTCATAGGCGGAAGCCTTCGGTCACACAAGCCCGAGCGCGCTCGGGGTGGGACAAGCGCCTACGTTGGAACCCGCTCACGGCGCTATGCAACGGTTGCGTATTCTCGCAAGGCGTATCGGGCCGCAAGGTCCTTGGGCGCTGAAATGATTGCGGAAATCAACCGCTTACGAGGGCACGAGCGTTGCACTTCTGGAGGGGTCGTGCCTCGACGTGTGTCCAAAACTGGGTTCACTTTGATCGAACTGATGGTGACGGTCGCCATCATTGGCATCGCCATGGCCGTCGCGTTGCCGACGATCGCGGGTGCCATGCGGGACCGCCGCGTTCAGCAGGCCGCGATCAATCTCATGGATCCGTTTCGCATCGCTCGTACGCGCGCGATGATGCGCGGCGCGGCGCACGTTGCCGTCATCGTTCGGAACGGCTCGGGGCTGGACGGATTCGTGTTCGAGGGCAGCAACTCGTCGTGTCGTCTCTCGAACTGGGGCACGGCGATCGTGCCCGCGACGACGCCCATGACAGGACCGTGGGCGGTGTTCCAGACGCCGGCCCTCAATCCGACGGACTCGATCGCGGAGGACGTGACGAATCCCGCGGGTCTGAACGCGCTCCAGGTTTGCTACACGCCGGGCGGCCGCGCGTTCTATCGCTTCGCGCCGTCGGCGCCGTGGGCAGACGGCAACTCGTTGCCGGGTGTCGGTGGCGGCAGCTTGGACGGCGGATTCATGTTCCGTGTCTACGGCGCCACCGGCGGCCACACGACGCGAAACGTATTCGTTCCGCTCGGCGGTTCTCCGAGGTTGTGGCAATGAGCGCTCGACGAAACAGGACGCGATCGGCAGCGCGCGCCGGCTACACGCTGGTCGAAGTCATGGTTGCGCTCGCGGTGCTCAGCGTCGGCGTGACGGGAATTCTCTCGATGCAGAACGCTGCGATCCAAGCGAATCGTCGTGCGCAGGAGATGACCATCGCGACGAACGTTGCGCGCCGCTGGATGGAACGACTGCGCCGGGACTCGCTCATGTGGAACACGCCGTCGCAGTCCAATCCCGTGAGCGATCTGGGCCGCGATACTCGGTACGTCTGCTTGCTCGTCGGGTGCGCGGGCGGTGGCGGCGGCGGCATGGGCAATCAGTGGCTCGTCCCGCCGACGGTGGGCACGGCCGGTGTCGGCGATCTCGAGAGCGCAGCGTTCGATGCGTTCGGAAACGACGTACCCATCGGTTCGACGTCGACGCGATTCTGCACGAACCTTCGACTCAATTGGCTCGTCGCGCAGGCGAACAACCGCCAGGGCCTGATCCGCGCGGAGGTCCGCGTGTGGTGGTACCGCGAGGGCGCGACGCGCAACGCGGCGTACGCGAACTGCGGCAGCGGTGCAGCGCTCGGAACGCTCGGACAAGACATCACGACGATGCACTCGGTCTACGTCTCGACGACCGTCACGGGGAACCCGCTATGACCGGCGCGCGATCGATGACGTCGTCGTGCACGCGGCCTCGGGCGCGTGGCGGATTCACGCTGATCGAGCTGCTCGTTGCGCTCGGGCTCACGGCCGTGGTGTCGGTTGGGCTCTACTCGCTGTCCGCCGTGGCCGCGCAGACGTTTCAGCAGCAGCAGCGCGTGTCCGAGATGCAACTGCGTCTGCGCACGGCGATGGAGCAGATCCGGTCGGACCTGCAGCGGGCCGGATACATGGGGACGCCCGCGTCGGACCTCGATCCGCGCGTATGCCCGCGACCGGCGGCGGTGATCCAAGGCGTCGAGTTGCGCCGGAGCCTGGTGCCCATTCCGCTGCCTGCGGACAACGCGTTCATCGCGCCCGTGGAACTGCGGCTCACAGGCAACTTCCAGTCGACCGACGAGTACTACATTCAGGGGATCAACGGGACGACGGTCTACCTCCAGCACCGAACGCAGGAGTTTGCCGATCGTGTGCCGGACGCCGCGACGATGGATCAGATCTTCCGCGGCCGAATGGTTCGACTGACGTCCCCGGACGGCTCGATGCAGTTCGGCATGGTGACGGGGACGACGTACTTCCCGCCGTCGAACGCCACGAGCTTCCCGTCGCTCACACTCTCCACGGCACCGACGATCGTGGGGGCCAACGCGGGCGGCGGCACGACAGCCGGGTGCGGAATTCCTGCGATCGGTACGGGCTCGACGCTGGCGCCCGTGACCACGGTGGTCTACCGGTTCGACATTCCGTCGAACATCAGCGCGTGGGCGGGCCGGGCGTATTCGGGCAACGCCCTCACCCAGACTTCGCGGATGGATCTGATCCGCGAGGAATACAACGTGACGGCCGGCGGCCTCGTGCTGATCCCGGGCGCTCAGCGCCTCGTGGCCGAGTTCGCGGCCGACTTCGACGTCGCGGCAGTGATCGACACCGCGGGCATCGGGCTCGGCGAACCGACGTTGACGCGGTTGCCCTTTGGCGATGCACGCAACTTCAGCACCCTCGCGCTGACGGGTGGAGGCGCCGCCGCGCCGGAGCGCGCGCGCAGCCTGGTGGTGCGGCTGTCCGTGCGCGACCGCGTTCAAGACCCGGATTTCGGCTGGTCCGCGCGGTCGGCGGCCTCGGAGCCGTTGACTCGGTATCGCGTTTTCACGGCGCAGCGCGGCGCAGCGCGCGTGCGAACCGTGACCACGGAGATGGGACTGCCCAACATCGCGTTCAGGAATCTCCGGTTGCACTGATCTCTGGAGACGAGGAATTCTCATGCGGCGAAACACGACACGAAGGCGAACGCGGGCGAAGGGCGAGGAAGGCATGGCCCTTCTTCTCGTCATCATCCTCATCGTCATGGTCAGTGCCGCGGGCGTGTTTGCGTCGCAGAGCACGGCGCTCGAAGTGCGCACGTCGGGTTACGTCCGACAGTCGGCGCAGACGCACTATGTCTCCGAGTCCGGTGTGATCGCGTCGCTGGACCGGATGCGCGCGGAGTGCCGTGCGTACCGCCAGGTGATCGACCAGCAGGCGGCGATGCGCGTCTCGAACCCGAACTACGCGGAGCAACTGCGCACGTATCGGTTCTACCTCGACGACTTCATCCCGCTGACGCTTCCGGGCGCGAACGGGCTGTTTGCTGCGCCGACGGCGGGCATGGGCGGAACCCGCGTCGAAGGCTCGTTTGGAACGGGCGGACTGTCCCCCGGCTTCGTGACGACGGTGCGCATCGTCGGTCGGAGCACGCAGCCGCTCGTCGGGTTCGACATTGGCGGCGGTCGAAACTACTCGCCCGAGATCGATACGTTGGAGTTTTCCGCAGACGGGCTTACCCGTTTGCAGGCGCTTGCATCGATGCCCACGGTGACCGGCAACCCGCTGACGGGCGGCAACACCGAGGCGCGACTGCTCGCAAGGGTTCTTTCGCAGGTTCCATGCATCTGATTGGGAGGCACACGATGAGTCCCCGAACGATTTCGAGACTGCTGACCGCCGCGTTCATCGCTGCCGCTGCTCTCTTCTTGCGAGCGGCGCCCGCCGCAGCGCAGGCCGACGTGCGCATGATCCGTCCAAACGTGCTGATCATGCTCGACACGTCGGGATCGATGGAATGGCGCAACGGCGTTGCGAACACGACGTGCATCGGTGCCGACGGTGGGCCGTGCAATACGTGCTCCAACGGGGCGTCGATTTGCTCGGCGGCGTGCCCAGTGGCCGAACAGCGCAATCGCTGGTCCACGGCGGTCGAAGTGCTGACGGGCACCATCGAGAACTTCGCCTGTCGCGAGATTCCGCGGATCAATCCGGCGGACTTCGACTATCTCTACCCGATTGCGCACCACGAGATCCTGTCGAACAACGTGCCGTTGTGGCAGGCGTCGCTCGGCGCGCGCCAGTCGCCCGATGGCATCCTGGACGTGTATCAAGAGCGTGTGCGGTTCGGACTGATGACGTTCGACACCGACTACGACCCTGGGCTCGCGGCCGTTCCCGGGATGTACTCGTACGGCCCCGATCGCAATTACCGTGCGAATGGCTGCGCGGTGAACGCGAACATCAACATCGGTGCGCGTCGCGCGTCGCTCGGAATGGCCGATCCGGTCCCGGGCGGGCTGGTGTCGGTGGGTCCGCCGAACGCGGACGCGACGATGCTTCAGGCGATCAACACACGGATCCAGACGTCGATCATCGGACGCGAGGCGCCGGGTGCCCAGTCGGCGATCCGACCGTACGGCGGCACGCCGATCGCTGCGATGCTCGACGACGCGCTGTCGTACTGGACGTCGAATTCCGACGTGACGAGCAATGCCGCAGGCACGGGCGATCCGTACTACGCGTGCCGCGATCGGTTCAACATCCTGATCACGGATGGTTTGCCGAACATGGACTTCCGACCGGCGTGCGTCGGTGGCACGGGCGCTTGCCCGTACAATACTCCCGACCAGACCGCGATGACGATGCGGATGTCCGGCGGCGGCTTGCCGAACGTTCGCACGTACGTCGTCGCCTTCAACGCAAGCGACCCGAGCGCGCGCGCGGCACTGGATCCGATCGCGATCGCGGGAGGAACGGGTGCAGTGTTGTACGCAACGAACCGTGCGGGATTGCAGTCGGCTCTCTCGTCGGTTCTCGACACGATCGCGAGCGCGACGTCGACGCGCACGTCGCCGGCGTTCGGTGTTCAGGGCGGAACGGGAATGACCGCCAATGGCGCGCTGTACCAGTTCCAGAGTTCGTTCGCGGTGGCGTCGGGCTACCCCTGGGAGGGTGTTCTCGAGCGCCGTCGCAGCGAGTGTGTGGGCACGCCTCCCGTGCCCGTGGATCAATCACTCGACGTGACGCGCGACGATTTCGGCTTGTTGCTGCGCCGCAGCGAGCGAAGCGCGCGCGGGTGGGGCACGCGCCGTATGTGGACGCACATTCCGACCGGCGCGACGATGCTCACGCAAATGCGTGCGCCCATCACGCGATCGGTGGGTCTTGCGCCGCGAATTCGACAACTGCTCGACACGTCGGTGCCTCCGTGGGCGTTCGCATCGACGACCGCTGCGCAACGCGACACGCTCTTTGCGTGGCTGCGCGGTGATGCCGGAACCGTCCGCGAGTTGCGGCCGCTCGGCGATATATTCCACTCCAATCCCCTCGTCGTTCCCGCGCCGCCGCCGGGACTGCGGGACCAGACCTTTGCGGACTACCGCCAGCGCACGCTCAATCCGTCGACATGGCGGCGAGCGACGACGACGATCGGGCAGCGCGAACAGGCACTGTTCGTTGGAACGAACGACGGCGTCCTGCACGCGTTCAACACGGACACCGGTGAGGAAATCTGGGGCTTCGTGCCGCCGTACCTCACGGGCTCGATCCTGTCGATGTACCCGAACACGCACCAGTACGGTGTCGACGGCAACGTCGTGGTTCGAGACGTTGTCTACCAACGATCTGGCACGGCACTGGGCGATGCGAACTCCTGGCGCAGCGTTCTGATCACGGGGCTGCGCGCGGGTGGCGGCGCATACGTCGCACTGGATGTGACCGATCCGTACGAGCCGCACTTCCTGTGGCAGTTCACGGCTCCAAACCTCGTCAACTCGTATGCAACGCCGGCGATCGGCATGGCGTACGTCCGTCCCCCCGGTGGTGGCATGCCGGCCGAGCGCGCGATTGCGGTGATCGCCGGTGGCACGGGCATTCCGGCGCCGGCCTGCGGACCGATGACCGGCGTGCGGCCCGTGATCGCCGGACTGGATACACGACTGTCGCGTGACACGTCCGCGGGTCAGCCGCGGGCGAACATTCGCTGCTGGCAACCGGGGACGGGCCAGTCGCTGTACGTCCTCGACGTAGAGACCGGCACGGTTCTACGATCGTTCGGCTCGACCGGTTCGCCACTCGTCGGCAGCCCGGCGCTATTCCTCGGTACGGACGGCGCCGTGGCGACGCGTGCCTACGTCGGCGACGCTGACGGTGCGGTGTGGCGCCTCGATCTGACGAACCCCGATCCGGCGCAGTGGCGCTTCGGCATCGCGTTCGATACGTTCTTCGACGCGGGCTGGGATCGCGGCCAGATGCTCGTGGCGCAGCCTGTGATCTCGCAGGACCGCGACGGTTCGCTCTTGATCGGCGTCGGCTCTGGCGATCCAGACCTGCTCGAGGGTCTCGAACTCAATCGCATGGCCGTCTACCGCGAGCGCCAGGACGTGGCCGCCGCGGGTGGCGTCTCGGCGATTCGCTACTCTCGCGTTTGGGAATTGCGCGGCGTGGGCGGCGGCAACCCCGCCGAGACGTGGTACCCGGGCGAGCGCCTGACTGGGGCAATCTCGCTCTTCAACGGGTCGCTGTACTTCGGTACGTTCGTGCCCGCCAACAGCACGGACGCGTGTCAGCTTGGGTTCTCACGTCTGTGGGGCGTGGATCTTTCCCAGGTTTCGGGCATGGGCGTCACGCCTCTGCCGACGGCGCGGCTCGACGTAGACGGCAATCCTGCCACGACGATGGACATCGTCCGCGTCACGCAGGATCTCAATGGCAACGGCTCGACGGTGGACGACGCCAACTCCGTGCTCTACGGCGTCGGCATCGTGCGACGTCCCTCGTGCGTAAACGTCACGAGTCAAACCGATCCGTACACCGGTGGCACTCGTCCGTGGGTCCAGGACGTCGCGGGTGGCGACTTCCGACTCGTCGTACAGACCGGACGCGGCGGCGTGGCCGGTGGCGGATCGCGCACGAACGTCGTGTCGCGACCGATCCCATCCCCGATCCTCCAAAGCTCGCTGAGCGCATGGGCGGTCGTCTTCGAGTAGTCTCGCTTGGAGCCCGCCTGTGTGTCGAACTCGATGGCATCTGCGCCAATCGCGGCTAGGATGCGCGTCGTGACTCGGCCCGCAATCGCGCTCTTCGTTGTCCTCGCGGCGGCCTGCACGAGTCGCCGACCGCCGCGCGAGGAGCCATGGCCGGCTCGCAACAATCGATCCGGCATTGGGGACGCCGGATCCGGCAGCGTCCCCACGAACCTCGCCGGAACCGACCTCGAGCCCGGGACGATCCGCGCGTACGGTCTGCTCATGCCCGTCGGCACGGTCGAGCGTCTCGTGACCGACGCCACGAAGATCTACTACGTGCAGGCGCCGATGCCCCGCGTGATGCGCTACCTCCAGCGGCGGCTCGAGATCACGACCGGGGACATTCATCCCCTTGGGGCGATGATTCGGAACGCTCGCGTGCGAACGACTCCGGACGGACAGTCGATCTTTCTCGACGTCGGCGTTCGTGACGAAGGCGATCGCACGTTGGTGACGCTCTGGGACCGCACGCCGGTCCCAGCGGCGCAGGGCCGGTCGCTCGACGACAGTCTTCGCGCCGCGGGCATCGATCCGCAAACGCGTCGTCCCGCGGGGACGAACAACCGGTGAGACGCCGCGCTACTGCGTCGCGATGACCGCGCCCGTCGCGCCGCAGGGACGCGCACAGTTGGTCTGTCCCGGCATTGGGGATTCCAAGTACGAGTAACTCAGATTGCCGGAGGCCAGCACGCCGAAGATGCGCTGTTGCGTCTGCCAGTTGCAGCCGTCCGTGAAGGGAAACGCCGTGCGGATCTGGAGATTGATCACGCCGCCGCGGAACGTTCCCGCAAACGCCGACGCGCCGAACGATGCGCGCGCCCACCCGCCGCCGCACGCGTATTCGAGCACGCCGGGCGCTTGCGTGATTCGCTGATCGATCGTGCAACCCGACTGCACCCTCAACTGCGCGACGATCAGCCGCGCCGTGCAATTGCCATTGACGAACTGCCGGGCGGAACTCGCGACGCGGTGAGTGCTCGCGATCGCGGCCGGCGGCAAGCCCGCGGCGGCAGCCAGGGAGGGGCGCGTGAGCCCGCTGCGGTTGAGGGGGCCGACCGCGGCGACGAGCGAGAGTGCGATTGCAGAGCGTCGAAGCGGCATTGGGCAAGGGTACGACCTGCCGGCGCGCTGCGGCAAATATCGGGACGTGCCGCTACCGATCGCCCCGCTGCCGGCGCACCTGGAGCAACGTCTTTTGCACTTCGCCGGTCTCGCGCTCGATCGCCGCCGCGAGGGCCCGGCCGGTCTCCTGGTAATCGCTTCGCGCCAGAAGGTTCTTCGCCGCGTTGCGCTCGTCCACCGATCCAGTCGCCAGGACGTTGATCAGGTATTCCACTGCCTCGATCGACTGAATGCGACCGATGGACTCGAGCGCCGCGCGGCGTACATCGAGGTCTCCCGAATCGCGGTGCAGGCGCTGGAGCGGCTCGAATGCGTGCGGGAAGTGAAGATCTTGAATCGCCGCGGTGGCCTCCCGCCGGACGGATGCGTCAGGGTCGACGACGGCTTTCTGCACGATCTGAAACGTGCGTTTGAAGAACAACTGGCGCGCTGCGCGCAGGACCGCAGCCCGAACGGAAACATCGCCACGTTCGTACAAGTGCTCGAGCGGGCTGAGCGCGCTCCAGAGTTGAACGTGTCCCAAGCGATCGGCAAGCGCAGACTGTACATCCGAGGAAGTGGGCGTTGGACTCATGAGCGGCACGAGGCGTGCGAGCAAGATCCGCCGACGCAAGAAGGTCGGCTGTTCCCGATCCAGCAGCATCTCACCGCACGTCTCGACGGCATCCCCGTCCTCCTCCCACTCGATCACGTCGACATTCCAGATGTCGGGATACTGGACGGTGTGTTTGAGATAGTCCGGCACACTACGAACCGACAGCGTCTCGTCGGTCGCGTCGGCGAACTTCACGGCAAGTCCCTTGTATCTCCCCGTGCGTTTCTCATCGAGTGGCAGCGAACCGAGCGTGCGAAACAATTGCACGGCGTGCGCGTGCATCCCGACGGACGTGTACGCGCCCACGGCCGCGAGGAGCGCATTCTCGGCGAGTTCCGGGGCGCCACCCGACGCGAGCACGCCGTCCGCCGCGCGCTGCCAGCACTGCGCCTCGCGATCGCGGAGCGCGCCGTGAAAGTCCATGCCCAGGGACCGAGCGTACTCGCTGGCCTCGTGAAGAATCGTTGCGGCGGCGTGATGCTCACCGGAGGTCTCGGCCTTCGCGACGAAGTGTTCGTAGTACTGAATGGCGTAGTACTTCAGGTGATCGGCTTTCAGAATCCGGATGCAGTTCAGATAGCCTTCCGCGAGGTTTTCGAAGCTGCCGGTCTCGGCACCGAGTGCGAGCAGCACATGAAAGCAATCGAACGCCCGCTCGCGCAGACCTCGCGCCTCGAGCACGTCTGCGGCCTCCTCGAGCAGGCGTACGGCGCGAACACGGCATCGGTGCGCACCCGTGTCGTCGCCGAGCGACGCCATGGCACGTCCCATGTTGAACGATACGAGCGCCGAAACATACGGATCCTCGCGCAACCGCGGATCCGAGGACACTTGGTCCCACAGCGTGCGTGCGCGAACGAAGTCTCTCGCCCGCTCGAACTCGATTGCTGCGTGGGCCGGCCAGCGCGCCGTGACATAGAGTTCGCCGGCCGCGCGGTGGTCCGCAGGGTCGCGGATCAGCGCACCGCGAGCGAGGTCCTTGGGCTGCTCGGCCGACACGTTGTGCAGCTCGACAGGGCGGCGGAGAAACAGCCAGACGGTTGCGGCGGCCCGAGCGAGACCGGCGGACTCGAGTGCTCGGGCGAGCGGCTCGAGAACGGGTTCGTACTCTCGGTCGGACAGATTGCTTTGTTCGAGCGCCGCGAGCAGTTGTCGCGCGGCCTCCAGCGCATTGCCCGATCGCATGAACGCCCGCGATCTCGCGATGGCCTCGTCGACCAGCATCGGACGCTCAGCTCGCAGCCTTCGAGGGCCGAGGCAGCATGGAGTCTCTGCGCACGCCCGCGCTCGCGGCCTCGACGATCGAGATCGCCCGTGTCGCTCGCTCCGACTTGTCGCGCAACGCCGACTCGGTGACGACTTCGTGCTGCGTGAGAAATGGGATGTAGTCCAATTCCAGGGATCCCCGCGAAGGCAACATGAACACGCAGTACATCTCGGCGTTCTCGCGGATGCGACGCACCAGTTCGACTGGGATGTGGCACTCCGCGTGGGTGATGACGTACGCTGTCACGCTCTGCCGCTCGCGCATGCGATCCATCTCCGACGCGAACTGCGAAAACACGCGCGCGTAGTTTCGCCCGTGTTCCCCCTTGAACGTCAACGCGCCCGAAATGTGCAGCGGTCCACCCGTGCGTCCGGGCCTCCGCACTCGCATCGGTTCGTACAGCCGAGAATCAAAGAATCGCACGGCGGTTTCATATCCGAGCAGGCTCATCCGCTTTGCGAGCGCGATCGCGAGCCCGCGTGCGAACACCGTGCGGGCACCTCGCATCGACGCCGATGCGTCGACGAGAATCTGATAGCTCCGGAGTGCGGGACGCGTCTGCGCTTCGTGGGAGTAATACAACATCTCATTGTCGAGGAATCGTTGTTCGAACAGCTCGTCGTCGTACGCCATCTCGGTCAGAACGAGGGAGTCCAAGGAGCCGTTTGGGACGACACCGGAATACCCGTCTACGGCGAACACTTGCTGACCGCCGCCACGCTTTGTTTCGAGAACGCTGGGGAGGATGTCCAACGAGAAATTGACGATGTCGTTGCTCTCCGGCGATGAGAACACCGTCAACAGATCGACGAGTTCCGTCTCCGGCAACACGCCGACGTCGCGTCCGAACATCCGAAGCAGTTCGAGCGTGTCCAAGTCGATCTGCTCGATCGCCAGGAGCAGGTGCACCCGGTGCGCGATCAGGTGCGACAGGTAGTCCCGCTCCACCCGCCGATCGGTGGACACCCACGCGGCCCCGAGTCGGGCGACCGCTTGAGACAACGCATCGGCGTTGAGCGGAATCGTTTCGAATCGCGCACCACGCCACCGGTCGTTGACCGACGCGAGCGCGCGCGCGAGCAGCGTCGTGAGAACCGCGTCGTCGACTGCGGATTTGCGAAGCTGCTGCGACGCCTCGGTCTGTGAGATCTCGCCGAGGATCGCAGTGTACGCCGCGAAAAGCTGCGTCTTGGCGGGCTCGCCGAGACCGAGCATCGTCTCGGTCGCGAGGTCCTTTCGAGGCTCGAAGTGGGTCACCGTGCCCAGGAGCGCCGCGCCAAGATCGTGGACGAGAAACAACGGCGCATTGATTCCCAACCGAACCAGAGAGTTGTACCAACCCACCGGTCGCGTTCCGAGCGCAAGCTCGCTTGCCGACGCGCACGAAAGCATCAGTCCGCCGAGCGCTCGCTGTTCTGCGTTCGACATCGGCCGTCCCTCAACCGCCGGCCCGACCCGCGCGGAACATGTGTTCGAGCAATTGGTCGACTTCCTGGAGCGCCTTTCGCGCGGGGTCCGTCGCGAGTGCCTGCAGCGCGGCCTTGATCTCGCCAATGGCGCGCATGTGCGCGAACAGCTGAAGATCGCTCGTCGAACTCCCCGACGTGAGTGCGGACTTGATTCGCTGCAACTCGAGGAGCAGCGCGTCGAGTCCGACTTCGATCCCCGCCACGCGCCGCGCTTCCGGATGCGCTTTGTAGTGCGCTTCAAGCACCGGGGCGATGATTCCCTCGAGAATCTCCGACTGCTCGACGGTGTTCCAGACGTGTTTCAGCACGAAGAGGTCGGACGCGTCGACCTGCGCGCGGCCGTCGTAAAGCGCGCTGGCGGCCATCAACTTGACCAGTTTCACCACGCGTCGGTCGGAGAGCGACACGCCCTCCGCGCGGATCGAAAGCACGAGACTCTTGTACGTCGCCATGATCTCGTCGCCGAGGTTCATTCGCTGCGCGACGTCGCCGCGAGTCGCCAGCAGATCCCCCGAAGTCAGCATCGCCTGTTGCGGCTTCTGTTCGCCCAGCCGCTCCTGCTCCTGTTGCACGCCGCGCTGGACGAGGTCCTGGAAGTGGTATGCATCCAGAAACTCGCTGCGAACGCGAAGCAAGAATCGATCGAAAATCGCCGTCAGCGATTCGTCCTGGGGCACTTCGTTCGATGCGCCGAAGACGGAGTGCAACGGGACGTCGATGACGGTGCCGCCGTTGTTGTACTTGCGCTCGTTGAGCAGTGTGAGCAACGCGTTGAGAATGGCGCTGTTCGATTTGAAGATCTCGTCGAGAAACACCACCTCAGCGTCCGGCAGCATGCCCTCCGTTCGTCGCCGATAGGTGCCTTGTCGGAACGCGGGAATGTCCACCGGACCGAAGAGTTCGTTCGGTTCCGTAAACCGCGTCAGGAGGTATTCGAAATACCGAGAGTCGATCATTCGAGCGAAGTTCCGAACGAGCGCGCTCTTCGCCGTGCCCGGCGGACCGATGAGCGCCATGTGTTCCCCGGCGAGCACGCTCAGCACCATGAGACGTATGCATTCCTGCTTGCCCAGGAATTGCGCATCGAGCGTGCGCGCCATCTGACGTAGACGCTGAATCACCTGCTGGCTCACGACGGTACCTCCAAGAGTCCCGCGCGCAGCAGCAGCGCGCGCGACGGTGCCGCACTCGCAGGAGTGGGCGTACGAACTTCCAGATTCAAGAACTCGCGAATCGACCGCTCGGACAATCCGACCAACGACCCGATCCGCTCCGCGCCAAGTCGTGCAACACAGTCCCACGCCAGCAGGTGCCCCGGGGGCGGTGCCGTGCGGCCGATCGCGTCGGTCAGCAGCAGTTCCACGTGCAGCCGTGCCAACGCCTGTGCGGCCCGTGCCGGCACACCGGAGTCGACGGCGGACTGCGTCGCCGCTTCGATCGCGTGAATGCGTGCGGCGGGCGAGTCGTTCGGGAGCAGTGTTGCGCGGGCGCCGGGATCGAGCACCATGCGAATGGCTGCGCCGCGCAGCGAGTCGTCGGCCAGGGCGTTGACCGCGAAGGGCGCCCACGCGAACGGCATGGCGTCGCCGCGCGCGCTCAGCATGAGGTCGGTCAGCGGCGACAGTCGCAATGCGCGCTCCGCGATTTCGAACAAGTCCTCCGTCGGCGCCGTCGCGCGGAGCGTCGCGAGCAGATCGGGAAGTCCGACCCGCGTGCGGTTCTCGCGAACGCGTCGTACGGAGCGCCAGCGAAGCAGGCGCTTGGGCGGGGGCACACCGACGTACCGCGCCGACCCGGCCCAGAAACTGACGTCGGTATCGACGCGACCGATTTCCGCGAGGCGGGCGATGGCTGCATGGCGCACGGCCACCGACGCGGCGGTCCGAGGGGACCCAATACGCTGCAACATGACTTCACTCCACACTCGCACCCTGCGACGGAGGCGCCGCCGGTCTTTCACGTCCGGATGAGTCATCGCCAGCAAGTTGTGCCACACGGCTGCGAGTCCGAGTGCGTCGGCGGGAATCAACACCATGGCCCCCGCGGGTCCGACGCGTGCGAGTGCGTGTCGCAGCACGTCCGCGAGTGTCGTGACGATGGTTGCGTTCGCGGGGCGCAGGTCGTTGAACTCCGCGAGGATGCCCGGGCCGAGCAATCCCCGCACGTGGACCGCACCGCCGTTCGCCATCGGCTGGACGAACGAACCGAGAAACCGGTTGAGCACGCCGACGTTGCTCATCGCGGAGCCTCCGGTGCGAGCGCCGTCACGCCGAGCCTCCTGGTGCGTCGGTTGCGTCGGCGCTCGGCGAATCGCCCGCCGGCAGCTCGCCCGCCGTCGGGTCCGCCGCAGCGATCTCGTTCGCGGCTTTGCCGCGGGCACCAGGCGACGCCATCCCCGCGAGCAAGCCCGGCGGCGTAGGCCACAAGTCAGGCAGCGGTCGATCCTCGTCGAGCGGCGCAGCCACGGTCGTCGCTTCGAACACGGGAATGTCTGCCACGAGGATATTCGTCGCGGGGACAAACGCGTTCTCCGGCAGCGTCGTGAGAGGGTACTTTCCACCGGTCACGAAGATCCTGGTGGCCCCCTCGACGCGCGCGAGTCGACGCAACACCTCCGGTGGAATCGGCGGCGACAGCGCGCGACCCATGGGAACGAATACGCCGTCCCCCAGCTCTTCGTACAGCGTCCCGAGGGGAATCGAGTGCGCGCTCTCGGGGCCGTACACGAAGATCTCCGTCTCCGTGAACGCACAGCTCAGTCGGCCGAGTGCCGACGGCGGCATCACGGACAGCAATCGACCGAGCACGTCTTGCGCGGCCATCGGCACGACGAGCGCCGAGACGCGTCGCGGCGGGGCCGAGGTCGCCACGAGCGCAAGAGGCAACGAAAACGATCCCTCGAACGGCTTTGCGGAGACGTTCGGCATCGGATCCAGCCACTGCGCGGAAAGCGACGTGACGGTTTGGATGTCGACGAACGGCGGGCGCTCCGTGAGGACGATCGCGCCGTCGCCGCCCGCGCGGAACAGCACCAATTCGTCGCTGCCGAACAGCGGAGTGCAGGCCGACAACGGGATGGGGTGTTTGTGTGCGAATTCCACCGCCGCGCGTTCACCGTCGGGCAGAAACAGTCGCACGCCGGGCAGCGATCGAAGCAGTTGCACGAAGCGTGGGGCAGGACTCGACAACATCAGCAGCAGTCCGCGTTCGACGACGTCGCTCGTGCCGCCGCGGTTCCACTCGATTCGGGCGACGCGGGCGTTGACCGACCACCGAGCGAGGTATCCCAGGATGCTGTCGCCGAGCCCGAGCGGAACGAACACGTACAGCGTTCGCGGCGGATCGCTTCGTCCCCCGGGTGAGTACACGGGCGCGAGTCGCAGAATCAGATCGCGAACGGCAATGGTTCGGTCGAGCTTGTACGGCTGCGCGAAACGATCGTGGTACAGCGCGATGTCTCCAGGATCCGTGAGCAATTCGCCGATGTCGTACCCGTACGGCGCCTGGACGTCGCGGTACTTCACGAAGTGCCGCCCCGACCCCGTGAACACCATGCCACCGACCAGCCGCGCAATTCCCGCGACGCGATCCATGCGGTGCGACGAGTGTGCCGCGATTTCCACGACCACTTCACGCGTGCGCAAGGGCGAAATCACCTGAAGGATTCGCAGCGTGTCGAGCATCTCGTCGAGCGCGCCCTCGTCGCCGGTCGCGCGGAGGAACGTGACGAGTCGCTCGGGGCTCGCGAGAAGCACGACGCCCAGCGGGCCGAGGGCAACGCCGCGCGGATCCGGGACGAGGCCTGGCGTTCGGAATCGATTCTGATGGAGGACAACGCGCTCGATCAAAGGACGTCGACCGTACGGTTTGCGCGCACGCGGGGTCAAGCGCGGAGGGCCGTGTCGTTGGGCGAAGTGCTCCGCCGAGGCAATGCCCGTAGTAGTTGACGCCACGCGCCGCACAAGGGACAACGACCCGGCATGCCACGGCGCTCGGTCGAGACAATCGTGTTCGTGTGGATCGTCGCGTGGACATCGAGCGTCGGTGCCCAGGCGTTGCCGCGCAGGCCGACGCCGGGACAGTCCATCGACCACGCTCTGCGCCCCGTCCGTGAACAACTCGAACAGATCCACGCGAGCGTGCCCGAGCGAGACGGGCTGCGGGACTTGATCGACCGCGCCGAGACGTACGCGGCAGCGCTCATCGAGTCGCGCCACCGTGGCGAGGACGACCGCGCGCGCTCGCTCGAGAGGCGCATCGAGTGGATCTCGCGGATCGTTCGAGGCAGGATCGATGCCGCGCGGGCCGAGGCACAGGCGCTCGAGCGCGAGCGCGAGGCTCTCGCGGCCGACGATCGCCGGACGATCGCGCGGGCCGCGCTCGAACGCGCCGTGGAGCACCGGATGGACCCACCGGTCGCGTCCACGCCCGACCTCGACGCGACGCCGCCCACGCCCGTGGCGCCGCCCACGCCCGTTGCGCCGCCCACGCCCGCTGTGCCGCGCCCTCGACCGAATCCAACGGCGGTCCCGCGATGAGCGCGGAGCGCCCTCCCGCCATGCGCAGCCCGGTGGTCGCTGCGTTCGCGTTGCTCGCGGCGGCGTGTGGGGTCGCGCCGGCCGTGATCGCGCAGCGCGGACGACTCGAGCAACTCGAGCGCGGGCCGCTTGCACGCGAAGCACAACGCGACGCGCCCCATGCGTTTGCAGAGGCAGCGCGGGCGCTCGAGGCGGCCCGTGCCGTGCGTGCGGCCGGAGGCCCGGCGTTCGAGTGGCGTGTCGACGAAGCCGCGTTGGCGCTCGAGTGGGCGTCGACGCAGGCACGCGTCGCACGGGCGCGCGAGCGGGTGCGGGAGGCGTCGGTGCGGCTCAGCGACGTTTCGGTGGACATCGCACGCATGGAAGAACGCACGGAGCAGATCGAAGCCGAGCTGACCCGGCGGGCCGCGGACGCAGCGGCCGTGTCGAACGCGCAACGTGGCGTGGCGGCGCCCGGCGGCGTTCCGGCGGCCGACCGCGCGGCCGTGGCCGACGATGTCCGTCAGCAGGCGGAACTCCTGTTCGCTGCGGCGCGAATGCTGGGCGCAGAAAGCGCGCAGCGCGAGCCGGTGGCCGAGCGGCTCCGCGCGGCAACGACCGCGGCGCAGGGTCGCGATCCCACCGTGGCGCTCGTGGCGGCAGGTCGCGCGTATCGCGCGGCCGAGGATCTCGTGCGCGAGCTTCGACTGCACGCGCCGGCGGCGGCCGGCGCGACGGATGCGACGCAGCTGGTCACCGAACTGAGCAACGCGGGCGGGCTCGAGCCGCGGCAGGACGCGCGGGGCGTCGTCACGATCCTGCGCGGGCTGTTCACGACGGGGGCCACGTTTGCGCGGACGAGTGACGCGCGGCTGGCTGCGATGGCGCGGATCGTCGCGAGTCACGCGGATGCCCGGGTTCGCGTCGAGGCATTCGTTGGCGGGTCGGATCGCGCGCTCGCCGAGCGCGCAGCGACTGCGCAAGCCGCGGCAGTCGTCGCGGCGCTGGTGCGGCACGGCGTTCCGCAGGCGCACGTGGAAGCCGCGGGAATCCATCGGACGCCCGGCGGCGGGCGCACGGACGATCGGGTGGAGACCGTGCTGGTACTCGCGTCGCGTCCGTAGGATTGACCCGCTCAGCGGAGGTCGTCGACCCGCCAATACCCGCCTTCGCGGACGAGGATCAGCTGCCGCCCATCGGGGAGTTCGAAGTTGGCGTGCTCTGGCGAGATGTTGTTGAGCCGGAGCGACCCCGGGTCTTCGAGGGCGTCGAGGAGTGATTGCGTGTCAGCTTCGGCACTGCCGCGTGCGCGCGACGAGAATGTCTGAAGCAAATCGGCCGAACCTCGACGCAGGAGCGCTGCGCGGAACGCGCGCGCAGCGTCGACCGGAGTCGCGGCCCAGACGGGACCGATTCCCGCGGATGCCACGCGCCATCCATCGGAGTCTTCGGCACAGGGAAGCCCACCCCCGCCGCGGAGCGGAACATCGACGCGGGGCGGAACACCTGCGATGAGCGCGGCGTGGAGGTCCCGCGAGCGCTGATCGAGTTCCGAGACGTAGTGCGCGAGACGTGCGGACAAGCGCGACGGCGTCTCGCCGAGCTGCCCGGGACGCGCGAGCAATCGATGGAGCGCCCCGAAGTCGCGGGACGCCACGGCGCGTTCGAAGTCGCGAAGTGCCATGCGCGGCGAGGGTGCAGTCGACCGCACGCAGCTCGCGAACGACGCCAGCAAACAGACCGTGACGAGACGCGAAATCATTGCGTCGCGAGACGATAGGCCATGCGCGTGCCGGTGTGCAATCGAGTGGAGCGTGGGCTCCCGGACGTTGCGCAGGTGCGCTATGGTGGCCGGCCCAAGCGGACTCCGCTCCGGGCATCCAAGATGGAAATGGATTTCGGGATCAACCAGGCGTTCGTCGAGGAGCTGCGACAGCGCTACGAAGACAACGCGGCGGCCGTGCCCGACGAGTGGCGGCGCTACTTCGCGTCGCTGCACGGTGTTCCTCCCGTCGAGTCGACGGAGCGCGCGCTCGCGGCCGGAACCGTGCAGGGCCGAGTGTCCTCGCTCATCAATGCGTTTCGCGCGCGAGGGCATCTGTTTGCAGATCTCGACCCGCTCGGGCTCGCCGACAAGCCGCCGCCCGAGTTGAATCTCGAGAGCTTCGGACTCACCGAGCGAGATCTGGACACGGTCGTCGCGTGTGGAGACTTGGTCGGTCCGCCGACTGCGACACTGCGGGACATCGTTCAGCGACTCCAGCGCACGTACACGAGCGCGATCGGCGTGGAGTTTACATACCTCGAGCAACGCGAGGAACGACTGTGGCTTCAGGAACGAATGGAGGCGACGGACAATCGCCCTGCGCTCTCGCGCGAGGACCATCTTCGAATTCTCACGAAGTTGACGGACGCTGAGATCTTCGAGCAGTTCCTTCACACCAACTTTCTCGGCGCGAAACGATTCTCCTGCGAGGGCAGCGAGAGCATGATTCCGCTCATCGACCTCATCATCGACGGCTTCGGTCGCTTGGGCGGGCGGGAGGTCGTGATTGCGATCGCCCACCGTGGCCGGCTCAACGTTCTTGCGAACATCATGGGCAAGAACGTCCGCGCACTCTTCAGGGCGTTCGACGACAACGACCCCGAAGCGAACATCGGACGCGGAGACGTGAAGTATCACCTGGGATATTCGAGTGACTGCGTCACGTCCGGTGGTCATCCGATGCACTTGTCGCTGGCGTTCAATCCGAGCCATCTCGAGTTCGTCGGTGCGGTCGTCGCCGGTCGCGTTCGTGCAAAGCAAGACCGCGAGGGAGATAGCGACCGTCGACGAATCGTGCCCTTGGTGCTTCACGGCGACGCGGCGTTCATGGGCCAGGGAATCATCGCCGAGACACTGAACATGTCGGGTCTCGAGGGCTACCGAGTGGGCGGGACACTGCACGTCGTCGTGAACAATCAGGTTGGATTCACCACGTCACCGATGGACTCGCGGTCCACATACTATGCGACCGACCTCACGCGGATGCTGCGAGCGCCGGTGTTCCACGTGAACGGGGAGGATCTCGACGCGGTCGCACAAGCGGCGCGTCTTGCGGTGGCATACCGGCAGCGGTTCGCAAAGGATGTGTGCATCGACCTGTATGGGTATCGGAAGTACGGGCACAACGAAGGCGACGAGCCGCGATTCACACAGCCCGTGATGTATCGCGCCATCGACGCGAAGCCGCCCGTGCGACAAGTGTACGCCGAGCGCCTCGCGCGGGATGGCCTGGTGACGGCCGTGCGCGCCCAGCAGATCGCCGTCGAACGAAAGAACCATCTGGAGACGGAGCTGGCAGAAGCCCGGCGGGATGGCACTCGACTCGAGGTCAGCACGCTCGAGGGACTTTGGGCTGGCTATCGAACCGGCCGCGATGCCGACCTTCCCGACGTCGCGACGGGTGTTCCGGCCGAAGAGCTGTCGGCACTGATGGAGCGCATGCTTGTCGTGCCCGATGGATTTCACGCTCACGCGAAGGTCGCGGCGGTGTGGGAGCAGCGACTGAAACACCTGCGCGCGGGCACCCGTACCCTCGACTGGGGAGCGGGCGAGGCGCTCGCGTTCGCCAGCCTCCTGGCCGACGGCGTGTGTGTTCGACTCTCGGGACAGGACTCGCGTCGAGGAACGTTTGCGCATCGGCACGCAGTCATGATCGACAGCACGACCGGCGCGCGACACTCACCGTTTTCCGTCGTCGCCAAGGCACCGGCCCGGATCGAAGTGTGGGACTCGCCGCTGAGTGAGGCGGGGGTCATGGGATTCGACTACGGATACAGCCTCGACTCGCCCGAGGCACTCGTGGTCTGGGAAGCCCAGTTCGGAGACTTTGCGAACGGCGCCCAAGTGATCATCGATCAGTTCCTGTCCGCGGCGGACGACAAGTGGAACCGCCTGAGTGGTCTCGTTCTGCTTCTGCCGCACGGGTTCGAGGGCCAGGGACCCGAGCATTCGAGTGCAAGACTCGAGCGCTTTCTCCAGCTCGCTGCGGAAGACAACATGTTCGTCTGCAACCTGACGACGTCAGCGCAGCTCTTTCACGCACTGCGCCGCCAGGTTCATCGAGCGCTTCGCAAGCCACTCGTGATCATGACGCCCAAGAGTCTCCTGCGGCAGTCGTTTTCGTCGATCGACGAGTACGCGAATGGTGGATTCCGTCGCGTGATTCCAGACGTAGGCTGGTCCGACGGGAAGTCGGGCCGTGTCGATGTTGCCCCCGCCGACGTCGAGACTGTGTTGGTCTGTTCTGGCAAGGTGTTCTACGACCTCGATGCCGCCCGCGCCGCCCGTGGTGCTCGCAACGTGGGTCTCGTTCGAATCGAGCAGCTCTATCCGCTTTCCAAGTCCGAGTGGGACGCGGCGCTCGCCCCGTACTCCAAGGCCAAACGACTCGTATGGGTGCAGGAGGAACCGTGGAACATGGGAGCTTGGTACT
>Ga0209726_10001544_pt1 | contig 36901 bp, 47 predicted proteins | sample Subgrocontami54m_FD_187453 | JGI IMG/M metagenome (GOLD analysis project Ga0209726, IMG submission 187453) | Subsurface groundwater microbial communities from S. Glens Falls, New York, USA - GMW46 contaminated, 5.4 m (SPAdes) (version 3) | ecosystem: Environmental > Aquatic > Deep subsurface >...
TGGAGCGAGAGGGCTGCATTGAACGTTGCAGATGTCGCGGCCAGCACTTCATTGGGCGATTGACACACGGAGTGGCGCCGGCCATAATCATGGCCATGGTGAAGAAGCTCCCGTTCGCACTCGTGTATGCGGATGAAGTCAAGCACCACTTGAAGGCCATCGAAACCAAGCACCATTCCTTGATCCAATCCGAGCTTGAAACCCAGCTGCTTTACGAGCCCGAAGTGGAAACCCGGAACCGGAAACCACTGAAACGGCCTATCGTAGTCGGGGCGCAATGGGAGCTTCGCCTGGGACCCGACAACCGCTTCCGCGTTTTCTACCAGGTCAAGGCGGTCAGCCGTGAGGTGCGGGTCCTGGCGGTCGGCGTCAAAGACAGGAATCGACTTTTGATCGGGGGAGAGGAGTTTGTCGGATGAAGACTGCTTCCGTCGCAGATGTGAAGGCGCACTTAGGCGCTTACCTGAAAGACAGCGAGAAAGGGCCGGTGGTCGTCACCCGCAACGGCAAGGCGATCGCGGTGTTGCTGGCGGTCACGGATGAGGACGAATTGGAACGACTGGTGCTGGCGCACTCACCCAAATTCCAGGCACTCCTCGACAAGTCCCGCCGCCAGATCGAGGAGACGGGCGGCATCCCGCACGATGCGTTCTGGCGCGAGGTCGCGGCGACCCGCCGCAAAGATGCGGGCAACGGGAAGCGCCTGCATCGCCGAAACGGCCGAAGAGGTTGAGCGTCCCGGTGGTATAATGATTCGAAAGCCAATTGGAGAAACGCCATGAACTTGCCGGAGTATCTCACGCGGGACGCCGACGGCTACATTCACGTTGCCGGCCACCGTATCGGCCTGGGGGATGTCGTTTACTACTACAACGAGGGCTACTCCGCCGAGGCGCTCCTGGACGTTTTTCCGACCTTGGCGCACGCCGTCGTCCACAAAGTGATCGCATTCTACCTGGAACACCGCGCCGACGCGGACTCGTACGCAGCGAGTTGTGACGCGGAGATGGAGCGACAGCGCTCGGCCGCGCCGCGCGGACCGGACGCCGCCGAGCTTCGCCGGCGAATGGCGGCCCAGCAGGCGGCGGGGGCCTGATCATGGCGCTCCGTTTCGTGCTGGACGAAAACCAGCGCGGTCTGCTTTGGCGCGCGGTGGTTCGGCACAATCAGCGCGGCCTGCATGTTCTGGACGTAGTCCGCGTCGGCGACCCGTCGGACTTGCCGCTTGGCTCGATCGACGCCGAGATTTTGCTTTGGTGCGAGCGCGAAGATCGCATCCTGGTCAGCAGTCGTCTCGTTCGCGAGGAGTTTTCATGAGGAAAAAAGATTTCGATCATTTGGCGACCAGTATCCGGCAAGCCGGGAAAATCCGGCGCGGCGAAGCAGAACCGAGTCGGGTTACCCACTTCCGGGCCGTGGACGTCAAAATGATTCGGCAGCGGCTACGGCAGTCGCAAACGGCGTTCGCCCGCATGATCGGCGTGAGCGTGGCAACTTTGCAGAATTGGGAGCAAGGCAGACGCCAACCGGAAGGACCGGCCCGCGCGTTGTTGACCGTGGCGGCGCAGAACCCCACGGCGGTGGCGGCAGCCTTGGCGGAGTCAGGCCGAACTCGTCGTTCGATTTGATCGGGGCCGCAATCTTGTTTCGTGCGTATTTGCGTTGCAACGGTTTCAGGTTGTCACGTATACTGTTGGTCGGTCGTGTCTTTCTTTTGGAACCAGTGTGATGTCCTCGCCATGAAACCGCGAATAATCGGCAAACATCTAGTGGTTGATCCGCGCGTCTGCCATGGCCGGCTGACGTTTCAAGGAACGCGCGTGCCGGTCGAGACGGTGCTGCACGTTCTTTCCGAGGGGCGTTCGATCAATCAAGTCATCCGCGGGTGGCCCGAATTGAAGCGCGAGGCAATTGCCGAAGCAATGCAGTTGGCGGCCGACGCGCTGGTTCTCCAGGCGGGAGCGCGGGTGGAGACCGCGGATGAGCCAACTCGTTCTGGACGATCAACTTGACGTGGTCAAGGTCCTGCCGGGCCTGCGGCGTTGGGCGTCCGCGATTCGCCTGCAAGACCTGCGGCCCGGTGAGCACATCCTCGACGACCGTGTTCCCGAAATCCTTTTGACCTGTCACGAACCCACGTTTGTGACCATCGACTCCGACTTCTGGAAGCCGAAGCTCTGCCATGCCGGCTATTGCATCGTCTACGCCGAGATCGATTTTCGAAGCCAACAAGAGATTCCCAAGCTGCTGTGGCAATTGTTCCGCCACGCTCGGTTTCGGTCACACGCTCAGCGGATGGGAAAGGTGATTCGACTCACGCAAGTCGGCGTATCGTATTGGGAGTCCGGCGCGACAACCTTGCAACACGCACTCTTCGGCCCCTCGGCAAAGAAACGCCGGCGACACACTTGAGTTCGGCGTCACTCAGCGGCACGAGGTTTTCGGGTTGCAACATGAGCTCCAAGCCTCCAACGTGGAGACTTCATCATGACAGCCCTACTCCCCAACAGTTTTTCAGCAGTCTCCCTGAGTAAAGGGGAGAGGGACTCGTGGCGTCGTCAGCGATTGCCGCCCCGCGAATTTGCGGAAATCGGTCAGCCCACGGACCACCGTCCGTGGGCTTAACGGACTCCCGTGCCTCAACCAAGATTGACATACACCGTCTTCACCTCCGTGTAGTTCTGGAGCGCATACTCGCCCAGCTCGCGGCCGATGCCGGACATCTTGAAGCCGCCGAAGGGGGCGGCGGCGTCGAAGACGTCGTAGCAGTTGATCCACACCGTGCCGGCGCGCAGGCTATTGGCCAGGCGATGCGCTTTGTTGATGTCGCGCGTCCACACGGCGGCGGCTAAACCGTAAAACGTCTGGTTGCCGCGTTGAATCACCTCGTCAATGTCCTTGAAGCGCAGGATGTTCATCACCGGGCCGAAGATCTCGTCCTTGGCGATCTTCATGTTGTCTTGCACGCCGTCGAAGATGGTCGGCTCGATGAAGTAGCCCTTCTGACCGACGCGATTGCCGCCGCACAGCATCTTGGCGCCTTCCTTTTGGCCGACTTGGATGAAGCCCATGACGCGGTCGAACTGCTCCTGCGAGACTTGCGGGCCTTGCTCGGTCGCGGGATCGAACGGGTCGCCGACCTTACGGCTCTTGGCTTTCTTGAGCATCTTGTCCACGAACTGGTCGTGAACCTTGTCCTCGACAAACAGCCGGCTGCCGGCGCAGCAGCATTGGCCCTGGTTGAAGAACAGGCCGAAGTAAGCGCCTTCGACGGCGGCGTCGAGATCGGCGTCGGCGAAGACGACGTTCGGGCTTTTCCCGCCCAGCTCCAGCGTGACACGCTTGAGATTGCTCCGGGCCGCCGCCTCCATGATGAGCTGGCCGGTCGTGTATTCGCCGGTGAACGCGACCTTGTCGATGCCCATGTGCCCGCTGATGGCGGCGCCGGCGGTCGGGCCGTAGCCGGGAATCACGTTGATGACGCCGTCCGGAATGCCCGCCTCTTGGGCCAAGGCGGCGACGCGCAGCGCGGTGAGCGGCGTTTGCTCGGCGGGCTTGAGGACCATCGTGCAGCCCATCGCCAGGGCCGGGCCCCACTTCCACGCCTGCATGAGCAGCGGGAAGTTCCACGGAATGATCTGCCCGACGACGCCGACCGGCTCGTGCCGCGTGTAGCAGAAGAATGGGCCTTCGACCGGGATCGTCTTGCCGTGATTCTTGTCGGCCCAGCCGGCGTAGTAGCGGTAGCACTTGATGGTGAGCGGCAAGTCGGCGGCGAGCGAATCGCGCAGCGGCTTGCCGTTGTCCAGCGATTCGAGGGCGGCTAACTCGTCGGTGTTCTGTTCGATAAGGTCTGCGAGCTTATTCATGAGCCGGCCCCGCTCGGCGCCGCTCATCTTCGACCACGGGCCGGACTCGAACGCCTTGCGCGCCGCCTTGACGGCGAGATCGACATCGGCCTTGTCCCCCTCGGCGACCTGGCAGATCGTTTCGCCGATCGCAGGGTTGATGGTCGGAAACGTCTTGCCGGACACGCTGTCCAACCATTTACCGCCGATGAGCAGCGGCTGGTCTTTCACTTGGGGCGGCTTGTTGACGGTCTTGGGCTTGGGTGCGGTGGCGGTGGCGGTGGCCATGGGAAGTTCTCCTAACGCTGAGTGTAGAGAGGAAGGGACCGATCCTATTCGATCCCCATGTCGCAGGCATTGTCGCAGCGCCGCACACAGGATGTCAAGGAATCGGTTCGCTTGCTGTCGGAGTCTGCTAGAATGGGAACATATGGCGACGAAAATGATCGACAAAACGGTGCGCCGACCACGCCGTTATCGCGGCACAAAGATCCCGATGGCGGCGATTCGCCGGTTCGCGCGGCAGATCGCCGAGAAGTTTCATCCCGACAAGATCGTGCTGTTCGGCTCCTTCGCCTACGGCAAACCACACAAGGACAGCGACGTCGATCTGCTCGTGATCATGCCGGCGCGCGATGTGGTGAATCAAGCGGTGCGCATCAGCGTGGCTCTTGATCATCCGTTTCCAATGGACCTCATGGTGCGCACACCACAAACGATGCGCTGGCGATTGGCGGCCGGCGATTGGTTCTTGCGGGAGATCATGGAAAAAGGCAAGGTCCTGTATGAAAAAGATCATCAAGGAATGGCTGGAGAAGGCCGACGCCGACTTGTGCGGAGCAGAAAGACTGGTCCTGGACGATCCGCCTCTGAATGACTTGGCGTGCTTTCATTGTCAGCAAGCGGCCGAGAAGTATTTGAAAGCCCTACTGATCAATCTCGGCCTGCCGGCGCCAAAAATCCACGACCTAGAAGACTTGCTTGAGATTCTCTTGCCGAGAGTGCCGGTGCTGAGCAAGCACCGCCGCGGTTTGGCGACGCTGAGCAAGTTCGCGGTCGAATATCGCTACCCTGGGGTGAAATCCAATTCGCGCAAGACTGAAGCCGCACTTCGAAAGGCAAAGGTGATTCGTTCAGCGATTCGCAAGGAACTTGGCTTGGCACCCTAGCGACCCATGTCATGACAGATTTTCCTCGGGTCGCGGTGATCGTCGCATCCCGACGTGCCCTGTAGCAGTGCCCGCGTCACCGGCGGCAAATTCCCCTCGTTGCGGGCCAACCAGGTTACGCCGGCGAGGAAGCCGTCGGCGCGGTCCACGTCGGGATCGACGCTGCGCAGCAGCGCCCAGAATTCGGGGCCGTGGTGCATGTGGGTCACGTGGGCCAATTCGTGCGCAACAACCGCTTCCAACACCCAGCGCGGCATGTCGCGCAGGGCGGCATGCAAGCGGATGGTGCGCGTCCTTGAACTGTAGCTGCCCCAGCGCGACATTTGCGTGGTAACGAACTCGACATGGGCGACCTCCGGCCGATTCGGAAAGCGCGCCGCCACTTTTTGAACCAGGGCAATGGCGTCTTCCTCGACGTTCACTCTGCGGGCATGCACGCGCCGCACCAACCGCCGGGCCAGGTCGGGGATCACCTGATCGAGGAGTTGTTGCGTTGCGTGCGGCGGGGCGCTGACGAACAGAGTTTCTTGACGCAGGCGGGCGTTGATGTTGCGCACGTGTTTGCGCTGCAGGACGATGCGCAACGTGACGCCGTCGACATTGATGGAGGTTGGGGCTTCCATATCGACATGATATGCGAATTCACTTGATCCTGTTTGTCGCTCACGGCCAATCGCACTAACCTGGATTGCGCACAACTCCGGAGGGCGGGTTTTCCAACCCGCCCATCCTCGCAAAAGCCGTTAATTTGGGCGGGTTGAAAAACCCGCCCTCCGGCCGTGCGCAATCCAGGCTAATCGACGTCGTAAACGGCTTCAAATACGTCTTTCCAAGTCAATGTGCGCAGGGCGACTTTCTGATCCATCTCTCCCTCGGCAGCGCGCTTGGCAGTTTGGAAGCACTTGTCCCAGATTTGCTTAATGGCCGCACGATTCAAGCTCGGCGTTTCTTCTTGGATGTCGGCAATCTCTTCGCGCGTGTTGCCGATCGAAGCGGACCAGCTGCGCGTCCGCTGCTCCGGTTGCTCCTTCCACTTGAGCACGTGGACCATGAGCCGGACTAATTGACTCTTCAACGCGCGTTTTTCGGAGCGAGCCAAGGCGTCGATCAACTCCTCGATGCCCACGGCTGCTTCGTCCGTATTTCCTTGTTGAAGTTCTTTTTGGACGGCAACCGCGGTCTGATAATGCGACGACGACGAAAGACGCTGCCAGTTCATACGGTTCCCCACGATGTCTCATCCAGCCAGGCATTCCGTGAGCACGCGAATGCCATGGGCAATATCATTGTACCGCTGTTGCTGATCGCCGACTTCGCGTTCGATGCACAACGGCCCCGTGTAGCCCACTTTCTTGAGCGTCTGCACGAACTTCTTGATATTCGCCTGTCCCTGTCCCAGCGGCACTTCCTCGCCCCAGGTGCCGGGGACCTTGGTGCGGTTGGCGTCCTTCACGTGGACGCTGCGGATGTCCGGGCCGAGGATTTCGACGGCGCGAATCGGATCGCCCATATCGTAAAGGATCATGTTGGCGGGATCGAAGTTGATCTTGAGGTTCGGGCATTTGAGATCATCCAGCGTCCGGCGCAGCAGGTCGGCCGATTCCTGACCCGTCTCGAAGGCGACGGTGATGCCCTTCTCCTTGGCGAGTTGGCTGACCTTGGCTAGCGTGTCGAGGAACGGTTTGCGGTCGGGATGGTTGGGCTCAGGCAGGAAGCCGGCGTGCAGCATGATGTCTTTGAGGCCGAGTGCCAAGGTGCGTTCCAGGGCCCATTTGAAGCGTTCGAGCCGTTCGGGCCGCGTCGCGGGATTGCCGAAGCCGCCTGTCTTTTCAATGTGCTTGGGCGTCGTGTAATCTTCTCCGGGGAAGCCGAGCATGGTGCCGGACATTTTGAAGCCGGCTTTCTTGGCGGCTGCCGGCATGTTGTCGCCTTCATTCCACGAAGCATGATGCGGATCGCCGCACGCGATCTGCACGACGTCGATGCCGAGCTTGTCCATGAAGCCCTTGAGTTCCGGCACACTGGTCACCTGCAGCGACCAACTGCATACGCCGATGGCGAGAGGATCGATGGCCATGACATGTTCTCCTTAGATGAGGGTGCTTCGCTTGCGGTTTAGCGGAACCATAAGGCCTGCGATTGCGTTTTCGCTAAGCCGCAAGCGGCGTTAGGTCGCCGGTTCGATGATGACGCCCAGCGGCCCGAGCTTTTGCCCGCCTGCGCGGATTTCGTGAAAGCTCTGAATCTGTTCGGCTTTCAACTCGGCCACTTCCTTGCTGCCGGTCCAGACAATCGCCCGGCCCGACTTGTGGGCTTCGGTGGTGAATTGGATGGCACGTTGTTCGGTGCAGCAGAGAGCCTTGCGCAGCACCTCGATGACGAACTCGAAGGAATGGTGATCGTCGTTTTCCAGGATCACATTGTACGGTGGAATGCGGCGCGTGCGTTCCTTGGGCTTTGGCTTGGTGGTGACGGTCGTTTCCGGCAGCGGCGCGTTCACGGCGTGCGCTCCTGGAGAGCGAGCATGGGGGGACAATGACAAAGATAGCCGATGGATGCAGAAGTGCCAAGCGAATCGAGTCGTTCAGGCGGCGTCACGTGACTTGGTCAGCGGCAAGAATGCTGGATTGTCCTTGAGTCGGGCGGCGTCAGGCAGAGCCGGCGCGCGACGTTCGGCGATGTGGTCCAGGATGCGCGTCGCCAGCGTTCCAACTTTTCCCAGCGCGTAGAGGATGCTGCCGCCCAGGATGTGCAGCAGCACGATCAGGTAGCACCAGGAGAACCAAACGCTATTCGGCGCGATGACACCCTGAAGCGAAAACCACAGCGCCAAGATGACGCCGACGACGAACACCATGGCGCCGAAGTAAGTGATCAAGCCGAGCGGAGCGCGTTTCCAGGTCTCATGAACATCGGCGACGACACGGCCCAGCCACGGCGCTGCGGAGGCGCTGGCGGCGCGGGCTGTGGGCACATAGGTCAGTTCGGCGCGCGGCAGATCGCCGGCCAGCAACGCTTCGCTCAGAGACTGCTGATCGATGCCCGGCGCACGCATTGCTTCCAGCGCAGTGCGCTTGAGCATGAGCATTCTCGGCAGCGCCATCGTCTTGCTGGTCGACAACCATCGCTGCGCGAGCGACGGCGCCGTTTGCTTTTCCGCCACGCCTAGGGCAAACGCACATGGTCCTTTGGCGAGATCCAACATCCGCGGCAACAACTCCGGCGCATGCGCTTCGGCGTTCATGCAGATCATCAGGTCGCCCAGCGCATTCGCCAGGCCGGCGCGCAGCAGGCGGTCGCCGTCATCGTCCGCACCGACGGACACTCGGCGAATCCGCGGGTCGAGCTGGGCGAGCGCATCAACCGCAACGTCATCCGCGCCGACATACAGAATCTCGAATCGATAGCCGCTTTCCAGGCCACGGAGCACTCGGAACAGTGCGCCATGGAAGTTGGCCAACGTGTCGTTGCCGGGAGTCGAACAGACGACCGAGACGAGCGGAAGTGTGGGATCCATGCCGCAACCTCACCGAAAGTACGCAGCCAAGGCGATGCGTAGCCGACCATACTGGCCCGAATCAATGGAGTCCAGACCGGTCCGGCGGCGCTGCTGCGGCGGAGGATTGCCGGCGTTGCCTCACTTATCCAGATTTAGCAAGGATCTGCTTGCCGTTTAGCGTTCGCGGCAACCCCCGTTGTGGATGAAGGGATCGCGCGAGCGCGAAACGGGACATGGTTCAATTCTTGTCATTTCTGGGTGACAGAGTGAACGCTGGAGGGACTACACTTGCCTGTCATGTGATGCCGACATTTTTTTCGGTGTAACATTGGATGGATCAAGGGGATAGGAAGTTGAGTGCGTGCCAACTGTGTCGAAATCCTGTCGTCCCGAAAAGCACCTATACCTGTGCGCATTTGTGAACCATGCCCGAAACGGGGCATGGTTCAAAACCGGGTAACAAACATGTGTGTGTGGAGTGTCGGTGCATTGTGGCCTAGTCGCCCAATTTCTTCGTCGCAAAGGGTTATCAATCCAATGGTTGCGGAAAGGAACCACGACTATGCCGACTAGGCCAAGTGGCCCAGTCAGGTGCGTTGTCGCTTGGCACCCGCAATCGCGTGTTTTTGAACCATGCCCGAAACGGCAAGCAATCGATGCCTCAACCAGCCATCACCAACCACCAACCGCCCACAATTCCATTTGCTAAAAGCCTGGATGCGTTCTACAGTTGTGCAGCAAACGAAGCCGCCAGAATTGGTGGCGGTTTTGGAGGCAAACCCTCGCGTCGAGCCTGGATCGCAACGCCTTTCATCCTCGAAAGGGCAAACCCGCCGTGAGGCGGCGACGCAAAGCCATGGGCCATGGACCCCTGGGCCGGATGCGCAAGCGTCCGTGGGTCGATGGTCGCCAGGTTGCCGAAGGGGTGGGCTGGCGAAGAGCCCGTCCGTCCCCGGGCGTCCGGCTTACCAGAAGTGCGGCGCCTGCGTGATCCAGGGACTGCCTTCGGGCGGTTACGTGAAGGTTTGCCTCGCTACTCTCTCATCCAAACTCCCGCGGTCCCAAGGACGGCGGGAGTTTTTTTGTCATTCCAGTTAGCGCCGCGTCGCAAATCTGCCGGTTCTGGCTTGCCGTTTGGCGCTCACAGGATGCTGTCAACGCTAAACGGCAAGCCAACTTTGTTCGAGCGGGCAACGGCAAGCCGTTTTTTCTCTAGGAGCCAACCGGCGAATAGCGCATAATATGAACGTGGAACACCGTATCGGTTGAAATGCGATGAATGTACTCGCCGGTGTGATCCTCGGCTTCTTTTTCGCGATCCTGGGCGTGGTGGTGCTGTTTTTGTCGATCGCGCTGTTTGTCGAGGCATTCCAACACCCGCAACACGGCGGCGGTCACGCGATCGCAGGGGCCGTCTTGATCGGATCATCGATGATCGCCATTGCGATCGCCTCGCGCCGCGGACCGGATTTTCGAGATTAAGCAGCCCGGCTGCTCTAAGCAGCCGGGCTGCTGATGACGCTTTTTTTTGGGGGGGGTATCATGCAACGCTTTTGCGACGGCGTTCGGCGCCGTGATTTCTTGCGCGTCGGCACGGCCGGTCTGTTCGGCATGAGTTGGTCGTTGCCGCAAGTGCTGCAAGCGCAGCAGGCGGCACAACGGGCCGGCCGCTCGACTCGCGATGTGTCGCTCATCTTCCTTTATCTTAAGGGCGGCCTGAGCACCATCGACACTTGGGACCTCAAGCCCAACGCTCCCGCGGAATTCCGCGGCGAGTTCAATCCCATCGCTACCAACGTCCCCGGCATCCAAATCAGCGAGCACATGCCGCGCACCGCCCGGCAGATGGACAAGTTCGCCCTGATCCGCTCGTTTCGCCACCACAACTCCGACCACGGCCCGGCCGACCATTACATCCTCACCGGCTACTTTCCGCAGGCCGGGTTCAATCCGGGTCTGTCGCCCAACAACCAACGGCCCGCGCACGGCAGCATCATCGCCCGCAAGCTCGGCCCGCGCGGCGGCGTGCCACCATATGTGTGCGTGCCGCAAATGCACGCCAGCGCCGGCCCGGCGTATCTCGGCTCGACCGCGGCGCCGTTCGTCATCGACGCCGATCCGAATGCACCCAACTTCGCCGTGCCGGATATTGTGCCGTCGCACCTGCTAGCGGCCGACCGGCTCGAAGCCCGGCGCGAACTGTTGCGGCAGCTCGACCGCTTCCAGCAAGCGGCCGAAGTCCAGGCGAATCGTCACGCCCAGGCCGTCGCCGATTATCAGCGCGAGGCGTTCAACCTCATGGTCTCGCCGGCGGCGCGGCGTGCTTTCGACATTCACCAGGAAACCGGCCGACTGCGCGATGAATATGGCCGCAATACGCTCGGCCAATCGTGTCTGATGGCGCGGCGGCTGGTCGAGGCGGGCGTGCGCTGCGTCACCATCGACCACACTAACTGGGACACGCACGACAACAACTTCGACACCCTCAAACGCAGCCTGCTGCCGGTGCTGGACGGCGGCCTTTCGACATTGTTCCGCGACCTCGCCGATCGCGGCATGCTCGAGACGACGCTGGTCGTCGTCACCGGCGAATTCGGCCGCACGCCGCGCATCAACCGCAACGCCGGCCGCGACCACTGGGGTCCGGCGTTCACCGTGGCGCTGGGCGGCGGCGGCATCAAAGGCGGCCGCGCACTAGGCGCCTCCGATGCCCGCGCCGAACGTCCCGCCATCGACCCGCATGGCCCGGAAAACCTCGCGGCGACCATCTATCACCTGCTCGGCATCAATCCGCGCGAAGAGTTCTACACCCCCGATGGCCGGCCTGTGCAGATCGTCAACAACGGCCGCGTCATCGAAGGCTTGCTGTAGTTTGGGCGAGCCGGGAGCGTAAGCGACCGGAGCAGACGCCATGAGTCCTGAAACAACCTTCGGCATCGCCTTTGTCGTCACCTTGGCTCCATCACTCGGCGCGGTCGGCATCTTTTGGCGCTATCTTGTTCCGGTCCTCGCAGACTATTGCGGCGACGCCAAACGCGGGCGTCTTTGGAGTCTGCTCTGTTGCTCGATCCTTCTCTTCTTGCCGCTATTCGCTTTGTCGCTGAACCTGCCGTCGGGAACGATGCAGTCGTGGCTGGTCCCTTTGGTGGCGATTCTGCGCTGGCCGCTCCTGGCCTTGTTCATCGCCATCTTGATGGTCGCCGGCATCGCGCTCGCGCTGCATGTCCCGCGCGACCTGCCTGTGACACGGGCCGAACTCGACGACCTGAAGCGGCTCCTGGAAAAGGTGCAGGAGATGCGCGCACGCGAAATCGTCAGCCGTGCGGACGCAATGAAACCCGTCAATCCGAAGGAACTGGACGAACTCAATCGGCTCGTGGACAAGATCCAGACGGTCCGCACGCACGAGCTGCACGGTCGTCACGGCGATGTTCATTCGGCGAATTGACCGAAAACGATGTTGCTTTACAATGAGAATCAGGGGCGATTGAATACGGAGCGTTGCGATGGCGACCGTCACTCTGCCAGATCGTCAATTGAAAGACGCCTTGGATGCTTGCATTCCGGCGCTGCGACGCATGTCGTGCTATCAACTTGATCCGACGCTCGCTCGGCGAATGCAGACGATGGGCGAACGCAAGGAATTCTTGAGTTCCGACGAACATGCGGCATTGGAAGCGCTCGTTCATTTCGCGCAACAACGCACGCTCGAAAAGCTTGAGGCGGACTTGGCGTTGCAGCGTTTGCAGGCGGCGCTCCCCGAGCACCTGAGGGGCTTGTGAGCGAAATCTCCGAGTCGCTGCGCCAAGCCGTATCTCGGACCACACGTCAACTCGCGGGTTGAAACTGGCCTCGTCGCCCGAACTGGTTACGCATCGTTGGCTTGCGCGGCCTGGGCTATTGACAGCGAGCGCCGGCCCCTCTAATGTAGGCTGACTGGTTTTCTCCTCGGCTCGGCCTGTCTCGCTCTCGGCGAGCGGCAACCGCGTTTTTTCCCCCCAAGGATGCCCAGCGGGGGTGGATGGTCTCATGCAACCGATCTCGTCGCCAGAATGCTCGCGCATCGCGCAAGACCTGCAAATTCGCAAAGTGCAAGTCGAAAGCATCGTGCAACTCCTGGATGAAGGCAACACCATCCCCTTCATCGCCCGCTATCGCAGGGAACGCACCGGCGGTCTGCCCGAAGAACTGATTCGCCAAGTTCATGTCCGCGTCAACTTCCTGCGCTCGCTCCACGACCGCAAGCAGACGATCCTCAAGAGCATCGAGCATCACGGCAAGCTGACCGAAGAATTGCGGCAAGCGGTCCTGAGCGCTGACACCATGCGCCGGCTGGATGACCTGTATCTGCCGTTCAAGCCGAAGAAGCGCGGTCCCGGGGCCATCGCGCGCAGCCGCGGCCTGGAAGCGCCGGCGCTGGCGATCTGGCACAGCGATGCTGCGGTGGGCAACCTGGAAGAGTTGCTGGCCGCTCTGGTCAATCCGGAGAAGGAACTGAAGACGATCGACGACGTTCGCGCCGGCATCGGCCACGTTGTCGCCGAGATGATCGCCGAAAGCGCCGAGGTGCGCGCGCCGTTGCGGGCGGCGCTGTGGGAGCTGGGCAGGATCGCCGCCGCGAAAAACGAGAAGGTTCCGGACGGTCAGGCGCTCGAATACAAGGACTACTTCGAGTTCAGCGAGTCGGCCCGGCAGATTCCGCCGCACCGCATTCTGGCCCTCAACCGCGGCGAGAAGGAAGGCGCCCTCAAGCTTCACCTCGACTATCCCAAAGAGAAGATTCAAGAAATCGCGCTCGATGCTCTGTCCGAGTTGCTTCTCAAGAAAGCGGGTCAACCCGTGCCGCTGCCGCCGTCGCCGCCAGTTGCAGCACCGGCGCCGGCGGGCGAAGCTGCGCAGGCGCCGAGTGAAACCGCGCCGCCGCCAAACGAACCAGCGGCCGAGACTGCGCCGGCCCCGAGCGGCAACGAAACACCGGCGCCAGCGCCGCATGCCGCGGAAACCGCGCCCCCGACCGAACCTGCGCCGCCGTCACCGCCAACCGAGCCGGCGCCGCTGGTCGCGGCGATGGAGCCCAAACCGCCCGAAGCCCTCACCGGCGAACCACTGACGCCGCATTCGGAATTTCGCTCGCCGCATGTCGGTTTTCTCAGGGCGGTGTTGGACGATACCCTGACGCGTCTCCTGTTGCCGAGCCTGGAACGCGAAATCCGCCACGAATTGACCGACGAAGCGGAAACGCACGCGGTCGGGGTGTTCGCCCGCAATCTGCGCAGCCTGCTGCTGCAGCCGCCGTTGCGAGGCCGGCGCGTGCTCGCCGTCGATCCCGGCTTTCGCTCCGGCTGCAAAGTCGCGGCGATTGATGAACACGGCTGCCTGCTCGATCATTCGGTGATTCATCCGTTCGCGCCGCTGCCGCGCAAAGCGCGCGAGAAACCGGCGCCGACGCCGGAACCGACGACCCCAGCGGTTGTCGCTGCGGAAACAACGCCAACCACCGCGCCGGCAACGGACGCGGCCGTGCAGGCGCAGGCTGCCGATCCTGGAGTCGCAGCGGAATCGACGCCGGCGTCGGCCGATTCACCCGCACCGCCTGCCCCCGTTGAATCATCGGCCCCGGCAACGCCCGATCCGGCCCCCGCGCCGGCCGCCGTCGAATCGTCAGTTGCTCCCGCACCGCCGCCCATCGACAAAAAAGCGGAAGCAAAGGCCCAAATCAAAGAACTCGTGACCAAACACGCCCTTCAAGTCGTGGCGCTTGGCAATGGCAACGGCTGCCGTGAGACCGAAGAGATCATTGCTGAGTTGATCGCCGCCGACTTGCCCGAGCTATCGTACGCGATCGTCAATGAGGCCGGCACCAATGTCTATTCGATCAGCCAGGTCGGCCGCGAAGAGTTTCCGACGTTCGACACGACGCTGCGCAGCGCCATCTCCATCGGCCGGCGTTTGCAGGATCCGCTCAGCGAGCTGGTGAAAGTCGATCCGCAGAATGTCGGCGTCGGCCTGTACCAGCACGACATGAGCCGCAAGGAGCTGCGTGAATCGCTGGACGGCGTCGTGGAAACGTGCGTCAACCTGGTGGGCGTGGATGTCAATTCGGCGAGCGTCCCCTTGCTGCGCCACGTGTCGGGCCTGAATCAAATGGTGGCCCGCGAGCTGGTCGATTGGCGCAAACAACACGGCCCCTTCGCCAGCCGCGAACAGTTGCTGCAGCTGCCCAGCCTGGGCCCGCAGCGCTGGATGCAAGCGGTTGGGTTCCTGCGCTTCCCCCAGGCGGCCAATCCGCTCGACCGGATGTGGATCCATCCAGAATGTTATGGCCTGACCGAGAAGATCCTCAACCACCTCGGCTACAGCCCGAGCGTGCTCGACGATGTCAACGCTCGCCAAGAGTTGTACGGCAAGCTGGCCATGCAAAACCTGGACGAGCTGGCGCGGGTCGTCGGCGCCAGCGCGCCGGCAATTCACGACCTGTTCGACGCCCTCATGAAGCCAGGGCACGATCCGCGCGACGAGCTGCCGCCGCCGATCTTCAAGAAAGGCATCTTGCGGCTCGAAGACTTGAAACCCGGAATGGAATTGAAAGGGACCGTGCTGAACGTCGTGGACTTCGGCGCGTTCGTGGACATTGGCCTCAAGGACAGCGGCCTGGTGCACATTAGTCAGCTGGCCAATCGCTACATCAAGAGTCCCTACGAAGTGGTGGCGGTCAACGATGTGGTCAACGTGTGGGTGCTGACCGTTGATATGGAGCGACGCCGCGTTTCGTTGACGATGATAGCGCCGGGAACGGAGCGCAAGCCGCCGGAACGCCGGCCGCGGCGCGAAGACGGGGCGCGACCGCCGCGCGGCCACCGACCCGATGGCCCCCCGCGCGACCAACAAGGCCAGCCACTGCCGCACGATCAGCAGCCGCCGCAGCGCCACGAGGGGCCGCCGCGCGAAGGCGGTCCGCCGCGCGATGGGCGCGGACCACGTCCGCAGCGCGGCCGGCAACATGGCCGCGGTTATGGTCGGCCGCCGCACGGCGCGCCCGCTCAAGGCGCCGGCGCAGGGCCGGGGGGAAGCGAGGGTGGACGTTCGGGACCGCCGCCCCAACAGCGTCCGCCGCTGCCGCCGCGCAGGCCGCACCGCGAGCCGCCCAAGCCGAAGCTGACGCAAGCAGCCCTCGAAGGCAAAGTGCCGCTGCGCACGTTCAGCGAATTGAGCGCGTTGTTTGCGGCGAAGAAGGAGAAAGTCGCTCAGCCGCCGCCCCCACCCGCGCCGCCTCAGGTCGCAGCGCCGCCTGTCGTGACGCCCGCCGAAATCGCCAGCGCCGCGCCGTCACCAATTGTGGAAGCGCCGCCGGCCGCTGCGCCGCCGGCCGAAACACCGCCGAGCGCCAACGAGACGACTTAGTCAACGAATTGCACCTCGGTTCGCCGCCGCCTCGCCCTTGACACCCCTGCGCGATCTCACTAAGGTAGTTGTTTCGACTTTGCCTTGATTTTTCAGGAGTTTCCCCTTGGCCGCAGGCATGAGCGAACGCATCCGCATTCGCATGGAGGCGTTTGATCACGAAGTGCTTGACCGCACCGCGCATGAGATTGTGGACACCGCGCAGCGGACCGGCGCCATCGTGCATGGGCCGATCCCGCTGCCCACGCGCATCGAGCGCTACACGGTGTTGCGCAGCCCGCATATCGATCGCAAAAGCCGCGAACAATTTGAAATCAGGACCCACAAAAGGCTCGTCGATATTTTGCAGCCGACAGGGAAAACAATCGAAGCCCTCAACAAGGGCCTGAGCCTGCCGCCCGGCGTGGACATCAAGATTCGCGTGCTCGCCGGCAACGCTTAGAAACTGCTCGCGGAAAACCCAGGTCGTTACGGCATGTAGCGACCTGGGTTTTCTGTTTGCCTGTCCTATATTGAACAGAACCCATCCATGGGCGGATGGAATGGTAGTCGCAGGCTTTAGCCTGCGATTTGTGCATCGCAGGCTAAAGCCTGCGACTACACCCGCAGAATTGTTGGGAAAGGTCGTCACCGTGGCCAGTGAAACCAGCCCCCTGAGCCTGACCGTGTATAGCGCCGACGGGCAATCGGTCGGTTCCGTCGAAGTCGATCCGGCCGATCTCGGCGGCACGATCAACAAGCAGCTGCTGCACGAAGTGGTGCTCATGCACCGCGCCAACCAGCGCGCCGGCACCCACTCGACCTTGCGCCGCGGCCAGGTGGCGGGCAGCACCAAGAAACTCTTCCGCCAAAAGGGCACCGGCAATGCCCGCGTCGGCACGCGCCGCACGAACAAGCGCCGTGGCGGCGGCACCGCCAAGGGCCCCAAGCCGCGCGACTACAGCTACAGCTTGCCCAAGCAAGCCGTCCGCGCCGCCGCCCGCATGGCCCTCTTGAGCAAGCTGCAAGACAATGAAACCGTCATCGTCGACGCGCTGAAGTTCCCTGAGATCAAAACCAAACACATGGTCCAGGTGCTGAAGAACTTGAAGATCGACGGCGTGACCTGCGTGGTCGGCCTAGGCAAGAATGATATCGACGCGCAACAAACCGTGTATCTGTCGGGCCGCAACATCCTTGGCCTCGACGTCACGCCGGCCGCTCAGCTCAACGCCTACACGGTCCTGCGGCCCAAACGGCTGCTGCTCACCAAGGCGGCGCTGACGGAATTGTGCAAGACGGCGAAGTGGAAATAGGAATGATTGTGCAAGCCGCGGGATGAGCGCAGCGATTCCCGCGGGTCATTGGAAGCATTGCCATGCCAGCCACTGCAAAACGCAACTACGGTCCCAAGCTGGAACCGCACCAGATTATTCTGAGTCCGCTGGTGACCGAAAAAGGCACGCACCAATCGACCCACAAGAACCACAACGCTTATGCGTTTCAGGTGAACCTGTGGGCGACGAAGCCGGAGATCAAGAACGCGGTCGAAGAATTATTCAACGTGCGCGTCATGGGCGTGCGCACGCAGCTGCGGCTGGGCAAGCAGCGCCGCTATCGCTTCCGCTTCGGCAAGTTGTCGAACTGGAAGAAGGCGATCGTGAAATTACATCCGGATGACAAGATTGAGTTCTTTTAGCGGTTATGACCCCCAGGGGTCGCTGCGCTCGCCCTGGGGCTTGAGGGGTATGGATCATGGGCATTCGTTTCTACAAGCCGGTGACGGCGGGGCGGCGCGGCGGGTCCGTCAGCGATTTCGCCGATTGCACGCATCCGCAGGTCAATCGGCCGGAAAAGTCGCTGGTCGTGCCGCGCAAGAAGAAGGGCGGGCGCAACAATCACGGCATCGTCACGTCGCGCTTTCGCGGCGGCGGCCACAAGCAGATGTACCGGATGGTCGATTTCCGCCGCAAAAAGGAAAACGTGTGGGCGACGGTCGAATCAGTGGAATACGATCCCAACCGCAGCGCCCGCATCGCGCTCATCAAATACGAAGACGGCGCCAAGGCGTACATCCTGGCGCCCGACGGCTTGAAGGCGGGCGATCGCGTCATCAACGGCGGCGACTGCGAGCCGAAGCCGGGCAACTGCATGCCGCTCCGCAAGATACCGCTCGGCATGTCGATTCACAATCTCGAAATCACCCCGGGCCGCGGCGGACAAGTGTGCCGCAGCGCCGGCACCGGCGCCGTGCTGAGCGCCCGCGAAGGCGAATGGGCGCAGGTGACCATGCCCTCCGGCGAAGTGCGCCGCGTGCACATCGATTGCCGGGCGACAATCGGCGTCATCAGTAATTCCGACCACATGAATATTTCGCTGGGCAAAGCCGGCCGCAAGCGCTGGATGGGCCGCAAGCCGCACAATCGCGGCACCTCGCAGAACCCGGTCAGCCACCCGATGGGCGGCGGCGAAGGGCGCACCGCGGGCGGCCGGCATCCCTGCGGTCCGACGGGCGTGTTGTCCAAGGGCGGCAAAACCCGCAAGAAGCGCAAGCCGTCGAACAAGGCGATTATCCGTCGCCGTCGTCCCGGCCCGCATTACGCCCAGAGTTAATGAGTTTTTGACAAGCCCCAGGATGAGCGCAGCGATTCCTGGGGTTGGTTGGATATGGCCGAAATTAGTTGATTTTTGTAGAATTTCTCTCCCGCTGCTTCGAGGAGTTGCATGAGCCGTTCGCTCAAAAAAGGTCCCTATGTGGACGACAAGCTGCTCAAGAAAGTCGAGCGGCAATCGCGCGGCAACCACGACCCGATCAAGACCTGGTCGCGCGATTGCACCGTCGTGCCGGACTTCATTGGCTGCACATTCCTGGTGCACAATGGCCGGCAGTTCATGAAATTGTTCGTGACCGAAGACATGGTGGGTCACAAGCTGGGCGAATTCGCCCCGACCCGCCTGTTCCGCGGTCACTCCGGCGGCCGAGCGAAAGCTGCAGCCGCGGCAGCCGGTGCGGCGCCCGCAGCGCCCGCCAAATGATATTCCACGCCACAAGCGTGGATGGATCCCGGGGTGGAGCAGTGGTAGCTCGCCAGGCTCGAACCCGAGATTGACCCATTGCTTACGCGAGTCAGATTTACTTGATTGAATCCGACAAGCGTCAGCGCAAGCCTCGATCCGCCGAGTATCGAGACGCTTGGGAGTTGATCTCGAATTGGGCTGCACGCGGGGAAACTCGCGTGTGAACTCCTGTCAAAGTCGGGAAAGCCTCCGGCGGTGGTAATCCCGAGCCAAGCTCCAGGGCGACCTGGAGAAGGTGTAGAGACTTGACGGCAGGCGCCTTCCCAGCCGACGACGGCTGAAAGGCGAAGGGAAAGTCCAGACCACAAACCGGCATTGCCGGGCAGCGAAAGCTGAAGTGGTATGCATAACCTGGAGGTCGTAGGTTCAAATCCTACCCCCGGAACTTAACGTGGCCGACGCTGCCAGCGTCGGCGGCAAGTGGCCGACGCCGGCAGCGTCGGCTACATGGGTTTGAGGTTCGCCATGGAATATCGCTCGATTCATCGGCACGCGGACATGTCCGCACGCAAGATTCGGCCGTTTGCCACGCTGATTCGCGGCAAGGCGGCGGACGAGGCGCTGGAGCTTTTGCGCTTCTATCCGAACAAGGCGGCGCGGCTGCTCGAAGCAGTGCTCAAGAGCGCCCTGGGCAATGCCGAAGACCGCGGCGCCCGCGACGTCGATGAGCTGGTCGTGACCGAATCGCGCGTGGATGGCGGGCCGATGATGAAGCGCATCATGCCCCGCGCTCGCGGCTCGGCCTACCCGATTAAGCGGCGCTATGCCCACGTGATCATTGCCGTCTCCGATTTTGCGGAAGAAGCGGCGGCGGAAGAGTAGCGATTGGAATTCGTGTTGGTTTAGCCGCGATGCGCAGCGGAGCGCTCTGCTGCCCGTCGCGGCTAAACTTGCTTGAAGGTGGACGTTCATGGGCCAAAAAGTACAGCCGACCGGCTTTCGCACCGGCATCATGCTCCCCTGGGGAAGCAACTGGTTCGCCGGCAAGCAGGACTTCGCTGAACTGCTCGTCGAGGACTTTAAGGTCCGCCGCTTCATCAAGAAGCGCTTCGAAAAGCCCGGCCAGCGCTCCGGCATCGCCAAGGTGCGGATCGAGCGCACCCGCGAGAAAGTCGTCGTCTACATTCACTCGGCGCGCGTCGGCATGATCATCGGCAAGAAGGGGCAGGAAGTCGACAAGCTGACCAAGGAACTCGAGGATTTGACCCACCGCCACATCGAAGTGAAGACGGTGGAGATTAACTCGCCCGAGGTGGACGCCCAGCTCGTGGCCGACGACATCGCCGAACAGTTGGAAAAACGGCAGAGCTTCCGCCGCACGATGAAGCGGACGATGGATCAAACGATGGAGGCGGGGGCCCTGGGGGTTCGCGTGCAGTTGGCGGGTCGGCTGGGCGGCTCGGAAATGGCGCGCAACGAAAAGGCGATGCTCGGCAGCATTCCGCTGTCGACGTTGCGGGCGAAGATCGATTACGGCTTCACCGAAGCCAAGACGGCCCAGGGCCACATCGGCATCAAGGTCTGGATCAACAACGGGGACTTTTTGGACTCCGAGGAGAGCGGCAATGCCCCAAATGCCCAAGCGAGTAAAGTTCAGAAAAAGCCAGCGGGGAAAGGTAAGAGGTAACGCCACCCGCGGCAACGCCGTTGCGTTCGGCGAATTCGGCTTGCAATCGCTGGAAGGCGGCTGGCTGAGCGCCGAAGCGCTCGAGGCGGGCCGCGTTACCGCGTCCCACGCCATGCGCGGCGACGGCCGGCTGTATATCCGCGTGTTCCCGCACAAATCGGTGACCGCGATCCCCGCCGAGACGCGCATGGGCAAAGGCAAAGGCGAGCCGGAATATTGGGCCGCCGTCATCAAGCGCGGCATGATGATGTTCGAAGTCGCCGGCATTCCCGAAGCTTCCGCCCGTGACGTTTTGGCCAAGGTTGCCTATAAAATGCCGTTCCGCTGCCGCTTCGTCACGCGCCGGCCGAACATTTGATGGATGAATTTGACCGCAAGCCGCGGGATGAGCGCAGCGAATCCCGCGGGTTTGAGAGCATGCAACCATGAAAGCCGCCGATTACCGCCAAATGAGCGACGAGCAGTTGGACCTCTCGCTCAAAGACGTGGTGAAGAATCTGTTCCACTTGCGTTTCCAATCCGCCACCGATCGCCTGGAAACCCCCAGCGAGATCAACAAGGCGAAACGCGAAGTGGCCCGCATCCGGACCGTCATACGAGAGCGCAAGCTCGGCGTCCGCGGCCAGAAACCGACCGCCCAGCTCACGGCCTCGCAGGGAGCCAAGGCATGACCGAAACGCAGCCAGCCGTCGAGCGTGGCCAGCGCCGCGTCGTCGTCGGCGTCGTCACCAGCGACAAAATGAACAAGACACGCCGCGTCGAGATTCCCCGGCTTGTCAAGCACGCCCGCTACGGCAAGTACATCAAGCGCCGCACGATCTGCAAGGTGCACGACGAGAAGAATGAATCGCATACCGGCGACACGGTCGAGATCATGGAGACTCGGCCGCTGTCGAAGACGAAAAACTGGCGACTGCTCCGCGTGGTGGCCAAGGCGCCCGAAGCGCCGCAGCTGGCGGACAACGTCGTTTCGCCCGCATGAGTGTTTTTCGCTTGCGGCTTAGCGAGACATACATTCGAACCTTGACTGTTTCGCTAAGCCGCAAGCGAAGTTTAGGTCATTGCAGATAGAGATGGTTTCTCATGATTCAGATGTATACCTACCTGGACGTAGCCGACAACACCGGCGCCAAAGAATGCATGTGCATCAAGGTGCTGGGGGGCACGAAGCGGCGCTACGCCGGGCTGGGCGACGTGATTATCGCCAGCGTCAAGAAGGCGCTTCCGGGCGGCGATGTCAAGCCGGGCGACGTGATCAAGGGCGTGGTCGTTCGCGTCAAGAAAACGACGCGCCGCGACGACGGCAGCTACGTCCGCTTCGACCGCAACGCCATGGTGATCCTGAACAAGGAAGACGACAACCCGAAGGGTACGCGCATTTTCGGCGCCGTCGCCCGTGAGCTGCGCGACCGCGGCTTCCTAAAAATCGTCAGCCTCGCCGCCGAAGTGGTTTAGTTGAACTTGCACGCCGCGGGATGAGCGCAGCCAATCCCGCGGGTAGAGATTGAATGCCATGCACATACGCAAAGACGACACCGTGCAAATCATCGCCGGCGACGACGCGTCCGCCACCGGCCGCGTTCTCCGCGTCTTGCCCGACGTCGGCAAGGTCGTCGTCGAGGGCATCAACAAGGTCTATCGCCACATGCGGCCCGACCGCCGCAACCAGCAGGGCGGCCGGCTTTCCAAGGAAATGCCGGTGGACGCCTCCAACGTCTTGCTCGTCTGCAGCGCCTGCCGCAAGGGCGTGCGCATCGGCAAACGCGCCGGCGCCGAAGGCCGCAAGGAACGATTCTGCAAGCAATGCGGCGCGGGTTTGGGGTTCTTGGGAAAGGCGAAGGCGAAACAAGCATGATAGCGCTTCCATGCTTGCGTTGAGCGCGACGTGCATCGTCAGCGCGACCGTCGCGCTAAGAAGCTGTTTCAAAACGGGGACTGGCCCGTTTGCCTTGGGGGGCCTGTCCCCGTTTTGAAACAGCTTCTAAACGCAAGCGGGGATGCATAAACGAGATTGGGCGTCGGCAATGTCCAATCCATGATGTGATTGAGGTGGGCCATGGCCCGGCTTTTGGATCGGTACAAGAAAGAGATTCTGCCACGCCTCGCGGAAAAGCTGGGCCGCACCAACGCGCACAGCCTACCGAAGCTGCAGAAGATCGTCGTCAACATGGGCGTCGGCAAAGCGCTGCAAGACAAGAACCGCATGGAACAGGCCGCCGAGCAGTTGACGCAAATCGTCGGCCAGCGCGTGCAAATCACCAAGGCGAAGGTCGCCATCAGCGGCTTCCGCCTGCGCGAGGGCAACGAGATCGGCTGCCGCGTGACGCTGCGCGGCCGGCGCATGTATGAATTCCTCGACCGCCTGATCAGCGTCGCCCTGCCGCGTATTCGCGACTTCCGCGGGGTGAACCCTAAGAGCTTCGACGGCAACGGCAACTACAGCCTCGGCCTGGCCGAGCAACTGGTTTTTCCGGAAATCGACCCCGATAAGGTGACGTTCACCCAGGGCATGGACGTGACCTTCGTCACCAGCACACGCAACGACGACGAGGCACGCGAGCTGCTCCGCCAGTTCGGCATGCCCTTCCGCGAGGCGTAAGAATTGAATTGCTTGCGTTTAGCGCCCGCAGCATCCCTCGCGAGCGCTTGATCGTCAGCCGCACCAACGAACGGGAATCCAATGTCCACGTCAGCGAAATTGGTCGAATACCGGCGCCAGCTCAAGCAGCTGGAGGAGCACAAGAAAGATCCCGTCAAGAACAAGCTGCGCCCGCGCGACAAGATTCGTATTCGCAAGCGCTGCCGGCTATGCGGCCGGGCCCGCGCCGTCTATCGCAAGTTCGGCGTGTGCCGCATTTGCTTCCGCAATTTGGCCTCCAAGGGTTTGATCCCGGGCGTGCAGAAGGCCAGTTGGTAGAAGTGGTGAGTGGTGAGTGGTGAGAGTTTGTGAAAAAATCTCTCGCAAAGTCGCAAAGACGCCAAGCAACAAGAAAGATAGCCATGAATTCTTGGGTATTCTTGGCGCCTTTGCGACTTTGCGAGAGACGGTTTTGATTTTTTCACATGCTCTGAGTGGTGAGTGGTGAATGGTGAATGGTGAGTGGTGAGTCGTAGGTGGTCGTAAGGGACTATTTACCACTCACCACTAACCACTCACCTGGAGTGAAACGACATGATGACCGATCCTGTCGCCGACATGTTGACGCGCATTCGCAACGGCAACCGCAACGAGACGCCCGCCGTCGACATGCCGTGCACCGTGCTCAAGCAGCACCTGGCGCAAGTCCTCAAGGAGGAGGGCTTCATCACCGAATTTCAGGTCGGCGCCATGGTCAAGAACGAGCAGGGCCAGCGCACGTTCCAGGCGCCGGCCGATGACAAGGACCCCAAGAAGATTCTGCGGATCTTTTTGAAATACGGCCCCGAGGGCGAGCGCGTGATTCGCCACATCGAGCGGTCGAGCAGGCCGGGCCTGCGCATTTACCGAAGCTACAAGGACCTCGCCCCGGTGCTCGAAGGCCTGGGCATTTCGATCTTGAGCACCAACCGCGGCATCATGAGCGATCGCCAGGCCCGCGCCCAACGCGTCGGCGGCGAACTCTTGTGCCGGGTGTGGTGATGCACGCCGCTTGCCGCTTGGCGGATCGACGATTCGCCAAGCCGCCAGCGCTTTGAGGGAGCAACCGTTATGTCCCGTATCGGCAAACAGCCCGTCGCCGTGCCCGCCGGCGTGAAAGTCCAGGTCGGCGACGGCAAGGTGCTCGTCGAAGGGCCCAAGGGCAAGCTCGAATTCGCACCGCACCCGGCCATGACCGTCAAGGTCGACGACGGCGGCAAAATACTGCGCGTTAGCCGGCCCAACGACGAACGTCTCAACCGCGCTCTGCACGGCCTGACGCGCTCGCTCATCCAAAACATGGTGGACGGCGTCACCAAAGGTTACGAAAAACGCCTCAAGATCGAAGGCGTCGGTTACCAGGCGGCCCTGGACAAGAAAGCGGTCGTGCTGACCGTCGGTTACGCGAACAAGATTCGCATGATGCCGCCCGAAGGCGTGACCGCCGAAGTGCCCGATCCGACGACGATCGTGATCAAGGGCGCCGACAAGCAAAAAGTCGGGCAGTTCGCCGCCGAACTGCGCGCCAAACGCAAGCCCGAGCCGTACAAAGGCAAAGGCGTTCGCTACGAAAACGAAATCGTGCGCCGCAAGGAAGGCAAGTCCTTCACGAGCGGTGGGTAGTCATTGGTCATTGGTCATTTGTGGTTGGTTGTTGACCGTTGGTCTCGAACAATTATTCGATTGACCAATGACCAATGACTAATGACTAATGACAAAGGACTCCTGAAATGGACGCTCAAAAACTCAAACATCGGCGCCAGCTTCGGCGGCGCCGCCATGTGCGCAGCAAGATCGTCGGCACGTCGGAACGGCCGCGGCTGACCGTGTTTCGCAGCTCGAAGCACATCTATGCGCAGCTGATTAATGATCTCGAAGGTTTGACGCTCGCGGCCGCCAGCAGTCGCGGCAAAGAAGCCAAGACGGCGCTGCCTTACGGCGGCAACATCAAGGCCGCCGTCGCGGTCGGCCAGAAGATCGCCGAGGCCGCCAAAGCCAAGGGCATCGCCAAGGTCGCGTTCGACCGCGGCCACTACCGCTATCACGGCCGTATCAAGGCGCTGGCCGACGCCGCCCGCAAAGGCGGCCTTCAGTTTTGACATGATTCAACCAAGCCCCAGGATGAGCGCAGCGAATCCTGGGGGTTTTGTTGTGGAGTAATCAGCAATGGCCAAAGATCGCGAAGGGCGCCAGGACGGTCTGGAAGAACGCGTGGTGAAGATTCGCCGCTGCGCCGCCGTGGTCAAAGGCGGCCGGCGCTTCAGCTTCAACGCGCTCGTCGTCGTCGGCGACAAGCGCGGCCGCGTGGCCTACGGCTACGGCAAGGCCAACGAGGTGCCCCCCGCCGTTGAAAAGGCCGCCAAGGACGCGACCGAGCGCATGAAACGCCAGGCGAAGATCTCGCTGCGCGGCGCGACCATTCCGCACCGCATCCTCGGCAAGTACGGCAGCAGCAAGGTGGTGCTCGTGCCCGCCGGCCCTGGCACCGGCGTCAAGGCCGGCCCCGGCGTCCGCGATGTGCTCGAATGCGCCGGCATCCACAACATCCTCACCAAGGTGCACGGCAGCACCAACCCGCTCAACCTCGTCAAGGCCACGATCGAGGGACTGCTGCAATTGCGCACCCGCGAAGAAGTCGCCGCCCTCCGCGGCGTGACACTGTGACATTCGCCGCTTGCGGCTTGGCGCGACCGTTGTCGCATACGACGACGATTTCGCCTAGGAAGCTGTTTCAAAACGGGGACTGGCCCGTTTGCCTTGGGGGGCCTGTCCCCGTTTTGAAACAGCTTCTAAGCCGCAAGCGGCAAAAAAGGGATTGATTCATGGACCTTTTGAAAATCCACCACGGCATCGTCCGCCGCACGCGCAAGAAGCGCGTCGGCCGCGGACCGGGCAGCGGCCACGGCAAGACCTCGTCGCGCGGCAGCAAGGGCCAATGGGCCAGCGCCGGCGCCAAGAAGCCGCGCTGGACCTATGAAGGCGGCCAGATGCCGCTGTTCCGCAAGATCCCCAAGCGCGGCTTCAGCCACGAAACCTGGGACAAGAAATACCACGTCGTCAACGTGGGCGATCTCAACGACTATTTCAACGATGGCGCCGTCATCGGCCCCGACGAGCTTGCCAAGACCGGCCTGGCGCGCGGCCCCGCCGACGGCGTGCGCATCCTCGGCGACGGCGAACTCACCAAAAAGCTCACGGTCAAGGCCCACGGCTTCACCAAGTCGGCCATCGCGAAAATCACGGCCAAGGGCGGAACCACGGAGATCATCCCCGGCCCGAAGAAGCCGGTACGCAACAAGATGAAGCCAAGGGCGGCAAAGGTATAGCCTTTGCGCCGCCGGCGGCTTAGCGCGATCTGCAACCAAACGACGCGCTAAGCCGCAAGCGGTATTGCCTTTTTCCCTTGTCCTTTTTACTGTTGCGTTATTCCCACGATCCGAAAAGGGGACAGGACCTTTACGATCGGGACTTCGAAAGGTCCTGTCCCCTTTTCGGATCAAGCGAGGAACGCAATCATGGCTTCGGCCTCCGCACTGGTCAAATCCGGCCTCAGCACGCTCGGGCAAAGCCGGCTCGTCACCATCTTCAAGATCAAAGAACTCCGCCAGAAGATCTTCATCACGATCTTGTTCCTTGCCATCTACCGCATTGGCTTCCACGTGCCGCTGCCGATGATCAACCAGTTCGAAATGGCCCGCTCCATGCGCGGTAACGACAATGACTTGCTCAGCCTGATCACGATGTTCTCCGGCGGCAGCCTCAGCCAGAGCACCATCTTCGGCCTGGGCATCATGCCGTATATCTCCGCGTCGATTATCTTTCAGCTCCTCGCCAGCGTCTGGCCGCCTTTGGAGAAGCTGCAAAAAGAAGGCGAGGCGGGTCGCAAGAAAATCAACGAATACACGCGCTACGCCACGGTGGTCATCTGTTTTGTCCAGGCGTGGTTCTGGGTGTCGCACATTTCGCGCCCCAAACCGGAGGGCCTGGGCCTGGCGTATGAAAGCTACAACACCTTCTGGTACGTGCTCGCCTCGATCATCACCATGACCGTCGGCACGATCTTCTTGATGTGGATCGGCGAGCAGATCGACGAATACGGCATCGGCAACGGCATCAGCCTCATCATCATGGCCGGCATCGTCGCGCGCATTCCCGAAGCCACCGCGACCCTGATCCTCGAGCGCGGCCATCTCAAATCGTCCATCTTCACCCTGGGGGGCAGCGGCGTCGGCGGCGACGTGGGGCTCGAAAAACTGATTGTGCTCATCGTGATGTTCGTGGCTGTCGTCGTCGCGATCATCGCCATCACCAAGGGCCAGCGCCGCATCCCAACGCAATCCGCCAAGCACGTGCGCGGCCGGCGCGTCTACGGCGGCACGCGCCAGTTCTTGCCGCTGCGCGTCAACCAGGCCGGCGTCATGCCCGTGATCTTCGCCAGCAGCCTCCTCTTGATCCCCATGTTCCTGTTCCGCATCATGGCCCAGACCTTCGAGGCCCGCTGGGCCAACAACCTGGCGTCCGCCTTCGAACGCCAAGGGTATTTTTACAACATTTGCTACATCGTCCTCATCTACTTCTTCTGCTACTTCTGGACCGCGATCACCTTCAATCCCAAGGATATGGCCAACAACTTGAAGGACTATGGCAGCTTCATCCCCGGTTATCGGCCCGGCAAGCGCACCGCCGACTACCTGGAGAAAGTGATCATGCGGATCACCTACGTCGGGGCCGCGTTCCTGGCGATTGTTGCCATCATTCCCAGCTTGGTTTCCTCGGCGCTCGAAGTGAATTACACGGTCGCGAGCTTTTACGGCGGCACCGGCCTCTTGATCGTCATCAGCGTGGCGCTCGACCTGGTGCAAAAAATCAACAGCCATCTGGTGATGCGCAATTATCCCGGATTGACAGAGGATTGAGTCGGCACGCTTCACAAAAAGCCAAACGCGAAACCGCGAAGCGAGCCCTGTTTACCCTTGTCCAGAGACATGCCTCAACAAAGCTCGCTTGGCGGTTTTGCGTTTTTCCTGCGATCGTTGGCAACCGTCCCCCGGGCGGCGCCATTTTGCACGTGTTGTGTTTATGCGTTTGATCTTCATCGGCCCTCCCGGCAGCGGCAAAGGGACCCAAGCCAAGCTTCTCAGCCAGCGCTTGGGACTGTGCCATTTCTCCACCGGCGACCTTCTCCGTGAGGCCAAGCGCCAGGGCACGCCCGAGGGGCTCCGCGCTCAGCCCTTCATGTCCATGGGCCAGAATGTGCCCGACGAGCTTGTCAACGATATCGTCAATTCCCGGTTCCGCGCCGCGGATCGCCCCCAACGATTCGTCATGGACGGCTACCCGCGCAATTTGGCCCAAGCGCAATCCTTTGAGCAGGTGCTCCACCAGCAAGGGTTCGACTTGCACGCCGTTGTGTTCCTGAACGTGGACGATCCGGAAATCATCAAGCGCATCAGCGCACGCTGGAACTGCCCTAACCCACAATGCAAGGCGACCTATAATCTGCTGTCCCAACCGCCCAAAAAGCCGGGCATTTGCGATGATTGCCAAACGCCGCTTTTGCAACGCGACGACGACCGGCCCGAAACCGTGCAATTGCGGCTCCAGGTCTTCCATGACTTGACCGACGAACTGCTGGCATACTACCGCAAGCGCGGCCTCGTCGTCGACGTGCCGGGCATCGGCGCTATCGAGACGATCCACCGAAATATCTCCGCTGCCCTGGCGACCAAGAAACAACCCGCGGTTTAGACGCGACGCTCCGGAACCAATATCATCTATCCGTACTACCGTGAGCTTATTCCAAGGCATCCGTTCCGTGCTTCGATCGCTGTTCCAACGTGCGCCGGAGTTGAAATCGCAGCGGGAATTGTCCCTCATGCGCGAGGCCGGCAAAGTCGTGGCTGAAGCGCTGCGCATTTGCCGCGCGCTGGCCAGGCCCGGCGTCCGCACCCTCGAAATCAATCGCGCCGTCGAGGCGCTCTACGACCAACACAACGCTCAGCCGCTCTTCAAAGGCTACAAAATCGAGGGAATCAAAGTTCCGTTCCCGGCCGTCACGTGTATCTCGCTGAATGAACAAGTGGTGCACGGCATCCCCGGCCAGCGTGAGATCCGCGACGGCGACCTGCTCAAGATCGACACCGCCTGCAAGCTCAACGGCTGGTGCGCCGACGCGGCCGTCACCATCATGGTCGGCAACGTCCGTCCCGAGCGGCGCCGGCTGGTCGAAGTGGCCTGGCAAGTGCTGCAAATCGCCATCACCGAGCTGCCGCGGCGCCGCTGGTGGTCCGAAGTCGCCGGCCTCATGCAGCGCCATGCCGTCGCGTCGGGCTACAGCGTCGTCGAGCAATACGTCGGCCACGGCATCGGCCGCATCATGCACGAAAACCCGCAGGTGCCCAACTACATCGGCCGCGACATGAAGAAGTTCGATTTTCGCATCGAGCCGGGCATCGTGCTGGCGATCGAGCCGATGCTCAACATGGGCACGAAGGACACGCGCGTGCTGGGCGATCACTGGACCGTCGTGACCAAGGACGGCATGCCCAGCGCCCACGTCGAGCACACGCTGGCGCTGACCGAGCACGGCATCGAAATCATCACACGCGACCCGGATATCAACGAAACACCAACTCCCCCCGCTTGCGGCTTAGCGAATCCCGAAGCGCCGCCCGCCGCTAAGCCGCAAGCGGCGGACGCTGGAGGTTTATCACCATGCGCTGGACCGCTCTGATCCTCGTAGGTGTTTGCATGACGCCTTTCTTCGCCGCCGCCGACTCTGCCACCACCGACAAGGCGCGGGCCTTCATCGACACGTTCACCGCCCAGGTGCGGCCGCTCGACATCGCCGTCAATCGCGCCTGGTGGGACGCCAACATCACCGGCAAGGACGAGGACTTCGCGCGCAAGGAAGAAGCGCAAAACAAGATCGACGGGCTGCTCGCTGACCGCAGCGCCTTCGCGGAAGTCAAAGCGCTCAAGGACTCCGCCAAGATCGACGACCCGATCACGAGGCGGGCCATCGACGTCATTTACCTTCTGTATCTGGAAAAGCAGCTCGACACCGAGCTCATGAAGAAGATGACCGCCTTGGCCAATGCGGTCGAAAAGAAGTTCAACACGTTCCGCGCCAAGGTCGGCGCCAAGGAAATGGACGACGGCGACGTCCGCAAAGTCCTCAAGACTTCGACTTTGTCCGAGCGCCGCCGCGAAGTTTGGGAGGCCTGCAAGCGCGTCGGCGCCGTCGTCGAGCCGGAGTTGCTACAGCTCGTCAAGCTTCGCAACGAGGCCGCCACCAAGCTCGGCTTCACTAACTATCACGCCATGATGCTCTATCTCAACGAGCAGAAGGGCGACGAGCTGATTCAGCTTTTCGATCAGCTCGACGAGCTGACGCGCGAGCCGTTCCGCCAAGCCAAGGCCGAGATCGACGTCGCATTGGCCAAGGCGTGCAATATCAAAGTCGACGAGCTGATGCCTTGGCACTACCACGATCCGTTCTTCCAGGAAGTGCCGGGCGTCTTCAAGGCCGACCTTGACAAGATCTACGCCGGCCAGGACCTGGTCAAGCTGTGCCGCGACTTCTATCGCGGCATCAACCTGCCCATCGACCTGGTCATCGAACGCTCGAACAACGACTTCGCGCCGAAGAAGGGCAAGAGTCCGCACGCCTTCTGCACCGACCTGACGCGCGACGGCACCGACATCCGCGTGCTTGCGAACATCGTCCAAAATGAATACTGGATGTCCACGATGCTGCACGAATTCGGCCATTCGGTCTACAGCAGCATCAACATCCCCGCCAAGCTCCCCTATGTGCTGCGCACCGAGGCGCACATCCTGACCACCGAAGGCGTGGCCATGATGTTCGAGAAACTCTCGAAGCGCCGCGCTTGGCTGGAGCAAATGAACGTCAAGGTGGACGACCCGCAGGCGTTTGACGAAACCAGCGTCAAGATGCTGCGCTATCGCCTGCTCGTTTTCTCGCGCTGGTGCCAAGTGATGCTCCGCTTCGAAAAAGGCATGTACGAGGACCCGCAGCAGGACCTCAACAAGCTGTGGTGGGACATCGTGGAGCAATATCAGCTCCTGCGCCGTCCGCCGGGCCGCAGCGCCCCCGACTACGGCAGCAAGATTCACATCATCGTTGCCCCGGTGTACTACCACAATTACATGATGGGCGAGCTGTTCGCAGCGCAGCTTCATCACGCGATCGCCAGGGAGGTCTACAACGGCGCCCATCCCAGCACCGTCACTTACGTCGGCAACAAGGCGGTGGGCCGGTTCATGCAAGAGAAGGTCTTCGATCCGGGCAAGACGCTGCCCTGGAATGAGCTGACGCGCTATGCCACGGGATCGCCGCTGCGCGCCGAAGCGTTCGCCAAGGAATTTCAGGGCAAATGAGCCCGTGCGGCAGGCCAGGCGGCCTGCCCCACGTCACGTCGGCCGCTTCATCTCGAACAAGTCGCTCGTGCGGCAATACCAGTCGCCGCCGAGCCGTGCAATGGTCTGCAGCTTGCGCGGATCGACCCGGCCCTGCCCATCCAGCACACGCTCATCGACATGCAGCGCCACGATCTCGCCGATGACCAGATTGCCGGAGATGGGCCCATTGCCTACCGGCACGATCTGCAACACCCTGCCCTCCATGTGCACCGGCGCCTCGGCGATGCGCGGCGGCTTGACCTTCGTGGAGGGCAACACCAGCAGCCCCGTCAATTCGACTTCGCTGTCGCCGTAGGCAATCTCTTTCGATGACAGGTTGATCTTGTCGGCGAGCGATTCCACGGCGGCGTTCAACACGAATTCGCCGGTCGCTTCAACGTTGCGCAGCGTGTCTTTCTTGGTGCCGTCGCGGCGCAGCGTTGGCGAAAAAACTACGACCGGCGGATTGGCGCCGAACGTATTGAAGAAGCTGAACGGCGCGAGGTTCACGCGGCCCTGAGCATCAATCGTGGTGACCCACGCAATCGGCCGCGGCGTGACGATGCCGACGAGCAGATGGTAAACGTCGAGGACGGGGGTTTTGGCGACATCGACAAACATTAGGGCCGGCGCCTTTCCAAGCCGCGGGATGAGCGCAGCGAATCCCGCGGGTTCGACCCGCGGGATTCGCTGCGCTCATCCCGCGGCTTGGTGATCTCAGTCCAACCAACTATACGGATACTGCGGATCATCCATTGCCAGCGCCTGCCGCGTCAGCCGCAGCGGCTTGACGGTGTCCACCATGACCGCCAATTCGTCGGTGCGTGTCATTGGCCGGCTCGCCACGATGGTGCCCGGATGCGGCCCGTGCGGAATGCCGCGCGGATGCACGGTGATCGACGCCTCTTCCACGCCGCGACGGCTGCCGAACCGGCCACGCACATAATAAAGCACCTCGTCGGCCTGTACGTTGGAATGGGCGTACGGCACCTTGATCGCCTCGGGATGCGTGTCGAGCATGCGCGGCGCGAACGTGCACACCACGAAGCCGGGCGCGTCGAACGTCTGGTGAATTGGCGGCGGTTGGTGAACGGTACCGGTGATCGGCTCGAAGTCGTCGGCATTGAACGTGAACGGATAAACCATGCCGTCCCAGCCGACCACATCGAACGGATGCGCCGCCAATGTGTAGCGCGTCATACGGTTGCCGTCCTTGATAAGAACGGTCGTGTCCTCTTCGCGATCGATGACGTGGCTTTCGCACGGCCCGTGAAAGTCGCGCTCGCTGTACGGAGCGCCCAAGCGGATTTGTCCGTCGGGATTGAGATAGCGCTCCGGGATGCTGATGTTGCCGGACCCTTCAATCACCAACAAGTCCGGCTGCACGCCGGCTTCAAATTCCAACCGATACGTCGTGCAATGCGGAATGACGATGTAATCGAACGGCCGAAACGGCAGCGGGCCAAACATGGTGTGCAGTGTGCCGCGGCCGCGATGGACGAAGATGACTTCATCCGCGGCGGCGTTGCGGTACAGCTCGACTTGTGGCGCCGCCGGCCGGCAGCGGGCCAGGATCACGTCGTCATTGACCATGAGCGGCACGCGCCCGCTCACCGGATCGCCTGCCGGTTTAAGACTCCCCGTCGTCATGTGGTGATGGCGCAACACCGGCTCATCGACGATCGCCAATTCCATCATGCCGGCAGCCTCGACCTTGCGCACGCGCGTCGGCGGCCGCAGGTGATAGCAGATGCTGTACGCCCGGCCAAAACCCGCCGTGGTGACGACTTCTTCGTAGTAGATCCCTTCGCCGCGATAGCCGCCCTCGCGGCGATGGGCGAGGTGGCGTTTGGGCGGAATCGATCCCAAGCGAAGATAAGGGGGCATATTCTTTCCTTGTCATTTTTGAGGACTGAAACAGCAGGCCGCGTGGCCGAGCACCTGGGCGCCTTCCTGGAGCCCTGTCGCCGTTGGTCGCCAGCCATCGGCAAGCCGCCGCGACAATAGTTCATCAGCCACGGGTCTTTGAGGCCAAACGGCGACCGCCGTCAGCTCGCCGAATCAGCTCATTCCGAAAACAAGGTAGTTACCGGCGCCGTTGAACCGAAACAGAAAATCGTGGCTGAACTCATCCTGAGCGATCACATCGACGTCGTCCAAGGAAATACCGCTGCGCTTCATCCAGTCGAGCACATGGCGCAGATTCGTAAACGACGCCAGTTGATCCGCCAGCTCCGGATCATTCATGCGCAGCCGAGCAATTTGATTTTGGTATTCCATCGTTGCTTCATCCAAGTCCATCCGTTCGCATGTAAGCGCCGTGAACGATATAAAGCGTTTGTTCGTCCTGTCCATAGGTGACCAAAAAATCAAACGTGTGCTTGCGCGTGCGTTGTTGTGGATCAATCAAGGAGAATTCAAAATTCATGCCGTCCAAGGGCTGTCGGCGTCGGCGCAGAAAACTCGTCGGAGACGATGGCAGCACTTCGCGGACCATGAGATGGACATCGACCAAAACGCTGTCCGGCAGTTCCCATCCTTGGATAATGCGGTTAACGATCGGGAGGAAAATCACGCGGTAAGACATGACACGCCCCGCGGATCAAGATCGGCGCGACCGCCGGCGTTCTTCCACGCGTTTCATCCAGGTTTCCTTGTCAACACCGGCGATTTGCGCGAAGGCTTCGTCCAATTCCAAGCCGTCCCCGCGCTCAAGCGCTGCCCGCGCTTCCGCAGCGTCCTGTTCGGTAAACTCCGGCCAATGCTGGAAGATTCCAGATTCCAATTGCAGCAATCGTGCATGCGTTTCACGCAATTCGTCGGCTCCATGGACGACTCCGCCCACGCGCTCAAATGCCGCCACGAGTTCGACAACGCGCGACATGATTCGCAAGCCTGGATCAAACGACGCCCGCAATTCGCGCCGCAATTCGTTGTAGTCGTCGATGACGTGCGCTTCGATCAGTTCCAGCGTGCTTCGCCAAAGACTGTCGAGGGTCTTCAGAATCGGCAAGGTCTGGCGGACGACGCCTTCTAGGTTGCGAGCCACGTTCGCTTTGTGGTCCTCGCTTTTCCAGGATTCTTCAATATCGATTTTCGCCGATTCAAGAGCCGCTTCAAATCCCCGCAGTTGTCCCTGCGAAAGTCGTGAGGCAACATTGGTTGACATAATCACCTCGCGAGCGGAAACATTGTATCGTTCATAATCACTATAACAGACGGCCGTGCCACGGCTCAAGAATTTCGTTCCACCACCCGATTCCGCAGCGTACCCAACCGTTCAATCGTCAATTCCACCACATCGCCCGGCTTCAGCCAGCCGCCGACCGCTTCGGGCGTCAACTCCAGGATGCAGCCGGTGCCGACCGTGCCGGAGCCGAGCACGTCGCGGGGCCGCAGCTTGACGTCGCGGCTGGCATGGGCGAGCAGTTGCGGCCAGGTCCAGTGCATCGTGCCGGCGTTGCCGCGCGACCATTCACGGCCATTGACTTTCGCTGTCATCTCCAAGTGCAAGCGCCCGTCGCGATACTTGTCGCGCAACTCGTCGAAGGTCACAATTTCCGGCCCGAGCGAGGTGGCGAAGTCCTTGCCTTTGCTGGGGCCCAGGCCGACGGCCATTTCGATGCGTTGCAAGTCGCGGGCGCTCCAATCATTCATGATCGTGAAACCGGCGACAAAATCCATGGCTCGATCATCGGCCGGTAAATCGCGGCATTCTCGGCCGATAACGCACGCCAATTCCAGTTCGTAGTCGAGCGCCTTGCTGCCCGTCGGCGCCGCGACCGGATCGTCATGGCCGATGACGCCGGTCGGATTGGAAAAGTAAAAGACCGGCACCTCGTACCACTGCGGGACCATGTCCAACCCGCGCTGCCGCCGGCAGGTCTTCACATGCTGTTCGAAGGCATAGAAGTCGCGGATACTGGCGACGGGCGGCAGGGGCAAGTGCATTGATGTTCCTCCGCGGGTTTACGTTGAGCGTTCGCGTGGCGCCATGTTGGCGCTAAACGTAAACGGCAAACGGCCTACAGCGTCCCGCGCCGGGCCTGTTCGCGCTCGATCGCCTCGAACAGCGCTTTGAAGTTGCCCTTGCCGAAGCTGCGTGAGCCGTGCCGCTCGATCACCTCGAAGAACAGCGTCGGCCGATCCTCCACCGGCTTGGTAAAGATCTGCAACAGATAACCTTCATCATCGCGATCGACAAGGATGCTCAGTTCGGCCAAATCGCGCAGGTCTTCGTCGATCTTGCCGATGCGAGCCGGCAGCAGGTCGTAGTACGATTGCGGCACATGCAGGAAAGATACATCATTCGCTCGCATCGCGCGCACCGTCTTGACGATGTCGCCTGTGGCCATCGCGATGTGCTGCACACCGGGGCCGCCGTAGAACTGCAAATACTCGTCGATTTGCGAACGGCGCTTCGCCTTGGCCGGCTCGTTGATCGGGAACTTGATTCGGCCGGTGCCGTTCTGCATCACCTTCGACATGAGGGCCGTGTAATCGGTGCTGATGTCCTTGTCGTCAAAGTGGACGAGTTGCTTGAAGCCGAGCACGTGCTCGTACCAGCGGACCCATTCGTCCATCTTCCCTTCTTCGACGTTGGCCACGATATGATCGATCGCCTTGAGGCCGACGGAATGAAACGTGCTCGGGCTGTAACGATCCGGATCGAGCTTCTTGAAGCCCGGCGCGAACACGCCGCGATACCGGTCGCGATTGACGAACATGTGCGTGGTGTCGCCGTAGGCCCGAATCGCCGCGTATTCGTAGGCGCCTTCATCATCCTCGAGCGTCGTGGGCGGCGTCACGCCGATGGCGCCGTGGCCGACGGCGTAGTTGAAAGAGGCGGCGACATCCTCGACGTCGAAGGCAATGTCCTTGACGCCGTCGCCGTGGAACATGAGCCGCATGTTGTCGGGATCATTGGCCCGCAGCGACGAGGTGAGCACAAAGGTGATTTCGCCCTGCCGCAGCACATAGCCGGCCTCGTGCTTGACGCCGGTTTCCAGGCCCTCGTAGGCGATCACGTCGAAGCCGAATGCGTTGCGATAGAAATACGCCGACTGCTTGGCGTTGCCGACGAAGAAACGCACGTGGTCGATGCGGCGCAGGGGGATCGAATCAAGGGGCATGCGCTTCTCCAAGGTGCGAAGATTCGGTAGTGGGTCAGTTTGTGGTGCGGGCGTCTCGCCTGCACCGATGCAGGCGAGACGCCCGCACCACAACACAGCAAACTGACCCACTACCGAAGATTCTGGC
>Ga0209726_10001548_pt1 | contig 36866 bp, 34 predicted proteins | sample Subgrocontami54m_FD_187453 | JGI IMG/M metagenome (GOLD analysis project Ga0209726, IMG submission 187453) | Subsurface groundwater microbial communities from S. Glens Falls, New York, USA - GMW46 contaminated, 5.4 m (SPAdes) (version 3) | ecosystem: Environmental > Aquatic > Deep subsurface >...
GTGTGTACAAGGCCCGGGAACGTATTCACCGCGGCGTGCTGATCCGCGATTACTAGCGATTCCAACTTCATGGAGTCGAGTTGCAGACTCCAATCCGAACTGAGAGCGGCGTTTTGGGATTAGCTCCCCCTCGCGGGTTCGCGACCCTTTGTACCGCCCATTGTAGCACGTGTGTGGCCCTGGACATAAGGGCCATGATGACTTGACGTCGTCCCCACCTTCCTCCGGCTTAACGCCGGCAGTCTCCCTAGAGTGCCCAACTGAATGGTGGCAACTAAGGACGAGGGTTGCGCTCGTTGCGGGACTTAACCCAACACCTCACGGCACGAGCTGACGACAGCCATGCAGCACCTGAACCGGCAGTCCCCGAAGGGAAGATCCTATTTCTAGGACGGTCCACCGTTGTCTAGCCCAGGTAAGGTTCTTCGCGTTGCGTCGAATTGAACCACATGCTCCACCGCTTGTGCGGGCCCCCGTCAATTCCTTTGAGTTTTAATCTTGCGACCGTACTCCCCAGGCGGGGCACTTAATGCGTTAGCTGCGGCACCCAGGGGGTCAATGCCCCGGACACCTAGTGCCCATCGTTTACAGCGTGGACTACCAGGGTATCTAATCCTGTTTGCTCCCCACGCTTTCGCATATCAGCGTCAGTATCCGGCCAGGGGGCCGCCTTCGCCACAGGTGTTCCTCCCGATATCTACGCATTTCACCGCTACACCGGGAATTCCACCCCCCTCTCCGGTACTCTAGCTTGCCAGTTTCATGTGCCCTTCCCCGGTTGAGCCGGGGGCTTTCACACATGACTTAACAAACCGCCTACACGCGCTTTACGCCCAGTGATTCCGAACAACGCTTGCACCCTCCGTATTACCGCGGCTGCTGGCACGGAGTTAGCCGGTGCTTCCTTTGGAGGTACCGTCACTTCCTAGGATTGTTCACCCTAGAATCATTCGTTCCTCCCGACAGGGCTTTACGACCCGAAGGCCTTCATCACCCACGCGGCGTTGCTGCGTCAGGCTTTCGCCCATTGCGCAAGATTCCCCACTGCTGCCTCCCGTAGGAGTCTGGACCGTGTCGCAGTTCCAGTGTGGCTGGTCGTCCTCTCAGACCAGCTAACCATCTTTGCCTTGGTAGGCCGTTACCCTACCAACTAGCTAATGGTGCGCAGGCCCATCTCTAAGCGATAGCTTGCAAGCAGAGGCCATCCTTTTACCCCTGGAGCCAAAGCCCCTGGTGGTCTTATCCGGTATTAGCTCATCTTTCGACGAGTTATCCCGGTCTTGGAGGTAGGTTACCTACGTGTTACTCACCCGTTCGCCGCTTTACTCAGGGTATTGCTACCCCTTTCTCGCTCGACTTGCATGTGTTAGGCACGCCGCCAGCGTTCGTTCTGAGCCAGGATCAAACTCTCCAGTTAAAACTTTCAATTCCCCTTAACGGGTTAATTGACTGAATCGATTTGATAGCTGCCCTCATCGGCTTCACAAGAGCCCTAAACCGTCTCCATCCAAAAATCTGGCGAAATTTGGACGGTTGCTACTATTTAGTTTTCAAAGACCGGAGAGTCTGGCCACTCGGGCCAACACAACTTTATAGGTAAATCTCGGTTGCTTGTCAAGAGAGCTGGAAACAAAAAGGCAGGAAAACTCTCAGGAGTCGCTAACTTGTTTAAGATAGGCGAAAAAATGCTCGGCGTCAAGGGGCTGGGGGACCCGAACCCTTCTTTTTATTGGAGGTCGCCCGGGCAATTCTCGTTTTTCCCACCTCGACAACGTTATGACTCTTGCCCTGGAATTCGAAATCCGGGTCGGTGACGACTGTCCCGTCCACTCTGACGGCCCGCTGCACTACGAGCCTCCTCGCCTCGCTCTTCGAGCTGGCAAATCCGATATCGACCAGAAGCTGGCAGATCCGGGCCCGGTCGGGAGCGGAGAATTCTTGTCGCACATTTTCCGGCATCGCCCTCTTCTGGTGCCGCGATTCGAAGTATTCGCGGGCGGCATCGGCGGCCTGGGCATTATGGAAGCGCGCAACGATCTCACGAGCCAGAGCCTTCTTGAAATCCATAGGATGGACCGAACCGGAGGCCACTCGATTCCGCAACTCTTGGATTTCGCCGATCTCACGGTCGCTCAAGAGCTCCGCATAGCGCCACATGAGTTCATCGGAGATGGACATCATCTTTCCGAAAATCTCTTCGGGCGGCTCGTTGATTCCAATGTAATTGCCGAGAGACTTGCTCATTTTCTGAACCCCGTCGAGTCCTTCGAGCAAAGGCATCGTCAACACAACCTGCGGCTCCTGTCCGTACTCGCGCTGGAGCTCCCGACCGATGAGGAGGTTGAAACGTTGGTCGGTGCCGCCGAGCTCGACGTCCGCGCGCAGCGCCACCGAATCGTATCCCTGGATGAGCGGATAAAGAAATTCATGGATGGTGATGGACTGTTGGCTTTGGTACCGCAATTTGAAATCTTCTCGCTCCAGCATCCGGGCGACCGTATACTTCGCGGCCAACTCGATGAGCGCGACGGCATTCATCTGCTCCATCCAACGGCTATTAAATTCCACCGTGGTTTTCTTGGGATCGAGAATCTTAAACACCTGTTCTTTGTACGTCGCGGCGTTTTTCTCCGCGTCCTCACGGCTTAGCGGTTTGCGCGTTTCCGATCTTCCCGTCGGATCACCGATCATGCCGGTGAAATCGCCGATCAAGAAAATGATCTCGTGCCCCAGATCTTGAAGTTGCTTCATTTTATGCAGCAACACCGTGTGCCCCAAATGAAGGTCCGGCGCGGTCGGGTCAAATCCGGCCTTGATCCTGAGCGGTTTGCCGCGGCTCAATTTGCGCAGCAGCTCTTCCTCTACGAGGATGTCCACCGTTCCTCGTCGAAAAGTCCGCAATTGTTCTTCGGGATCTATTTTCATGGCTTCCAACGAGACCGTATGCGGCGCACGTCCCTGGCCTTGCCCGTATTTTCGTCCACGTCCAGAATGATGCCTTGAAGGATCACATTTTCTTCCGCGACTTCGAACCGGCGCGGGAGCTGGCTTAAGAATCCATCAATCACGTTCTGTTTTTCGATGCCGATCACCGAGTCCCATGGACCGCACATCCCGAGATCCGTGATATAGGCCGTGCCCCCCGGCAAGATGCGTTCATCCGCAGTCTGAACATGAGTGTGAGTACCGAAAACCGCCGAGACCCTCCCGTCCAGGAACCAGCCCATAGCGCTTTTCTCCGAGGTGGCTTCCGCATGCATATCCACCAACACGATTCGGGCTTGATCCCTCTGTTGCCTGAGCACTTCCTCCACACAGCGAAACGGATCATCGACATAGGCCGGCATGAAGACCCTTCCCTGAAGGTTGACAACCAGAACGGCCAGACCCTCTGGGGTATTCCATCTCACCCAACCCCGGCCCGGCGCCCCGTCAGGATAATTTGCCGGACGTAAGAGCCGGGGTTGGTTTTCCAAGTAAGGATAGATCTCCTTTTTTTTCCAGATGTGATTTCCCGAAGTTAAAATATGAATCCCTCCGGAAAAGAGCTCCTCCGCGCTTTTAACATCCACCCCCATGCCGCCGGCAGCATTCTCCGCATTGGCAATGGCAAGGTCGATCCTCTCCTCCTTGATTAAATTCGGAACCAGGTCTCGGATCGCTTGGCGCCCGGGACGACCCACCACATCCCCCAATACCAGAATACGCATTGCTATCCGTCTCCACCGGCAATTTACGAATTTAGATTTTTGATTTTAGATTAAATCCAAAATCGGCAATCCAAAATCTAAAATGGATCACCGTGCGTAATCCACTGCGCGCACCTCCCGGATGACAGTCACCTTGATTTGACCCGGATAGGTCATCTCGCTCTCGATCTTGCGAGCAATCTCCCTGGACATCAGCGATGCCTGTTCATCGCTGATCGTATCGTGCTGAACAATGATACGGATCTCTCTTCCCGCCTGAACCGCATAGGACTTTTCAACCCCCTTGAAGGAATTGACGATGCGCTCCAGCTCTTCCAAACGCCGCACATAGGTTTCCACCATCTCCCGGCGCGCCCCCGGACGAGCCCCGGATAACGCATCCGCCGCGTCCACCAACGGGGCCAGGACCGTTTCAGCCTTGACATCCTCATGATGCGCCGCGATAGCGTTCACGATCTTGGGGGACTCGCCATACTTGCGGGCCAGCTCCGCTCCGATGATGGCATGGGAGCCCTCCACCTCATGGTCCACCGCCTTTCCGATATCGTGCAGCAAGGCAGCGCGGCGGGCCTGCTTTTCATTCAGTCCCAACTCCGCCGCCATATTGCCGCAGATAAAAGCCGCCTCCATGGAATGCTGGAGTACATTTTGAGCATAACTGTATCGATACTTGAGCCTTCCAAGAAGTTTGATGATCTCGGGATGGACTCCGTGAATCCCCACATCGAAAAGGGCCTTCTGCCCCGCTTCGCGTATAGCCTCCTCCACCTCCTGCTCTGCTTTGCGTACCACCTCCTCGATCCTTCCCGGATGGATACGGCCATCGGACATCAATTTATCCAAAGATAACTTGGCAATCTCCCGGCGGATGGGATTGTGGCCGGAAATAATGACAGACTCCGGGGTATCATCGACAATCAAATCAATTCCAGTGGCCGCTTCCAGGGCGCGGATGTTTCGGCCTTCCCGGCCGATGATCCTTCCCTTTAAGTCCTCGCTGGGGAGATGAACCACGGTCACGGTTCGCTCCGTCACGAAGTCTCCCGCCAGTCTCTCGATCGCCAGGCTGACAATCTTCTTTGCTCTTCGATCTGCTTCCTCCTTGGCCTCTTCCTCGATCACGCGAATGCGCTTTGCCGAATCATGCTTGGCCTCCTCCACCAGTTGGTCGATCAGGCTTCTCTTAGCTTCTTCCCGCGTGAGGCCGGCAACCTGCTCCAACTGCTTTTTGGCTTGATCTGCGAGTTGACGATATTCAATCTCTTTTTCCTCCAGCCCTTTTTCCCGTGTCTTCACCGAGACATCACGCCGGCCTAATTCCGCGTCGCGTTTCTCGATCGACTCGACCCTCTTATCCAGGCCCTCCTCTTTAGAGAGAATCCTTTTTTCCAATCCTTGCAGCTCCCTGCGCGTTTCCCTGACTTCTTTCTCGAAATCCATCTTGGCCTGCAAGACGCCGTCTCTGGCCTGAATCTCCACCTCTTTCTTAATCACATTGGCTTCTTTTTTGCCTTCCTCGATGATGCGGCCCGCTGTGCTTTGCGCCAGCTCGATCTGAACCCTCCGCTGCTTCCTGCGCAACCAAGCCGCAAAAAGGGCTGCGAGGCCGCCCAATAGGAAACCTGCTACACCAGTGAATAATGTCCATTCCAAGTTTTCACACCCCCTTTACTTTAAATTAAGCTCCGGAACCCAATCCGACTGCGACCCGCATCCGGCAGTCAATGATTCGGCTTTCCGTAATAATATAGTGAACTCTCCGATCCAAAGCTTCCACCGGGACATCATCGACAACTTGAAACTCATAGGCCAAGGCAATCAATGTCGCTCCTTTTTTTAGACCCGCGAGAAGCCGGTCATACCACCCCCTACCCCTCCCTAAACGATACCCCTTAAGATCGAAAGAAAGGCCGGGCAAAAAAACCGCTAAAGACTCTGCGCCTCCGGGCAGGTTCTGATCCCCCACCGGTTCCAGGATCCCATACCGGCCCGGTTTGAGATCCTGGGCTGACTGTACTCGAATCAAGGCCGGATGGTCTGCCTCAGCAATCCGCGGATAGTAAACCGACTTCCCGGTCATGAATGCGTGATCCCGGATGTTGTCGGTCGCGACCTCGTTCCCTATAGGACTGTAGAGAGCTACCGCCCGCGCGCTCCTGTAGGGAGCAAAACGAACCGTCGTCTGCTGGATCAGCTGACTCCGGGCGTGGACTTCTGACGGGGAAAGAGACTCTCGCTGCCGAACGGCCTCGAGCCTGAGATCTTGTTTTTTGCCCCTCATACAAACCTGGAGTGGAGGGGGGTCCGTCGGGGACGGGTAGAGAAAGAATTTAGGAAAAAATAGGGATAAGATGCCCTATAACAAGGGAAGATACGGACAGTTGCTTCAAAACTTCCCCTGAAGCTTGCCGATAGTCCATGAAACCCACACGATTGAAATAGGATTAGACATCAAACCCTCTTTAGATTCGACTCCCCAAATTCTCATCTCTTCCAGCCCGACGCTCATTTCGACTTCCCCGATGTGCAGCGATCAACCCGGCCGCCCGGGAACTCTATCCGTAGCCTAGAATGATTCCTAAATACCATTCCGTTCATCCAGCCTGCGGCGGCCTCCCGCATATCGCAATAAAAACAGGGGGAAATGCGTTAACCCTCCTCGGCTAAAGTTATTGAAAGTCTCCTTGTTAAATGATTCAAACGATTCAAGACCGTTTCATGCTTTTCCTTCAACTGGTGGTACTCATCGGCGATATTGAGGGCTGCCATAATAGCGACATTGAACTGGGCAGTTGGCCGCGCGGATTTCAGGAGTTCTCGCAACTTTTCGTCCACATAGTCGGCTACCGCCCGAATGTAGTTCTCGTCAGCGTCGCTCTTGACCGAAAACTTCTGCCCCATAATCTCAACATCCACAACCCTTTTCATAGCTCAACCCTCAAGAGAGATCCAGATTCTCCAGGTAAACCAGGAGTTTTTCAAGTTTCTCCCGAAACTCCCCGCGTTCTTTTTCATACCTGCGGATTTGCCCGCGGAGGTGGTGAAATTCACCTTCCTTTTGCAAGAGCCGCTTTTCCACCATCTCTTTCTCCTTTTTCACCTTCAGATGCTTTTCCAGCAACCGGCTGATTTTTGTCTCGAGTTCGTCCAGATGATCTGTAGGCATACGGCCCTAGGTTCCAAAATTTCACATTTTAGTTTAATTTTAACTACCTTCCTTGTCAAGCTGACTTTTATGGACGGCTGGGCCTCTCATCAAAAACCCATCCCGAGTTCAAAGAGGGCATTTTAATGATAAAAATGGGTGCTAAATCATTCTGCGCCTGAGATAGGCGCTCAGGTAGTCAACAATAGTCACCAGGACATAAATGAAAATGAGGAATGTCAGCAGCTGATTTTCGAAAAAAAGGCTAATGGCGACGTAAATTCTTTGCCCGAGCCCCCCGGCGCCTACAAACCCCAGCACCGCAGCGACACGGATGTTAACCTCCCAGCGATAGAGGGTATACGATATGAACTGAGGAAGCACCTGCGGCACAATTCCATAAAAAAGGATTTGCAACTTATTGGCGCCAGTGGATTGAAGAGACTCTACGGGTTGTGGGTCGACGTCTTCCAAAACTTCGCCGAAGAGCTTTCCGAGAACTCCACCCGTATGGGCGCCCAGAGCCAGAACGCCGGCAAAAGGACCCAAGCCAACAATAAAGACGAAGATCAGGGCCCAAAGCATTTCGGGAACCGTACGCAGGAAATTGAGAAGTCCTTTCGACAGGAGATAAGGGACCAGACGTAAAAAGCGATACCAACCCCTCTTGGGCTCCATGTCATACAGAAGACCGGAGTAAATCAGGTTTCGGGAAGCGAAGAAAACCACCAAAAAGGCGATCGCTGCGGCCATAAGAGTCCCCATGAAAGAGATGGCGAAAGTCTCAAAAGTCCCGCGCACCGCTTCTTGAATGACGTTTGGGGAAAGGTCTGGCGGGAAGAGCCTCTTGGCGTACGCCAGGATCTGAGCTCCTCCTTCACGGCTGAAGAGTTCAGTCAGCCGAATCTCCGAGCCCCGGTAACTCCAAACAAACAAAGCGAGAAGAATACCGACAACGGCATAATTCCCCAGGTTAGACCGGCCCGGCGCCTGGTGTGCCGGCCAAGGCATAGCTGCGACTTTTCTTTCAGGCGGGTTGCCGTTCATAAGATTGCCCGGACTTTGGCGCTGATATAGTCCACCACGGCAACCATAGTGAAAAGAATGCCTAGGAGCGTGAGAATTTCGTGAAAGTTAAACATCCTCATCGAAATCTCGATTTGCTGACCCAATCCCCCAGCCCCCACCAAACCCAACACCGCCGAGGCTCGCACGGCACACTCCCAGCGGTACAGGGTATAGGAGACAAAATTGGGTATGACTTGAGGCAGCCATCCGTAGAAAAATATTTGTAGCTTATTGGCGCCCGTCGACTGAAGGGCCTCCAGGGGCCTTTCATTGACTGCTTCAAAGATCTCCGAATAGACCTTGCCAAGCATGCCTCCATAGGCGACACCGATGGCCAGAACACCGGAAAAAGGGCCGAGACCGACGGCGCGGACGAACATGAAGGCCCAAACGAACTCAGGAATGGAACGGAAGAAACTCAATACCGCCCGGGCCGAAGAGTAGGTAAAGTATCCCCACAGTCGACGGGCCGGAGAGCCGAGGGTATTGGCCTCATTGAGGACACCGCCCACACTGTACGTCCTCGTACCCAAGATCCCCAAAGGAAACCCGATCAAAATGGCGATCAGAATTCCCATAATCGAAATTTGAATCGTCTCCAGTGCCGGGCGAAGCATCAGGGCCAGGAATTCGGACGACAGTTCCGGTGGGAACATCGCGCTTACAAATTTCCAGAGATTTCTCCTTCCCTCGACCTCCAACAGCAGGAGAGGGTTGACTTCAGCCCGACGCCAGCTATCCGCCAAGGCGATCAGAAAAAAGAAGCTGAATAGATATGGGAAAACGGACTTTTCAGCTTTATTGTAAGATGGGGGTGGGGGACTCTTCATCGAAGATAATATCTTGTTCTTTTTCTGGAAGATGGCCGGAATAGAGATCGTCCAGGAGATCCTCCGTGAGTTTACCAGGCGAGAGATCAAACACAATTGTCCCGTTTTTCACCCCGATGACGCGGGGGAAATGGGACAAGGCAAGATCCACGCTGTGAAGATTTACGAGCAATGTCTTGTCCATTTGCTCGCTGACTTGGAGCATGAGCTTCACAATTGACGAAGCGAGCGAAGGATCCACCGAGGAAACCGGCTCATCCGCTAGGATAACCTCCGGTTCCTGCACCAGCACACGGGCTATGGCTACCCGCTGCTGCTGGCCGCCCGATAGCTGATCGGTGCGAGTAAATATCTTCTCCTCGATCCCCACCTGCTTCAACGCACGGTAGGCCAAGTCGATATCCACGGGCCTCACCAGCGACGCGAGAGAGCGAACCGTCGACCATCTGCCCAATTGGCCCGAGAGGACATTGTGGATCACCTTGAGACGGGGAACGAGATTATGCTGCTGGTACACCGTGCCGATCTTTCGCCGCGCCTCGCGCAGCTGTCGTCCGTGCAGATTCTCGACCTCATGGCCGTTGATCCATACCTGACCGGAACTGGGCCGAAGGGTTAAGTTGAGTATCCGGAACAAAGTCGTTTTGCCGGCGCCGCTCGGGCCAATCAGCGCCACCTTCTCTCCCCGCTGAACGCTAAGGTCAACACCATTCAGGGCGAGCTGATGCCGTCCGAAAACTTTTACGATCTTGTCTAGGCGATATTGCTCCACAGATTCCTTCTCACGGAACTATTACTTTGAGTTGATCAGGCCTGTGGTCATGGCGGCGTCCTCGAGACTCTTCCATTGCTCATCCCTCGCTTGGGTGTATCCTTTGGTCCGATGCAGATCGAGGAGTTTCTTATGCTCCAGGTTCTGATAGTCAAGTTTCAGGAAAGCCTGGGAGATCTTTTCAACCAGAGATTTATTTAACCCGGCGCGCACCGTCCATACGTAATCCACGTAAGGGGGCGTGGTCCAAAAAACACTCACCTTTTCGGTGTCGACCTTCTTCGCGGCCAGCAGCTTATCCCATACCAAAAAATTCAGCGCGCCCGCATCGACCCGACCCGCTTCCACCCAGGCCGCTGTCGCATCATGGGCACCACTGAAGCTGAACTTGGAAAAGTCCTTTTCCGGGTTGATTCCCGCTTTCATGAGGTAGTAGCGGGGCATCAAATGTCCCGACGTAGAGCTCACGCTCCCGAACGAAAAGGTCTTCCCCTTCAGGTCCTTGATCTCACGAACACCCGTATCCTTGCGGGTAATAAACTGGCTTTTGAACGCAGTATCTTCCTTACGCATCATGATTCTTCTCGACCCCTTCGCCATGCGCGCTGCCTGCACCGAGGTGAGGCCGCCGTACCAGACCATATCCAGCTTATTCGCCGCGAGCCCTTCCACCGTCGCCGCGTAATCGACGACTGGAGTGAACTTAACCGGGACGCCGATTTCTTTGGCCAGATAATCGGCGAATGGAGTGTAGATGCGCAGCAGCTCCTGGGGATTCTCGTCTGGAATAGCCGATAGACGGAGTTCCTTGAGAGCCTGTTGAGCCGATGCGGGCCCTCCCAACAAGGCCATAAGCGATACCACAATGAGTGCCCGCCACTTTTTCATCCCAAACTCATTTTGAAACTGAAGTATCGGCTTCGTCGTACTCTTACACCGGAAGGTAGGCTATAAGTCAAATAGATAATTTCTATATGAATCGCCGCTGCCATTGGTGGTTTTCCAGGAACCACTGGGTTCTGGGCTTACTTTACAAATTGAAGGAAGGCGTGGGATACTGGGGAGAGAGAACGCTGGCGATGAAAGACCTGATAGAAATCGCGCTCCAATTTAAGGCCCTGGATGCGGAGGGTCTTGAGCAGCCCATCCCGGAGCTCGCGTTGGATGGATGTGCGGGAAAGGATGGAGACTCCCAAGCCCGCGATCAGCGCTTGCTTGACCGCCTCCGTGCTACCGAGTTGCATGGTGACATTCAGCAGTCTTTCGGGATCAAGTCCTTTTTTTGCCAGAAGCTTGCGAAAGGACCTCAGGGTTCCGGAGCCATTTTCCCGGGATATAAAGCCGATCTCCCGAAGGCTTTCCAGTTCAACGGCCTTCAGTCGCGCCAAGGGGTGGTTTCTCGGCACCGTGAGGACCATCTCGTCTTTCCATAATTTTTGAAAGGACAGCCGACGGTCCTTCCCCATGAATCCGATAAAACCCAATTCCACTTCTCCATCAAGCACGGCCTGGACAATTTCCGCGGAATCACCGATCCGCAAGATCGGCTTGACCTCCGGATATTTTGCAATGAAGGCCCCGATCTTGGGAGGCAGGATATATTCCCCGGGGATATTACTTCCTCCCAGGAGCAGCTCCCCTTCGACCCGTCCCTGAATTTGGCTGAGCGTAGCCAAAGTCTCTCGCTTGAACGCCAATAGAACTTTGGCCCGCTCGAAGAGCACCCGGCCGATCGGGGTCGGTACCACCTCTCTCCCCACGCGATTGAGAATCTTTGAACCCAGCTTGCTTTCCAATTCCTGAATATGGGCGCTGACGGTGGGCTGTCTCAGAGAGAAATGATCGGCTGCCCGGGAAAAGCTCCCAAGTTCCGCTACCCAATAGAAGACCTCCAGCTTGTAGAGATCCAAATCATCCCTAACTTTCATCATTGGGGCCGCCAAATAGATTAAGGGAAATCTTCTCCAGATTGTCAACCCATGGGAATCAAGTTATATTTAAGCCGAATGCCTCACGAATCTCCACTCGCGACGCTTCACAGGATCAGGGGCGCAGCGTTTATCGAGGAAAATGGTTGGATATTGCCCCTTCACTTCGGCGACCCCCTTCGGGAGTACGACGCGGTCCGGTCCCACGCGGGCCTGCTCGATCTGTGCCACCGCAGCCTGCTGCGCCTCAGAGGATCCGATAGGACCTCCTATCTTCAAGGGATGGTCTCCAACGATGTGAAGGCCTTGACGCCGGGCACCGGCACGCAGGCCGCTATACTCGACGTCAATGGTAAAATACTGTCAGATCTACGAATCTTTTGCGAGGAGGACTGCTTTCTCATCGACTTATGGGAATTTCGGCGAGCCAAGATCCTGGCGCATCTCAATCATTATCTCGTTGCCGAAGACGTGGAAATTGACGACCTCACGGGCCGCTACGGGACCCTTTCTCTCCAGGGCCCCGAGGCTCGGCTCGTTCTCAGCCGGATCCTGCGTCCCCGGGAACTCCCCTCGGAGAGGCTCCGTCATCGTCCCATTCTGATAGGAAAGGCAGAAGTCCGGGTGGTCTGCTCCACGCACACCGGCGAGGACGGCTTTGATCTCTTCTTGGACACCGAAAAATTGCCTGAAGTACTCTCTCGGATCGAAGACACCGGCAAGGCCTTCTTCATCGGCTGGGTTGGTGTCCAGGCCCTGAATATCCTCCGTCTCGAGGCTGGGATCCCTCACTATGGGGTGGATATGGATGAAGAGAACCTTCTCCTGGAGACCGGCTTGGATAACGCCGTGAGTTTCCATAAGGGCTGTTACCTCGGTCAAGAGGTGATTGAGAGGATCCACTCGCGCGGCCACGTCAACAAAAAGCTGGCAGGATTGATCTTAAAAGGAGAGACCCCCGCTCATCGAGGTGATCTCATCCGTTCTGCCGAGAAAGAAATCGGCAAAATCACGAGTTCTCATTTCTCGCCTATCTTGAAACGTCCAATAGCCCTCGGTTATGTTCACCGCGATTACCTCGCGCCTGGAACCCAAGTTTCCCTCCAACACGAAAAAAAGGGCATTCAGGCGGAGATCTCTTCCTTGCCTTTCTATAAGCCGCCGATGCCCCTTGAAACCCCGGCGGAGCTGAGCTAAATAACTTCACGATCATACAAAGGGGAGGTGCGGGATGGCAGATTTTGTGAAGGTATGTAAGACCAGCGACATCGAGCCGGGATCGGGAAAAACCGTCGAGGTGAACGGCAAACCCATAGCTGTCTTCAATATAGACGGCGCCTTCTACGCTATCAGCAACACCTGTGTCCACCGGGGCGGACCTCTCGGTGAAGGAGAAGTCTATGGGAAAACCGTTATCTGTCCGTGGCACGGTTGGAGATACGATGTAACCACAGGAGCCAATCAGATCAACCCTTCGGTGACACTGGAAACTTATCAGGTCAAAGTGGAAGGAGACGACCTCTGCGTGGCTCCGTAGGTCGAAATGTTTTTGTTGAAAGGCCCGAGCTTCAAGAAATTTGAGTCTCGGGCCTTTCTTTTTTCGGCACCCGGCGGCTAGCCTCGGGTGATTTTGTCCAGCTCGGCCAGCAACTCTTTGTTATCCGGGATTCCTTTTTCGTATTCCTTGCGGAAACGAATCACCCCCTGCTTGTCGATGATAAAAACGGCCCGCTTGGGAAAGCCTTGCGGTCGAAGGCAATCATATTGCGTGCAGACCGTGCCATGAGGATAAAAATCGGACAGCATCGGATAACTGATTCCACCGATCTTTTCGGCAAAGGCTTTATGGGAAAAGACTGAATCCACACTCACGCTCAGCACCTGAGCGCCCCTGGCCTCGAACTCTTTCAAGTCGCCTTGAAAGTTGGCCAGTTCCTGCTGTCAACCACCGGTGAAATCAAGGGGATAAAAAGCCAGGACCACACTTTTCTTGCCCAGAAAATCCTTGAGCCCGACCTTCTGATCCATAGTCACCGATAGGCTAAAATCCGGGGCATTTTCGCCCACGTTGGGCATCGTCATGATTCGGAACCTCCTTTTTCGTCTTTTAAATCAAGTTTTCGCGCCGAAGTAAAGCCGAAAATAATCCTGGAGCGCCTCTTGAGTGCTCGGAAACGCCAGCTCATCCCAAGGGATCTCCGAAATATCGAACGTCCGGGCTTCCACGGACTCATCGCCCGCTTTCAGCTCGCCCCCGACGACCTCGGCGGTATAGACCACAATGACGTTGGCTGAGTCGGCATAAGAGTACACCCCCAGCAGGGAACATATTTTCACATCGAGGTGGGATTCTTCCTTGGTTTCTCGAACGGCGGCGACCTGAACGCTCTCGCCCCGGTCCACGTAGCCTCCCGGGAAAACCCAGCGGTTGATGGCCGGCTCGATTCCCCTCCGTAAAAGCGCCACGCGGTTGTCGATGGTAAAGACGGTGCCGGCTACAACCTTGGGATCGAGATAGAAGATAAAAGAACAGTCCCGACACACCAATCTCTCCGGTTCATGGGCCTTGAGTTTGCGGCGGTCGAGGGGCCCTCCGCAGTGCGGGCAAAAACGGTATTCCAAACCGCCGGGGTGATGATGGTGCGGATCCATCGCTTTTTCTCTTTACCCCAGACAGAGTTGAAACGAAAGAGGAACTCCGCTATGGATCAATCGGTGTTGAGAGCGATCATTTTCGATTTTAACGGGATTCTCGTGGACGATGAACCCCTCCACTTGGAAATGTTCCAAAAGGTTCTCCGGGAAGAAGGGATATCCATCGGCGAAGAGGAATACACCAGCCGCTACTTGGGCTTGGACGACCGGGGCTGCTTCCACGCCGTCTACCGGGACCGGCGGAAAAATCTTGACGATCGCGGATTGGCCGAATTGATAACCCGGAAGGCCCTCTATTATCGCGCGGCCGTTGAAAAGGGGATCAGGGTTTTTCCAGGAGTAAGGGAATTGGTTCCCACTCTGGCGGCGCGGTTTCCTCTGGTCGTAGCCTCCGGGGCCTTGAGAAACGAAATCGAATTTATCCTGCAAAAAATCGGTTTGGCAAATTACTTTCAAGGAATCGTCAGTAGTGAAGACGTCCGCCAGGGCAAACCTCACCCCGAAACCTTTCTCAAAGCGCTGGCCATTGTCAGTCGGAGAGCGGCTCAAGAGTCTATCCTTTCTTCCCAGTGCCTTGCCGTGGAAGACTCCAAAGAGGGGATTCTCGCCGCCCGCAGTGCCGGGATGAAGTGTCTCGCGGTAACCAATTCCTATCCGGCGGAAGAGCTCGGCATGGCGGATGCTGTCGTTCAGAGCTTAAACGACGTTGACATTTCCCGGTTGGAGAAAATCTTCATCTAGAGACAGCTCCAGTCCCCTTTTTTAAAGCAGCCACCTCCCCGGGAGATAAAGGGCGCATGGCGCCTGGGGGAAGGATGCCCAGATGGAGCGGGCCTAGACGAGTTCGTATCAACTTCTCCACAGAGAAACCCAGCGCTTCGAACATCCTGCGGACTTCCCGGTACCGCCCTTCGTGAATCTCGACCTCGATCCAGGCTTTCTGCTTGAGGGTCTCGACAACTCGAACTTTTGCCGGAGCGGTCATTCCGTCCTCTAACTTTATCCCTTGACGCAACCGGCTCAGGTCATGATCCGAGGGATGGCCGCTCACCTTGACCCGGTAAACCTTCGGGAGCTGGTAGCGAGGATGCATGAGACTTTGAGCGAGCTCTCCATCGTTGGTGAGGATGAGAAGACCGGAGGAGTTGAAGTCCAATCTCCCTACCGGAAAAAGGCGGCCCTTTCTCCCCAAATGCTCTAACCATTCTCCCAGATGGGGGCGACCCTTCGGATCGCGCATGGAAGTGATCACGCCTTCCGGCTTGTGGAACAGAAAGTAGCGATGAGCTGAAGGCTGGACAAGTTTGCCGTCAATCTTGATCTTGTCCCGGTCAGGATCCGCCTTCGAACCCAACTGGGTGATCACGGCCCCGTTAACGGTTATCCGCCCCTCGAGGATCCACCGCTCTACTTCTCTCCGGGATCCCCAACCCGCTTGGGCAATAATCTTTTGCAATCTTTCCATGGAGAATGCCGGCCCATGAAGGCCTCCCTATTTGCCGCTGTCCGGCGGCGTCTCGCCCGCGGAGGGCTCGGAGACCGCCGTCCCCTCGATCTCCTTGAGGGTCGGTAGGTCGCTCAAGTCTTTGAGATTGAACATCTCCAGGAACTCGGTCGTCGTGCCATAGAGGAACGGCCTTCCCACGACGTCCTTCCGGCCGACGATTCGGATGAGTCTCCGCTCCAACAAAGTCGTGAGGACCCCATCGACGTCCACACCGCGAACGTCCTCAATCTCCGCCCGGGTCATGGGCTGCCTGTAAGCAACAATGGAGAGGGTCTCCAAAGTCGCCCGGCTCATGCGGGTCGGCTTGGCGCGCTGCAGTTTTCTCACCCATTCGGCGTTTTCCTTGAAAGACCTCATCTGATATCCACCCGCCACCTCCCCGAGCCGAAAACCACGGCCGGAGGCGTTGTATTCGGCTTGGAGGTCGCGCAGAATCGAGACGATCTCTTTTCGTTCGACGCCTTCAAGCACAGCGCTCAGGCGTTGGAGACTCAGAGGAGAATCCGCCACAAACAAGAGGCTTTCGATCACTGACCTCAGGCTGTCACGCTCCACGGTCCTCTCCTTCTATTTCCTCCTCGGCAATCCGGCTATGGAGTTCCTCCACAGGCGCGGCCAGTTCGATGACGATCGGTCCGAGTCGCTGATCCTGCCGTACCCGAACCGCGCGAATCTTTACCAACTCCAACATCGCGAGAAAAGTGATGATGACTTCTATTCTGGAGCTCGCCCGCTCAAAAAACGATTGAAAAAGCACCTGACCGAGACGGTGTAATTCGTCCAGGAGCAGCGTCATCTTCTCCCGCACCGATACTTTCTCGAGCGTAATCTCGTGGAATTTCTCCTCGGGGAAGCGGTCCAAAACCTGACGGAGCGCGGATATGAGATCAAAAAGAGAAAGGGTCTCTACCTCGACTGTGCCGGCGTCTTCAGCGGGCTCCGACACTCTGAGGAAAGCGTCCCGACCGAGAATTTCCCGCCTTTCAAGCTCCCCGGCCGCCTCCTTGAACCTCTGATACTCCAATAACCGGCGGATGAGCTCCTCCCGGGAATCCTCTTCCTCCTCCTCTTCCTCCTCCCCGGCTTCGTCGGGAAGCAACATTTTCGATTTAATATGAACCAGGGTCGCGGCCATAACCAGAAATTCTCCGGCGACATCAAGATTCAAACTCTGCATCAGCTCCAGGGTCGCCAGATACTGTTCCGTAATGGTCGCGATCGGAATGTCTGCGATGCTCACCTCGTTCTTTTTGATCAAATGGAGGAGAAGATCCAGGGGGCCTTCGAATATCTCCAATTGGACCTTGGTGGTCATAATCCTACCGCGGCACGGACCTCATCCATGGTCTCGGACGCCTTCTGTTGAGCCGTATGGCTACCGCTTGCAAGAATATCTTCCGCATCAGAGGGCCGGCCTTCGTATTTCGCCCTCTTCTCCCGGAAAGGCGCCAGATCGTCGATCACGTGCTTGATCATGACCTTCTTGCATTCGAGGCAGCCGATCCCCGCCGTCCGGCACCCCTGGGACACGTAATCGATTTCATCCGGCGTGCAGTAAATTTTATGCAACTGGAAGGCGGGACACTTCTCCGGCTCACCCGGATCCTGCCGTCTGACCCGAGCCGGGTCGGTCATCATACGGCTGAGTTTCTTATCGATCTCCTCCGGGGCATCGGAAAGAAAAACCGCGTTGTTGTAGCTCTTGCTCATCTTCCGCCCGTCCAGCCCCGGAAGCCTCTGCGTCTCAGTCAAGAGGACCTCGGGCTCCGGAAAAACCGGCCGGTAGATTTGATTGAAGCGCCGCACGATCTCCCGGGTCAGTTCGACGTGGGGCGCTTGATCGACGCCAACGGGCACCCGGTTGGCCTTATACATGACGATATCGGCCGCCTGAAGGACGGGATAGCCCAAAAACCCGTACGTCGATAGATCCTTCCCCGCGAGCTCGCGGATTTGCTCTTTGTAGGTCGGATTCCGCTCTAACCACGGAACGGGCGTGATCATCGAAAGAAGCAAGTGAAGCTCCGCGTGTTCTATGACGCTCGACTGGCGGAAAATAACGCAGCGGTCGGGCTCCAGTCCCACGCTGAGCCAGTCCATGACCATCTCGCGAGCGCTCTGCCGGATTCCCTGAGGGGATGCGTAGTCCGTCGTCAAGGCGTGCCAATCGGCGACAAAAAAGAAACAGCGGTAGTTTCTCTGAAGCTCGACCCAATTCTTGAGAGCGCCGTGCAGATGGCCGAGATGGAGTCGGCCCGTGGGGCGTGCGCCGCTAACGATGGTCTCCATGACACATCACCCCATCCACAAGGCTCTCAGGAGCCACACGAGAAAGTGAACCACAGGACCCAGGAAAACATCCAAAGTATGGGTCATGAGCAGCAGCAGGATGATCAGAAAGCCGTAAGGCTCAATTCGCGCCAAGATCGAAGAGTACGGCTCGGGCAGCAACCCGACGAGGACCCTCCCTCCATCGAGAGGTGGAATTGGAAAAAGGTTGAATGCGGCAAGCATAACGTTGATGTTGATGCTGCTCTGTGCCATCAGCGCCAACGGAGTGACAAAGAAAGCCGGAAGGGTCAAACCGGCGTTGCCCGCCAGATCGACAAACTTGAGAACGCCCATACTCGCAATGGCGAGCAGAATATTCGTCATAGGCCCGGCGAGCGCAACCCAAATCATATCTCTCTTCGGATGGTTGAGATTGTGGAAGTTCACCGGAACCGGTTTGGCATACCCGAAGAGAAAAGGCGCCCCAACGACAATCAAAAGCGCCGGTAGGAGAATGGTCCCAAAAGGATCGATATGGGAGATTGGATTCAACGTCAACCGCCCCATACGAGCCGCGGTCGGATCTCCGAACCGAAAAGCCACCCATCCGTGGGCCACCTCATGAAACACAATCGCCACTAAAACAGGGAAAGCCCAGACCGCGATCTCCCGAAGAGTGTCTTCCATGAACAACGCCGGCCGCCTCTACCTCCACCCCTGCTCATTCATACGGCAGCCTGAAAGAAAAGACAAGCCGGTTTGGCCGACCGGGTTCAAAGCTGCGATGACCCGAGGGACAAAATTTCGGGGAGCGCGTTATTCCAGCGCTATCTTAACGGTCATCCGCCCCGCTCCCTGGGATGAAAGCGTCGATGGGCCTCCTTGAGGTGGGTCCGGCTTAGATGAGTGTAAATTTGCGTTGTCGAGATATCCGAATGGCCCAACATGGATTGAACGGAACGAAGGTCCGCGCCGCCTTCCAGCAAATGGGTGGCGAAAGAGTGCCGCAGGGTATGAGGCGTCACCCTTTTTTCAATCCCAGCGGCCAAGGCGTAACCCCGGATCAACTTCCAGAAACCCTGGCGCGTCAGAGGTCTTCCCGATCGCGTGAGAAATAGAAAGGCGCTTTCTCTTCTTCGGAGCAGCCCGGGCCTTATCCCTTCCAAATATTGCACCAGCTTTTCCTTGGCCCATTGGCCGAAGGGCACCATGCGGACCTTGGCCCCCTTTCCGCGAACCACCAGATAATCGGCCTCTAAATTGACCTGATGGGTCGGGAGAGAGACCAACTCCGAAACCCGTATTCCAGTCGCATAGAGGAGCTCGATCATGGCCTGATCCCGGAATCCCAGCAGCGTCGATGGATCCGGCTGCGCCAATAACCGTCGGACCTCCTCTTGGCCGAGGACTTGGGGAAGCTTCCGCGCGCGACTGCGCGAAATCAAGGCCGGCACGGGGTTTTCCTGAATGACCTTTTCTTTCTCCAAAAAACGATAGAATTGGCGCACCGCCACCATGTTCCGCGCAACCGAGGATGGACCCAGACCTCGCTCCTTCAACCAGTGAAAATAGGTCCGCAAATGGTGAGACCGGCTCTCTTCCCAGGAACCGACTCCTTGAGCAGCCAGAAAATCAGCCAAGAGGTTGAGGTCGTGGCTGTAGGCCTCCAGGGTATGGGCGGCCAACCCTTTCTCCACCGCGAGCGCGTTCAGAAAGGAATCAAGGTAAGCGCTGAAAAGCTGACCCATTTTCCGTAATCAAGCTCCCATAAAGAGTGGTGCGAATCTTCTCCAATAAATCTTCTTCCAGAATCTTTGCCCCACCTTCGCCGGTCACATAAAAAACATCCGCCACCTGGTCCACATTGGTCGATATCTTCGCCAGATGGATGGAGAGACCCAGCTGACGAAGCGCATACGTGATCGAAAAGAGGACGCCGATTCGGTCCTGGGTATAAACCTCAACGATAGTAAAATCCTCCGCGGCCGCGTTATCGATTTGGATCACCGTCGGCACTTTCGGCGCCCGTTTTTTGAAAAGCGACTGGCGGCCCGATTTTTCCACGAGGCACGCCACCTCGACCGTTCCCGACAGCACTTTTTCCAACGTCTCCTGGACGCGGATCCACTTTTGAGGATCCATGACCACCTCCGGGCGACCGGCATGCGAAATGCGAAAGACGTCTAGAATGACGCCGTCCCCCCGCGTGTTGATCCTCGCGCTCAGGATATCCAGCCCGAGAGCGGCGAAGACCCCGGTGATTTGTGCGAAGAGTCCCGGTCGGTCCTCGGCGCAGATCACCATCTCGCTATATTCCCGATCGGGAAAGTGGCGCACTGCGCTGAGATAAGCTTGACCGGGAGACGACCCCGGCGCAAATTGCCCCATCAGCTCAAAGTGCAAGGGGATTTCCTCCTCCGGGGTCGTCAGAAAATACCTTTCAGGCATAAAATTCACAAAACGGGCGATCTTCTCGGGCGAGTAATTTTTCAGCAGGTGCCTGCGTAACCGCGCTTGCACTCGTCGGATCTTTGAGCGGCGGTCCTCGGGGAGGATCTCGCCTTTTTCCACTCCTTCCAAGACCCCCAGGGCCTGGATATAAAGCTGCTCCAGCAGCGAGCCCTTCCAATTATTCCATACGTCCGGACCCACCGCCCGCATATCGGCGTAGGTCAAAAGGTAAAGCATTTTAAGGTTCTCCGCATTACCCATGGAGAGGGCAAAATCTCGAACCAGTTTTTCGTCTTCGATGTCGCGCCGGAAGGCCGTATTGGCCATCAGCAAGTGATGCCGAACCAAAAAATCCAGTTGAGCCGCGTCATCCACGGTCAATCTCATTCTTCGGGCGATATCTCTCGCCATCTTGCGCCCGATCTCTGAATGCCCTCCCCCCAACCCCTTGCCGATGTCGTGAAAGAGGCAGCCCAGATAGAGGATCTCAGTTTTCTCCCGCTCCCGGGCCAGTTGAGTGAGAAGAGGCAGAGTTTCTTTGAATTCCCCCGCTTTCAGGCGCTCCAGCTCCCTCACCAACCGAAGAGAGTGTTGGTCTACGGTATAAATATGATACAGGTCGTGAAGCGCCATGCACAGGAGGCGGCCAAACTCCGGGATAAGGGCGCCCAATACGCCCGAGCGATGCATCTCCGAAAGTGTCTCATAAACGCGCTCTTTCCACTTGAGAACCTGAAATAAGCCGGCGTTCACGGAAGGAGCGCGGCGGAACCGATCATCGATGAGGCTCAAGCGATCCCGAAGGAGCTCCCGCGCAGAATGATCCAGTTCGGCCCGATGGCGTTGCGCCTCGACGAAGATCGTCACTAAATTCTCCGGTTGTCTGTCTACCATCCCGGGGTCCGTTACCATGAGCGTCCCTCGAAGCAGCCTCAAACCCTCTCGGACCTCCCTACCGAATAAACGGCTCTTGAGATGAGCCGGATCCCAGGACTCGGTCGAACGGTGAATCACGAGGGCAGTCATCCGGCTCACCTGAGAGGCTCGGAGATAGTAGCTTCTCATGAAGGCCTCTACCGCCTTGATGCGCCCCTCGTCTTCAAAGCCCAAGGCCAGAGCGACCTTCTCCTGCTCCTCAAAGGTCAATTGATCCTGATGTTTGCCCGAGCTCAAATGCAATTCGTTCCTTACGCGCCAGAGGAAATCACGGGCCTCCTTGAGCTCCGTAAGATCTTTTCCACTGAGCAAACCAAAGTCTACCAGCGAATCCATCTCCTTGACCCCATACTTGACTCTCGCGATCCAAAGAGCCGTGTGGATATCTCTCAGTCCTCCCTCCCCTTCCTTGAGGTCCGGCTCGAGGAGATAGACAGATCCACCGTAGCGCTCGTGCCGAAGCCGATGCTCTGCCATCTTTTCCCGAATAAAACGACTCTCGTTTTTTTTCAGGAGATTCTCCTCGACCGCCTTTTCAAAATCCTGGTAAAGGGCAGGGTCTCCACAAAGGTAGCGGCCGTCCATGAGAGCCGTTTTCACCCGGATGTCCTTCGCAGCCAAACGAAGAGATTCCGTAACGCTCCGCGTGGCATGACCGACCTCCAACCCGCAATCCCAAAGAGTATAAAGCACTTTCTCGGCGACGGATTCTACATAAGGACTGACCTTCCAGGCATAGAGAAAGAGAAGATCGATGTCGGAATTGGGATTCAGCTCTCTGCGGCCGTATCCTCCTTGAGCGACCAGCGCGCAGCGGAGGTTCAAGCCGGGATAATGGAGGATGTAATCCCGGCTCGCCGTATCGAAGAGATGGACGATGAGTTGATCCATCATCGCCGTATAGGCCGAAACGATCTCGCCGCCGCTCGCACCGGCCCGATGACGCTCCAGAAAAAGGCTTCTCCCCCGTTGGAGGTAAGCCCGGGAGCTTGAGGTGAGATCCGGTTCAGTGAGGATCTCACGCGATAACAATGGGGATTGGATTTCCGCGTCCATAACAACGATCTCGGAGGATCACAGGTTTTTGGCCACTAAAGCGCTGTCGCGATATTTTTTTATGCCTTGGTACAGGGCGTTGACCACTGCGTCTCGATAGGCCGGCTTCGTCAAGTTTCGTCCTTCCACCTTGTTCGTGATGAAAAAGACCTCCGCGAGCACACTCGGCATGCGGGCGCCCACCAGGACATAAAACAGAGCCTTTTTCACCCCTAGATCCACGACTCCACCATACCTTCGACCCATGTGGGAAACAACGGCGTCCTGGAGATGATGGGCAAGGCTGACGGAGTCCTCGAGTTTGGAGCTCTGGATGAGGTCGCTGAGGATGAACTGAAGGTCGGAGATGTTCCGGCGCGAGGTGGCATTCTCCCTGGCAGCGAGCCGAATCGCCGCCTCGTCGTCGGTATTGTCCAGATAATAGGTTTCCAGGCCGCGGGCATGCGGATTCGGGCTCGCATTGATGTGGAGCGAGATGAAGAGGTCCGCATTCTCGGCATTGGCGATGGCGGTTCTATCCTCAAGCGGTATAAAGGTGTCGTCCTGCCGCGTGAGCGTTACCTCGACTCCCATTTCTTTTTTGAGCTTCTGAGCCAGTTTCTTAGCGAGCGCGAGAACTACGTCCTTTTCCATCACTCCTCCCGCCCCGATCGCCCCGGGATCTTTCCCGCCATGGCCGGGATCGAGGACGATTTTTCTCAGCCGCTCGCTCCCGGATTTCTTGCTTCGACCCGGGGAGACCCGCTCTTCCTTCCGCTGCACGCCAGCGCGATCCGGCCCGCCCGTCAACGCCTGTACTTCGACCACCAAGCGGAATGGCTCCTGAAGGGCGTAGACTTTGTGATAACCCTGGGCATTCATATCTAAAACGACACGCACCACATCCTGGCTAAACTGACCCGTTCTCACCTGACGCACCAATCCGTCTTGGATAAAGATCGGCCGGCCGGCATCCGTATGCAACCGGGCGCCGAAAAGATCCACATAAATCCGCGGCGGGAGCTTCTTTCCCGGATCTTCTTTTAACAGGCGGGTCTCGTAGGGAACTTCTTTGGAGAGCTCCAGAACGATCTTTGCGGAGCCTGCTGGGGAGCTGTAATCGATCCGGCGGAGGACAGACAGGTCCGATCCTTGGACCGGCTCCGAAACCCCTTGAGGTTGGCACCAACCCGGAGCGAATGAAACCGCCACGACCAGAATCCAGAGACTGCTGACGATCTTGCGAATAAAAAACCCGTCCATCGGCGACTATGGGCCCTCTCTCTTGGCCTCTTCCACGAGTTGATGCAAAAGGTTCAGCGCTTCGATCGGCGTCAGGATCGATATCTCGATCGCTTTCAGCCGTTCCCGCAGACCTTCATCCACCCGGTTAAACAGCATCATTTGCGCGGGGCCCTCCACCGTTCGGCCGGATGCGAGCCTCGGGCGGCCGGTGCCGTCCAACTCGCCCCCTTCCAAATTCTTGAGAATCTCTTTGGCCCTCTCCACCACTGGAGGGGGCAAACCGGCGAGGTGGGCCACGTGGATGCCATAGCTGCGGCTGGCAGCCCCTTCCAGAAGCCGCCGCAAGAAAATAATCTCTCCCTTCCATTCCTTAACCGCCAAATGAAAGTTCCGCACTCGCTCCTTCGTCAATGCCAAATCGGCCAGTTCATGGTAATGGGTCGCAAACAGGGTGCGCGGCCTCTCGGAAAAATCATGGAGATACTCGGCCACCGACCAGGCAATGGAGATCCCATCAAAGGTGCTGGTGCCGCGGCCCACTTCGTCCAAGATGACCAGGCTGCGGGAAGAAACATGTCGCAGGATGTGGGCGACCTCTTTCATCTCCACCATAAAAGTGGACTCCCCGCGGGCCAAAGAGTCCGCCGCTCCGATGCGGGTGAAAATGCGATCCACAAGGCCGATGCGGGCCTCAGCGGCAGGGACAAAACTGCCGGTCTGAGCCAGGATCACGATAATGGCGACTTGACGCATATAGGTCGATTTGCCCGCCATGTTGGGTCCCGTGAGGATTAAAACCTGCTGCGTTTCCGGCTCGAGACAGCAATCGTTCGGAACGAAGGCTCCCCGGCCCAGCGCCGCTTCCACTACGGGGTGACGCGCTTCCCGCAGGGCAATGGCATATCCGGAATCCACTCTAGGGCAGATAAAATGCTGGACCTGCGCGGCCTCCGCGAGCGAGAGCAGAACGTCGAGCGTCGCCAAGGCGCCCGCGCTTTCCCTCATCTCTGCGCAATGGGAAGCCACTTCGCTTCGCACCTCCGCGAAAAGATGGGTCTCCAATCTCAGGATCTCTTCTTCCGAACCCAGTACTTTCGACTCATACTCCTTGAGCTCAGGCGTAATGTACCGCTCTCCGTTCATAAGCGTTTGTTTGCGGACGTAGTCTTGGGGAACCGACTTTAAATGGGTTTTCGTGACTTCGATGTAATAGCCGAATACTCTATTGTAGCTGACCTTCAAAGAAGAAATCCCGCTTCGCTTTCGTTCTTTTTCTTCCAGGCTGGCGATCCACGACTTGGCGTCGCCACGTAAAGCACGGATTCCATCCAATTGTGAGTGAAAGCCCGCACGGATAAACCCCCCCTCCCTGAGCGTCGGAGGCGGATCATCCGCAAGGGCGCGATCCAACAGCTGCGCCACTTCAGGGAGCTCATGGAGGCTTGTCTCCAGAAGCGCGAAAATGGGCGCGCTCAGGCCTTTTAATCTCTCCTTGATCGGACCCACGGCGCGCAGGCTCTCTTTCACGGCCACGAGGTCTCTGGCATGCGCAGTTCCAGCGGCAATCTTTCCGCCCAACCGTTCTAGATCGCGGATACCCCGGACCGCTTCCCGCAGCGCCTGGCGTTCCCCATAATTTTCAACTAACTCTGCGATCCCTTCCTGGCGCTCGCGGATTTTTCTCTCGTCCAGCAGCGGATAGAGAACCCATTGACGCAGCCGCCGGCTGCCCATAGGCGTCGCGGTATGGTCCAAAACCTCCAACAACGAGCCTTCGCGCCCACCCCTCAAGTTCTCCAAAAGTTCCAGGTTGCGTCTTGTGGTTTCATCGAGGATCAAATATTGGGAGACGGAATAGGATTCAAGGCTCCTTAAAACTCTGAGGGACTCCGGGGCATTTTCCTCGAGAAAGGCCACCACAGCGCCGGCAGCCAGGATCCCGAACTCCCATTCCGGATCCTCGGGGCAGGACCACAATCCCATCGCCCTCAGACGCTCGGACGCTGCGCTGGAAAACAGCGAGTCTTTCAGCCGACTCAAGTGGACGTTCGGAAAATGACGCGCCAGGTCCGCTAAGAAGGACTCCTCACTGGCCGCAAGGATGATTTCCGCGGGATGGATTCGCCCAACCTCGTCCATCAAAATAGACAAATCTCCAACCTGCGAAAAGCGGAACTCGCCGGTAGTGACATCAGTGATCGCCAACCCATACTGTTTTCCCCCCTTGGCGATGGCCATAAGAAAATTGTTGTCCCGAGCCTCCAGCGCCTCCTCATCTACGATTGTCCCCGGGCTGATGACGCGCACGACTTCCCGTTGAACTACGCCCTTGGCGGTCTTGGGATCCTCGACCTGTTCGCAAATAGCCACCTTATAGCCAGCGTTCAGGAGCTTTCCAATGTAAGGAGCCGCTGCGTGGTAAGGAATCCCGCAAAGCGGGACGGGGGTCTCGTGGTTCCGGTTCCGCGAGGTCAGTGTGATGTCGAGGATTCGAGAAGCCTTTTCGGCGTCCTCAAAAAACATCTCGTAAAAATCGCCTAATCTGAAAAATAAAATGGCCTCCTGGTATCTCTCCTTGATCTGGAGGTATTGCCGGATCACTGGAGTTATTCTGATCTCCTCCATAAAACTAAGGCGAGCCTCGGATAAAGGATTTTCTAAAGAACAGGAAGAACCGGCACTTCACAGCTTTGGACCCCAGCGAAAACGGCACATGGAGAAATACCTGTCATTTCATCTCATGGTCAGTTCCTGCAAACGAGCTTTGACCCGGTCGACCAGGGATCTATTTTGGTCCCCGGAAAGATCGATAAACCTTTGATAATGAAACCGCGCCTGCTCGGTTTCGCCGGTCTCCTCCAGGATCAAAGCCATATTGTAATGGGTTTGGGAATAAGCCGGATCCACAGTCAGGGCCTTCTCGAGCATGGCCTTGGCTTCGGGAAACCGCTTCTCCGCCCGGTAAACCAGCCCTAAATTATTGTAAGAAGCTAAATGGTTGGAATCCAAAGATATGACCATGAGGTAGTTTTTTGTTGCCTGGGGTAAATCTCCCTTCAGTTGAAAAATGACCGCTAAGTTGTGATAGGCTCTTGCATAACGGGGGTTCAAGGCAATGGCCTTTTTTAGCTGCGCCTGAGCCAAATCATACATCCCCAACTCTTTGTAGACGACCGCGAGATTGTTATGGGCTTCCGCGTAAAGCGGCCATAATTCGACTGCCTTCTCGTACTCCTTCCTGGCTTGTAAAAAATTTTTCTCTTCCTGATGGAGGAGCCCCAGGTTGAAGCGATACCTCACCTCCTCTGAGAGATCCGAGGCAACTGTGACTTTGGGGGCCTCCGCTTTCGGAGAAACCTCCCTGCCTTTCTGGGAAGGGAATTTGGATTCCGCTTTAAGGGGAGCCGACGCCACCGCCTCCGGGGGAGTCGATGCGGATCGCGGAGCCGGCTGTTGTTTTTCGGGAGCCGGCGATGGCGAGGGCTCTTTAGCCATGCCGCTTTCCTTTTCAAAAGAAAGAGGCTCGACAGCCGGAACGAGAGGAGGTGGAGTGAGAATCAGTTTCTTCTCAACTTTGGCCAATTCCCGTTTTTGACTCGATGGTTTGGTTCCCCCGCGTAGGTAGAAGTAAGAAAATAGCGCGGCAAAGAGAATTACCCCGGAGCCGGCTCCCAGCACGAGCATGGGGGACGCATTATTCCAGTTGGAAATGAGCCCAATGGCTTTTTTCTTCCTCGGCTGGCTTCCACCTGAGAGCGGCAATACGCCTGTCGGCTCGCCGGTTCGGTATTTTCGTCCGAGCTTGGCCGATTGCGCCTTTTTGAGCGCGTCCGCAATCAAACTCATGGAACGGCCCTCTGGGAGTCTCCCGTGGAAGTCAAAACCACCCGAATTGCCGAAAAACCCTCTACTCTTTTGAAGGTTTTCTCCACTTCCTGAGCCTCTTCCTTCTTGGCAAACTTTCCGAGATAGAGTTGGTAGGCGTCGCCGCTCTCTTTCCCGTTCGCCTTTCCTAAAAAGAGAGGATAACCCGTGGCCTTGAACCGCTGCGCCGCCTCCAAGGCCTCGGCTTCAGTTTTATAGGAATCGAGCTGGAGCGTGTAAAAAGGCGTCCCTTGAATCCCCGGCTGCTTTGCGGTGGCTTCAATGGAAGCAGAAGGGGATTCGGCCCCCGAAATTCGCCTGAGCCAGCTCTTGAACGGCGAAAAAAGAAAAGTAGTCACAACGATTCCCGCAATAAAAATAAGAAGCCCGGCCAATCCGAGAGGCAGCGCCCGCCTCAGGGTTCCTCGAGGCGGGGCAACTTCCTCTCCCTCAAGACTCTTGAGGCCTTTGACCACCGTCTCTCGCCGGATCTCACGAGTCTGATCAGCATAGCCGGCCAAGAGAGAACGGTCGGACGCGAGATTGACCAGCCGGGGGATACCCTGGGAGTAGCGGTAGATCTCCCGCAGCGCCTCCGCCGCAAAGCGAAGATCCCCGGCCGAACCCGCCACAGCGAGACGATGGTGGATATAGCGTGGGACCTCATCCTTTGCCAGAGGTCGCAAGTGATACCGGATCGAAATTCGCTGGTTGAGCTGCCGCAGCCGGGGCAAGGAAAGCTGCTCTTTCAACTCCACCTGTCCCATCAATATGATCTGCAAGAGCTTCTCTTTTTCCGTCTCTAGATTGGAAAGAATCCGGAGCTCTTCCAATACCGGCAAAGGGAGATTTTGGGCCTCATCTACGATGACGATAGAAGTCCGGCTCGCCTCATGCTGTCTCAGAAGAAACCGATTGAGTTCGTCAAGCAGCTCTTTTTTGGTGGTGCCGCCGCTTTGAAGACCAAAATCGCTCAGGATGCACTGAAGGAGTTCCTGACCCGAAAACATCGGGTTAAGAATTAGGGCGCTATCCGTGGTGTGAGCATCGATCCGGTTCAGCAGCGCGCGACAGAGCGTCGTCTTCCCAGTGCCCACTTCGCCGGTAATGAGGATAAACCCTTCTTTTTCTTTGATCCCATACAGGAGATGTTCAAAGGCCCCTCGGTGGTTTTCGCTCAGAAAAAAGAACCGCGGATCCGGAGTCAGATTGAAAGGTTTTTCCTTGAGGCCGTAAAATTCCTCGTACATCGTCGGAGCCCTACCAGGGGGAACGCCCTTTGGTTTTGTTCAACCGATCTAGCTCTCTGGAAGTGATTTCATCGATTTTTTTACCGACCATAACGGTTGCGCTTAACAAAACCGCCAGTTCGGTCTTTTTGACTTCCTGATTTGTGGAACGAAAAAGACGACCAATTCCGGGGAGATCGCCTAAGAGAGGGACCTTGTTCTCATTATTGCTCCTCTTTTCTTGCATCAACCCACCAATGACGATGACCTGCCCCTCCTTGGCCCGAACCACCATATCAGACTCGCGGACACTAAGAATTGGGAAGATGTCGCCCGCTGGGGACTTTGTCTCTCCCTGCTTTTCCGTCACGGTGGGGTGAATATGCAGCACCACATTTCCGTCGGGGGCGACCTGGGGGGTTATCCCGAGAACAACACCGATAGTAACGGTCCGCGGCGTTACGGTACGAGTGGTCTGCGTTTGACCTAGCGCGCCTACTCCCGAAGTCAGTTCTTGGACTCGAGTCTCGAAGAAGACCTCGTCAGTCCCGGCGCGTATGACTGCAGTCTGATTATTCAGGGTGGCCAACTTCGGGCTGGAAATTACATTCAGTTCGCCTTGGGTGTTTATGGTCTCCAGAAGGGCTTTAAAATCGGTGCTGACCACACCGATCTGAAATCCTCCGGCAGCGGGTGCTATGGCCTGGCCTATAATCCTACCGGCACCGGCAATCGGCGAGGCGCCCCGCAAGGCGCCTGCTTTGGCGATAGCTCCCCAATCCAGGCCAAACTTGAATTCTCCGGTCAGCGTTACCTCGATAATCCTGGCTTCAATCAGTACCTGACGTTGGACCGACCCCTCAATGCTTTCCAGAAAACTTGCCACCCGATCCAAAACCTTAGGCAGATCGGTCACAAGAATATTGCCACTTTGCTTATCCATAACCATCATCCCCGTAGAGGAGAGGATTTTTTTGACACCTGCCTCAAGATCCGTCCACAGATCGGTCGCCGTTGAAGTGGTAACGGTGGTCGTTCCCGTTGCGCCCCCTGCTGCTCCCCCCACGGCGCCGGTTGTCGTAGTTCCTGTCGTGAACCCCCCACTTGTTCCGATGGAAGCCGATGCCGAAGAACTCCCCGATCGCTTGAGATTGACGTACTGAAGTGAAAAAATCCTCGTCTCCAGCGTCGGCTTGGAAACTCGAATCACATTCTGCTTCACCCGATAGGTCAAATCCAAAAGCTCTGTAATCGTATCCAGCGCCTCAGAGAGAGAAACGTTTTTCAGATCCACCGTCACTCGGCTTTGAACATCCGGATCCACCACGATATTGAAGGCCGTCTGTTTTGAGATGGCCATGAGGACTTCCCGAACGTCCGCATCCCGAAGCGAGAAGCTATAAAGCCTCTCAGGACCCTTCTTTTCCTCGATTTCGGTGACGATCAAGCCTGGAAGCTTCTCACCGGGCGGTGACGTGCTCAAGTTTCTCTGTGGCTGCGGCGGCACGGATGTCTGAGGAATTACCGTAGCTGGCGGCCGCGCTCTGACCGGAGCGCAGCCTATTTGGAGAATCAATCCGACGATAGCCATTCCTCCGAGCCAGATGGGCCGATTGACGGAAAAAGCTCTTTTTACCTTCATCTTTGTTTTTCCTTTACTTCGATAGAAATTGCCGGCTCTTCGATTTTGAGGACTCTCCTACGCCCGTCTTTCTCAAGGATGACGGCGTTCGAGTGGATCGCTACCACCGTTTCCTCCCCGACCTTCTCGCCGACTGTCACGGTCTGGCCATCGAGGGTAGCCACGGATCGTGGGGAGCCCATCACGATTGCCTTGATTTTGATCCCGGATTCTTTCGGCTTCTCCTTTCGGTTCGCCTCCTCCGGCGTCAGAAAGGGATTACGCCCCCATTCGCCCTCGTTGCTCGGCGTCCCACTGATGATCTTAGGGTCTCGCTCTTGACCCGCCGCCTCTATTTTGGCTTCCGTTTTAGCTTCAGCGGTGGGAAGCGGCTGGATGGGTGCGCCGGCGCTCTTCTTCAGAGCCCGCAGAACGATTCCGGAACGCCAATAATAGACTCCTACGCTGGCAAAAATGACCATAGAAATCAAAAGCAGCCATCGATCTCGATTCATTTTCCTGCCACGGATGCCCCATCATTTTTGTAATAAGCCTGGAGAAGGACCTCGGTCGGCAACAGGGGCACCCCCCGGTTGACCTTCACCGATTGGATTTTTACCAGCCGGGGCAGCCTCTCCAGCTCCGTAAGAAAATAGGCGATTTCTTGATAATCGCCCATAAACGTAACCTTGATGGAGAAAAAATCTATGGGCTTAATCGCTTCCGGCTGCGCGGGCGAAACCGGAGCGGGCGAAACCACCACGGGCACTGCGGCTCCGGCAGCCGGTGGAGCGCCGCCTCCGGGGACGGCCCCATGGTCTGTTTGAAACGAGAGATCCATCAAATTACGCTCCCGGGCCAGCCGGCTGATCTCTTCAAGAAGTGAAGGCATATCTTTTTCCTTGGGCAACATATGAGATAGCTGCTTTTCCCATCTCTTAAAATTTTCTCGCTGCTCAAGTGTGAGGGGTGGATGACTTGTCCAGATTGCTTGACCCTCCTGGAGTTGAGCTTCCTGCTTGGCGATGTCGACTTTGAGGCGCTGGATATGCTGAATCTTGAAAATGACCACGTTCCCTACCACCAATATCGCCGTGCCCCATAGGAGATACCGCCAATTCAATTTAGGCTCTCCTCATGCGCCCGCGCAGTTCGAACTGCAGTTGCGTCTTCCGGCCGTCAGTCGCATTGGACGGAGTGGTGTTTGCCTTTTGATCCGGAGGTCTTTCCCCGGTCTGCTTCGCCGAGTCCTCCGATTTCAATGAAGTCACACTTAAAGGCAGCAATTCTATCTGCGTCAAATAGGGAGAGCTTTTGATTCCCTGATAAAAGCGGTTGAAGGTCGCCTGCGCGGCATACGTATCAGGGGAAACCACCTCCCCTTTCAGCGTCACAAGCCAATCCCCCGCTTTGTCTTTCTCGAAATTCAAGGCGTGAAGAATGAGATCCCCGGGAGCTAAACGGCCTACGGCCTTGAAAAACCCGACCCAGGCAGGCTGCGCGGCGCGATTCGAACCGAGAGCCTGAGCCAGCAAAGCCTCGCGCTCCCTTAGGACGCGAGTTTCTTCCGACGCTTGGATCGCCGGCAACCAGCTGCGATACAAACTCCGCCTTGCCTGCAGTCGCATCTCGTAGCGTTGTTCTAACGCGACCAAGGCAACATAGATACCGATCAGCAGTACGACTCCAGCCGCAACCCAGACCCGGCGGTGGATAAAGGATTCCTGAATCGCGATTCCAGCCCTTCTCAGGCGCCGCCCGCTCAGCAACTTGCGTCTAACTTTGGGAGTCAGGTTGATTCCAGGCTCACCGGTCGCCGCGGCCACCAAGCCGATCGGAACAATCAAAGATGGAATTCGATCACGAAAAATTCCTGCCCGCTCCCCCAAGGGGCTCAAGTCAAGATCCGCACCGGGCCGAACGATCTCTCCCTGGATTCCCGTCTCGCTTTGTAGCCGGGCCTGAAGACCTTCGAGGCCGGCATCACCGCAGAGGAGAAAGCTCAACTTGCGTCCTTCGCGGTACCGCTGCCGGTGATAGAGAAGAACTCGATTGGCTTCTCTCACGGCCTCATCCACCAGCGTCTCGGCGTTCTTTTCAGAAATCCGGCTGGAGAATTCCCGGTAGAAGCTCCAGATTCCGTTCTCGGCTACAACGAGATAGCCCTGCCGGTCGGCCAGATAAAGAATCGCATGCATGTCTTGGCTGTCACGATGGACATACTTAAGAGCCCGAAGTAAGGCTATGGGAGCGGTCGTCAACACGGCCAATTCGAGATGACATTGATCCGCTACTTTGAGCGTCTCGGAAACCTGGGACCTCGGGGCCATAGCTACGAAAACCTGGAATTGTTTCAGACCCCCTGAGTCATTTTCCTTGACCACTTCCCAATCAAAAACGACGTCTTCTCCAATACCTCCGACCACCCGCATCTCCCTTTCCACTACAAGCCCCAGTTCCTGGAGAGGCATGGACGGTAAATCCACGAGGCGATGGACCACCCCGGGCCCCGAGAGCGCCAATACAGCCCGCGCGGACCAAGCCCGTTTTCGCTTGATCAGCTCTTCCAATTGTTGAACCAAATTCTCGGGCGTGGGAAGAAGCGTCTCTTCCACAGCAAAGTCGTAAATCGCCAGCTTACCTCCCGATAGCGCGCCACGAACCAAGCGAAGCTGGCCGGACGTAAACTCGATTCCCAAAATCCCAGAGCCCGCAAAGGCCATCTTCTATCTCCGTCCCACCTTGCCCAGGGAGCTGTAAAGAGGAATAAATATGGAAAGAGCCACTACGAGAACTATCGCCGCCAGGAAAACGATAATCAGAGGTTCCACAATCGCAAAGACTCTCTTCACCGTAGCGGGGATCTCTCGATCATAAAACTCGGTGACACGCGTCAGGGTCGTATCCATCGTTCCGGTTGTCTCTCCAACAAAGATCATTCGAATGACCAACGGAGGAAATGCGCCGGTTTCCTGCAAAGAACGCCACAGAGAGCCTCCTTGAAGGACTTGTTCTTTTGCCTCGCGCACGGCTTGAGCGATAATGGCGTTTCCCACCACCCTCTCGACGATAGAGAGGCTCTGCGAAATATCCACTCCTGTGCGAAAGAGAATACTCAGGTGATGGGCGAAGCGCGAAAGGCAGATTTTCTCGATAAGCCCTCCCACGACCGGAATCTTTAACTTGATCGCATCCAAGATTAAGAGACCGGTCTCATTGGCCTTCAAAAGCCGAATCGAGACATGCAAACTTATTCCGGCTAACAGGATCCAATACCAGCCGTAGAGGACTAAGTCTGCGACTGCCATGACTATCCGGGTGATCAAGGGCAGAGGGACTTTAAGATTGATGATCACTGGAAGGATCCGGGGAAAGACAAATCCCGTTAAGACGCCGACTAGGGCTACGACAGCGATCAGGACCGTCGCCGGGTAAATGGTCGCGCGCTTGATTTCGGAGGCCAAGCCATCCTGCCATTCCAGAAAACTCGTCAGGTGCTGAAGGACCTGAACGAGGCTCCCACTCGCCTCTCCGGCTTTGATCATACTGACATACACGTCGGAAAAGACTTGCGGTTGGCGAGCCATGGCGTCCGACAAGCTGCTGCCGCCCTGGAGGTCTTCCCGGATCGCACGAATAGCGTTGACCATCTTGGGATTGGCCGTCTGGGTCTCAAGATCCTCAAAGGCCTGAAGAATGGGGATACCGGCGCCGGCGGCCGCCGCTAAGTGCACGGTAAAATTGATAAGCTCTCTTCGTTTGATCCGCCGGGCAAATAACGGAGGACGACTCGATGCCGCTTCCGGCTGGGCGGCAATCAGATAGAGATCCATCTCACGAAGGGTCAAAGCCAACTCCTCTTCGTCTCCAGCCATCATGAGTCCGTTGACTTTTTGTCCGGAGCGCCCCCTCGCTTGGTAGCTAAAACGCGGCATCTTTCAAACGGCGGCACGAAGGCTGGAAGGAATAATCACCACAATTTCTACTGCATGTAGGCTACCCGGATCACCTCATCCAGCGTGGTGATGCCACGGGCGGCCTTTTCCACGCCATCCTCCATCATGGTGATCATGCCTTCTTCTCGGGCTTTTTGCAGGATAGTTTGGGCGGAATTGCGTTGCACGATCATCCGGGCGATGGCTGGAGATACGTCTAGAATCTCGAATATAGCGGCCCGGCCTCGATACCCGGTCTGGAAACAGCGCGGGCATCCTTTTCCTCGACAGAAAGCCATCTCCTCCCCGCCGTTCCCATCGGCATTTACGGGCAATCTCTCGGCCTGATGGAAAACCTCGAATGCCGAGCTTCCGGCCACGCTCTTGTGGCTCAAACCCACGAGCTGCAACGAAGACTCATCCGGCGTCATCGGTTCCTTACAGTTCTGACAGACCTTTCGCACCAACCGTTGTGCCACCACAGCGACAAAAGTAGAGGCAATGAGAGACGAATTGACGCCCATATCCAGAAGCCGGGGAATCGCGCTCACCGCGTCATTAGTATGAAGCGTGCTGAAAACGAGATGCCCCGTTAAGGCAGCCCGAATCGCCACGTCCGCCGTCTCGGTATCACGCATCTCCCCCACCAGGATCACATCGGGATCCTGACGGAGCATCGCGCGCAGGCCCGATGGAAAAGTTAGACCCGCCTTTGGATTGATCTGAGACTGCTCGATATCGGGAAGCTCATACTCCACTGGATCTTCAAGGGTCATAATATTTTTCTCAGCGGAATTCACAGAAGCTAAAGTGGAGTAAAGAGTAGTGGTTTTCCCCGCTCCGGTGGGTCCGGTGACCAGAATAATGCCGTGGGGTCTTTGAACGCTTTTTTTAAAAATAGCCAGCGCCGGTGGGGAAAACCCTAGATCTTCCAATCCTAAAATGACTTTTTCTTTATCAAGGATGCGAAGAACGACTTTTTCCCCGTGGATAGTCGGAAAGGTCGAGACCCGGAGGTCGTAGCTCTTCCCTTCCCAAGGAAAAGCGATGCGGCCATCCTGGGGAAGCCGGCTTTCCGAAATATCCATATTCGCCATAATCTTGATGCGAGTGATCACCGCCGGCTGCAGCGCCTTATTGATGTTAGGACGGGCGTGGAGAATGCCGTCGATCCGGAGGCGGGTTTTCAAGCTTTTTTCCCCCGGTTCAACATGGATGTCGGTCGCCTCGTCATGAATCGCCTGAGCAATCAATCCATCTACCAACCGAACCACCCTCGGCCCAACGATATCGGTCTCCTCCTGCTGCCCGCTATGAGACTCCTTTTCACTGCCGTCCTTCTCTTCGGGGAGGGCCAATCGGTTAGCCGATCCGCCATAATACTTCTCAATGGCCTCGAGGATCTTCGACTCCGGGGCATATCGGGCATCGATGTAAAGCCTCGTCATAAATTGGAGCTGGTCCAGCGTGGCCAGATCAAAGGGGTTCGCCATAGCCACGGTAAGGCGATCTTGCGAAAGGGCGACGGGAATCAACCGATGTTCCAACGCGAACTGGCTGGACAGTCGTTTCAAGGCGTCCTGGTCTATCCGGGCTCGAGCAAGGTCCACCTTTTCGATACCAGCATCCTCAGCCAGCAGATATTGAATTGTCTCGGCACTTAAACCGTAAAGCTCTTGAAGTAGATCGGCGAGCGGCTTACCCGTCTTCTCCTCTTCATAGACCGCCAGCATGAGTTGGTGATCGGTAATGAGCCCTGCCTGCACAGCCAGCTTCCCAAAACCTTTTTTCTTGGATTTTTTGGCTAAATCGTCCCCGCCCGCTGGAGTATTCTTACTCAAACTCAGCGTTCCTTCTCGCGATTCCATTTTTTCCTTCTCCATGTATGGGAATGCCGATCAACACCATATCCATGTTGACAGCGTTATAAGTAAGCAATTATACTCATGAACGTTCCAAAATGCAATTATAAAGTTATATTCTGGGGAATGTTGTTTTATCAATCGAAACAATATCAGCACAAAGGCCTTCCAGTTCTTAAAATCTCTCCGATCCAAACCGCAATTTCCTGTGAGGCGCCTTGGTTGAGGCTCGAGTGAAGACAGAAGACAAAACTATTCAAGGCGATTCCCTGAGAGCGCACCTTAACCTCCGCCTGATTGTAGTCATCCCGGCAATATTTATACTCCTTTCTCTCGGGGTTGGCCTTTTGGCCATGACGCTCACCCAGTTGTTTCTTGGGGTCTCAATCCCAAGCCCCAGGCAATTGCTCTTTTTGCACCTCTGGATTGTCGGATCTTCACTCCTGGCGGGCCTGTTAGGCGCCTTTCTGGCTCATGGAATCACGAAACCGGTCCTGAAGACCCTTCTCGAGGCGCAAAAGATGATTGGCTACGTGGAAGCAAATCCTTCTACGATTAATGCTGCCAACGAAGTCGGGGCGCTGTCCGCCCTTTTTGATCAGGCTTTCGTCTCCTTCGTCGAACTCGTTCAAGCCAGAGAAATGCTGGACAGCGTCAATGAAGGGATCGTGGCTCTCGATAGAGAAGGCAAAATTGCCGGAATGAACCTTAGGGCCCAGGAAATTTTAGAGGTCTCCCTTGCTGAGGCGCGTCACAAGGTTTTGAACGAAGTTATAGGCCAATCTTCTGCCAATGGCGCTCT
>Ga0209726_10001550_pt1 | contig 36842 bp, 36 predicted proteins | sample Subgrocontami54m_FD_187453 | JGI IMG/M metagenome (GOLD analysis project Ga0209726, IMG submission 187453) | Subsurface groundwater microbial communities from S. Glens Falls, New York, USA - GMW46 contaminated, 5.4 m (SPAdes) (version 3) | ecosystem: Environmental > Aquatic > Deep subsurface >...
GCTTTGACCGCCCGGATGCGGAGGCTTTCCTGGGCCGAAGGAGAGAGTGTGCGCGTGTCGGGTTTCATGCATCAAGCGTACACCATCCTTTACCGAAATGCAAGATATATTATGCTCCGGTTAATAACTGCCGTGCAAATCCTATACGTCAATCTTGCCACCGATGGTTTGCCCGCGTTGGCGTTGGCCGTAGACCCACCCGAATCCGACTTAATGCGTCGTAAGCCGCGCAACCCACGCACCGGCATCTTCACCCGGCCTGTCGTCACTGTGATGATGGTGGGCGGATTGTGGTCGGCGGCAGTCAACTTGGGTCTTTTTTCATGGGCGTTGAACTCCGGCCGGAGCATCGAAAAAGCCATGACGATGACCTTCGTTTCACTGGTGCTGATTGAGAGTTTCAAGGCCTATAACTTCCGCTCCGACCGCCATTCAGTGTTAAATCAGCCCTTTGCCAATAGGTGGTTGAATCTGGCGATTGTATGGGGGTTAGTGCTGTTGGTTATAATTGTCTATGCACCTTTCCTGCATGAGCCGTTTAGCACGTTTAGCCTGCCACTCGTGGATTGGGCTATCGTCGCCGTGTTGGCTTCTACTGTTTCGCCCGTGCTAGAATTGGCAAAATGGATGGAGCGGCGCGAATGGTTTGGGAAAATGAGTTAGGAGTATTTGTATGCCGACCGCCTATCGGGCTACCAAGCCCATCCTCCTGGCGCCGGCGGGCAGCCTAGCGGCTGCGCAGGCAGCGTTAGACGCCGGCGCCGACGCCATCTATGTTGGCCTCAAAGGCTTCAGCCGCGGCGGACCCAGGAGCGAACTGACCTCCCTGGCGTTTCAGGACGTGCTGGCGGCGGCCCATGCGCAGGGCCGCCGCGTGCAGGTTGCCCTCAATACCATCCCTCGTCAGGCCGAACGGCGAGACCTCGTGGAAAAGGTCGGGGAACTGCTCGGGTGGGGGATCGATGGGGTCATTGTGAACGACGTAGGGCTCCTGGCTGAGCTTCGCAGCCGGTACCCCACTCTTGGCATTACCGCCAGCATTGGTTGTGCCGTCATGAACGAGGCTGATGTCGCCTTCTACCGCGACCTGGGGGCCGACGCGGTCGTGCTCCCCGGCACCCTGACGCCTGATGAGATAGCTGCCTTCGCGCAGGTTCCCGATGTGCTGATCGAGGTGATGAGCCATATGGTGCAAGAGTTCATTCTGTTGGGCAGATGCTGGATGCCGAGCTATTACCGGCTGAGCTCGACTCCGCTGGCATCCCAGCGTGAGGACGTCAGTCGCCTGATGGGGAGCGTGAAGCGGGGAGGCGCCGGGGTGTGCTTCAAGATCTGCGAGCAGCCCTGGGAGCTTTACCGGGGCGAGCGATGCGTGGCCACACGGCTCCTGCCAAGCCGTCAGATCAGCGCGATCAATTACCTGGCCGATTTCCTCAATGCCGGCGTCGATGTTGTCAAGCTCCAGGGCAGAGGTCTCGCAGCCGACCTGCTCGCCCCGCTCGTGCGGCGCTATCGTCTGGCGATCGATGCCTGGATGGAGGGAGAGCCCTTGCCGGTCTTTGCAGAGCCTTGTCTGGAACCTTCCTGGACGGTGATGCGCCGGTGAGGTCAGCATGAAGGAGGAGCAGTGGCGCAAGCCTTTGAGCTGAACACGACCATCTCGAATCTGCGGGACCTCACCGAGTCAGATCTGAGTCCATACGATGCCCTCTATCTTGGCAACATCACCTGTCGGCTGTACGAGGCGAACCTGCTGGAGCGTCTTGATGACCTGCGGGAGGCGATTGCGATCGTGAAGGGCCGAGGGCAGAAGGCGTACGTCACCACGTATGCCGCGCCGCGCAACGATAACCTGCTGCAGCTCCGAAAGGTTGTGGCAGTAGCCGTGGAGACCGGGGCAGATGCCGTTGAGGTTCATAACCTCGGGGTTTTGAAGATCGTCCACGAGGAGCATCACGATCTTGCGGTCCATATCGGCGGCTTCGCGAATGTCTATACCGACGGTGGCGCTGCCGTCCTGAAACGATACGGGGCAGTTCGCATCACGCCCAACTACGAGCTGAGCCTGGAGGAGATCGGCCAGATCTACCGCCAGGTTGGGCTGCCGATGGAACTGCTGGTTCATGGCAAGATGCCGCTCGGTATGTCAGACGACTGCTTTCTGCTGGAGTATGAGCAGGCCTGGGGGGTGACATGCCCTACCCTCTGCCAGCAAGAGCTGTTCCTGAAGCAGGGCGATTGGGCGATGAAGTCGATCGGGAAAGGGGTCATGAGCGGGAAGGATGTCTGCCTGCTGGAGCACCTGAAGCGACTGATGATCGAGGGGCATTCCTGCTTCCGGGTCGAGGCGGCTTCAGAGGGTCCTGCCTACCGACTGGAGATTGGCCGGGTCTACCGCGAGGCGTTGGAGGCTGCCATGGCTGGAAGGGACGGCGAGGAAGGGCGGTGGTGGGACACGATCAGACGCCATGCGCGAATCGGCCTGTGTAACGGCTTTTACTTTGGCACATCGGGAATGGCCTACCATGGCGTGCAGCACCCGGGCGCGGACGCTGCGAAGGATCAACGGAGCGTGGTAGGGCAATGATTGAGCTACTCGCTCCCGCAGGTAATCTGGAGATGGCGGCGGAGGTCACGCGGGCTGGGGCCAACGCCATCTATGTGGGACCGCGAGGCTGGAGCCGACGCCGTGACACCTTTGAGATGGAAGATGGGGCAGTCCGTGAGGCGATTCGGCTCGCCCATGATGGCGGCGCCAAGCTCCGGGTGGCGTGCAATACTCACATGCAATCCAAAGAGATTCCGGCGCTCCTCAGCCGAATGGAGCGCTTCGTCATGGACGGTGTCGATGGCGCGATCATGGCCGATATCGGCGCGATTGCGGCAGTGCATCGGCGCTTTCCCGAGCTGTCCCTGCATGCGAGCATCGGGGCCAACATCCTGAACGACGCTGACGTGGCCTTCTATCGGGAGATCGGCGTCTGCCAGGTTGTGGCCGACACCAAGCTGACCTTGAGGGAGCTCCTCTCCAGAAAGGCGCAACTCGACGTCGGGATCGAGATCCTGATCCATGCGAATGCCTGCTATACCTATCTTGGCAAGTGTTGGATGTCGCCATACTATCGGCTTGAGCGAACAATCGACGAGGCGGGCAAGGACCTCTTCAAGGGGAGTCCGAACCGGGGCGGCCTTGACTACCGGGTCTGTCTTGAGGCCTGGCAGCTTTACAGCGGCGACATCAAGCGGGAAGACCGCGTGGCGCTCAGGAACGAGGCGTTCTTCCTGCTAGAGGATATTCCGCACTTGATCGATCTGGGCGTCCGCTGTATGAAGATCCAGGGCCGCGAGTACACGACTTCCCTCGTGGGGAACATCGTTAGATTCTATCGCGAGCTGCTTGACGCCTATTCCGCCAACACGCCGGGTGAGCCGTTCGATCTGAACCCCTGGAAGGCGCGCTCAGTCACGATCGAGGCCGAGCGGGATAGGCAGCGGAGTATGGGAACCCTGGCTTTGCTGGCCGAGGCCAGGGTTCCTGTCGCCAGCGCTCACCGTCAGTGAGCACTGGCGTCGGCAGGGGCCGGTGCTGTGGCTGGCGTTAGCCCTGCAGCAGGCGTCGACACTGCGGCAGGTGCTGGCGCTGCGGTAGGGGTCGGCGCTGCGGCAGCCGGCTTTTCTTCCACAGGCACAGGTGTTGCCTTTGTGACCGACAGTTGCCACCGGGTCAACCCGCCTAGAATCTTCTTCGGGGCGGCGACAGTAAAGCCCTCGCTGGTGGCCCACTGCTGTATCTCCCCTGCCAGCGATTGCTCGGGCACGACGATCACCAGCTCGTCGTCTGCTGCCAACTCCTGCAGCGCAAGCTTGGCCTGGGGCAATCGGTAGTGACTCATCTCTCCTAGTAACTGCAAAAATCGCTTCATTGCTGTCAGCATCCTCCTTGGCGTTCCATTGAGAAGACATTGCCGTCCAAAGACTACCAAAAGGTGCAAGTGCGAGTCAACGCACGTTTTCGATTGAGGCCTATCTACTTGACTCAAGTAGGCCCTATATGGCATGGTGGGAAACATCGAGTCAGCCCATCATCTCGTGCTTATTCGAGTCAATAGGATATCGCTATTTCGATAATCTACTTGACACTGTTTCCAAGGCGTCATTACTATTCGGCCATCTTAACGGCGCCCCTCAGCCGCGAAGCGAAGGAGCAAAACGTTGGCAGTCGGCGAGGAAACGGCTGTGAAAAGTCAGACTCGTGCGTCTGGATGGAGTTGTAGGTGTGGCGGCCCTTCAGGGCAATTCAAGCCCCGAAGGGCCGTTCTGTTTCGATGGGACCTCAGCCCTGCCGCAAGCCCCTGTCTGCGCAGCCAACGTGACAGGGAGGGATGACCTCGCCTGAGGAGGCCGGTATGGAGAGCCAGGCGAAGACGTCCTGTGCGGACCACAAAGCAGATAAGGGGTCTTATCTGGAAGCCGTAGAAACCATAGTTAGGTGGTCGATGATAATACGAGAGGCAGGTGCATGAAGCTTGAAGATTTCATCGCAGAGACTCTGAAAGAAATCGTCAACGGCGTTCGTACCGCCCAGCGATATGCAGCGCAGCACGGAGCGATCATCAATCCAGAATCTCTAACCTACCGATCGCAAGACAAGGTCGGCAAGCCATATGAGAGTCGCTCGGGGAGGTTTCCGGAAGCCATCGACTTCGATGTCGCGGTCACGACGACCGAAGGCACTGAGACTTCTGGCGGTGTCGGTGTCTTCGTAGGACCGCTCGGCCTTGGATCCCGAGGGAAGTCCATCACAACCGATACATCTATGAGCCGCATTAAGTTTTCCGTACAGGTACTTCTGCCGGTTCAATCCGATGAAAGCTCGGCCACATGACCAGCGGTTGCAGTAGACGGTCGTCCACGCGAGTACGCTCGTGCGCTCGCCAGCCGCTGATCCGCAACGGCGTTAGGCTTCGCGGGTAGTGTGTGTTTATCTCGTTCTAATGTAGCGCGTGGTGGAGACGCGGAGGAATCGCATGTGGCCGTTTAGGAAGCGTGAACCCGATCGGAAGCCGTGGGAACAGGTGCTTCGGGGCTGCGATCTCTTACGCGCAAGAGACGAGATCGCCAATCACTTCGCAATGATCAATTCCGAGGGCAAAGCTAAGGGCGGTCGTTACGTCTTCAAGGTTGAGTTGGTCGAGGCTTGGGAGCGCTTCTATACCGACCCCTGCAGAGACGCCGCCGTTGCTCTTCTTGAGGTCGACCCCGCGTTGGCGGGTTTTTTTGAAGCGTGTCAGCGAGAAGGTGATCGATACCGCGGATACCCGGGTGATCCGTCACTGGAGTCGCTCGAAACGCTTAGCTTGGCCATTGTGACCGCTGCGGACAAGTCCTTCCGGATCATAACCGAGCGTCGCGACGGTGCAGTCGCATCGACTGCGGGTATCTTGGTGTTTTCCGAATTTCTCTGCTTCTTCTTGCACCTCACCATGCGAGAGGCATGCGAGTTGCGGTTCCAGGAAGTTAAGATGGAGAAACTTCGAAACTACTTGGGACCACTTATGTCTGGCGTTGTAGTGGATTCATTCTGCAAGCATTGGCCAGAGGACCGAAAGTCGAAAGTGCGAAGTGATTTCTTCGACATGTTGAACGAGGTTGAAGCCGAGTATTCGATGTGCGAGCCCTTGTTAATGTCGAAGCAGGAGCCGCTCGCTGGGAATACACTGCTATCAAAGCTCGCGGGCAGGATCGCAGCGGCTGCTGGCCATCCGGACGACAGGGAAACGATGCTGGCCGCGCTGCCTGCGGCGGTCGATGCCATTGGGGAGGCACGCCTTAACGAGCTGGTAGCCCGCGAGGGAGTAACGCTGTGATCTTATCGGCGCCTGGTTTATGGGGCTGTGTGTCCAATCGAGCATTCTGCCAAGCCTAACTCGCCGCTCCATGCGACGGCCAAGAGTGGGCCGCGCCATCGGGCTGCGGCGTGCCAGCCGCTTTCTGTCCGGCGCGTCGCGCCGGCCATCAAGCGGCTGCAGCGGACGGTCGTCCACGCGAGCACGCTTGCGCGTTCGCCCGCCGCTGCCTCGTAGCCCCGTTCGGCGAGCATGGAAGTATGGCGTAGTGCCTAAGAGACGGTAAGATCTGGAAAAGGAGGATGCTCGATGCAGCGCTGGACGTTCGAACCTGGACATACCGCAGCCGAGTTCTGCGTCAGACACATGATGGTCACGTACGTCCGGGGTCACTTCAAGAACGTGTACGGCACTCTCGAGTTCGATTCGGAGCTTCCCGCCTTGTCTCGCGTCGAGGCGGTCATCGATGCGCGGGGTCTCTGGAGCGGTGAGCGTGATCGCGATACCCATCTTAAGGGTCCTGACTTCCTTGATGTCGAGCGCTTTCCCGAGATCACCTTTCGCGGAAATCAGGTCCGCCTCCACGGGGCCAACGAGGCGGTCGTACTCGGGGACCTCACTATTCGTGGAGTGACACGCTCCATCGAACTCCACGTCCACTACCTCGGGCAGTGGCAGACGCCGTGGTGGGAGGACGGTGTGGATAAGGGACCGAAGACTCGTGCTGGGTTTCTTGCCACCACACGGATCAACCGTCACGAGTTTGGCGTGAGCTGGAACAGCGCGCTCGATCGCGGCGGTGTTATTGTCGGCGACGACGTTGCGGTAACGATCGATGCCGAGGCAATCCTTCAGCCCTAGTTCGGGGGAGCGCGCATGAGCGTATGGTACCAGGGAGGATTTAAATAGGGACAGACACTATTATCGTGCATGAATCGATGATCCAGAAGGCCGTCAAAGAGGCGAGGCTCAGGGCTGGCATCGCCAATCCAGCAGGGCCGCACACGTTGCGCCATTTCTTCGCCACCCATCTGCTGGAAGATGGCTACGATATCCGCACGGTCCAGGAGAGTTACTCGGCCACACCGACGTTAGCACCACCATGATTTGCACCCATGTATTAAACCGCGGCGGGAGAGGAGTCCGAAGCTCGGTAGACGGCCTCGCCATCAGCATGCCTCCTGGGCAGCCATAACGGAATTATGCCGGTCGGCTTTTGCCGACAACAATCGGTGCCGTGCGGACTTGACAAGTTCCTTGAAAGACAGGAGAATCGCCGCAGTCATCAAAGGTTTCGGATGGTGATATGCCGGTCAGTATACTCAATGGTTCTCCCTTCGCTTCGCTCAGGGAGAACGCGGGGCTGAGCCGGTGCTCCTTCCCTCCGCTCCGCTCCGGGAGAACCAGAGGCACGAAACCGACCGCTTCGCGGCGGCTCAGCCCCGCGTTAGGCCGCGTACTATGCCAGTTCGTGAAGACCATGCATTCAACATTCGAAGGTCCACAGTCGCTCGCCGAGGAGATCGCCATGGTATATAACATATTCTAAAAGGAGAGTGCCAAGATGCCGGAATATCGAATTAAGGTTGCGCCAGTTACAGTAGCGTATGCTGACAGGCAGAACCACAAGCTAGTAGTGGAGTTCGCCATCCCAGGAGCGCCAACGGATACCATCGATCTGAAGATCCTGCCAGACAGCGTCCACCTGACAGCGCCAGCAAGGGACATCGAGTATGTTGCAGCGCTGGCTTTAGCTTGGCCGGTGAAACCTGACAGAGTCGAAGCGACCTACGAACACGGCCTGCTCCGAATCGAGGTGCCCTTCAAAGATCCGATGGAAGATGCTGTGAAGGTCGCCATCAAAGCAGGTGGCGCGGAAACTAAGACCAAAACAATCGAAGCCTGATGACCCGTCACGTTGTTAGGCTTATAAATGAGACTAAAAATAGGGACAGACACTATTATCGTGACGATTCGTGGTGTTCGCGGTCATGATCGTGCATGCCACGGATTGCTCGAATCGTTGCACCCGGCTACCTGTATCATGTGACGCAACGAGGGAATTACCACCAGGCGGTCTTTCGGCACGACAGCGATTCGAAGGCACACGATGACAGAGCGACCACTGCGAAGGGATGGGTTCATCTGGGAAGTGAGCAGGAAACTGGGACGGGGAATACGCGTGTTGCAGAGGGGAAGACCAAGAAAGGAACTCAAGAAATAGTGTCTGTCCCTATACCCGTGTTCGATCTGAGCGACAGGCAGAACCCGGGATGACCTACGGGGAACTTTTGAGAGACCTGAAGGCTCAGGGGAAAATTTAGCTTGGTCTTCAAGCAATCGGTCGCCAAGGATCTTCGAGGGATTCCGAAGAAGGACGTTTCCCGGCTCCTGAAATGCTTTGAGACATTAGCGGAAGATCCACACGGGAAAGGGTGCGAGAAGTTGTCCGGCAGTGATCCGGCGACTGGCTGGTATAGCTCTTCCTCACTTTATTCCATCTGCTCCTCCCTATCATCTTCATTCTCACCAGGGTGATATTATGTGTATGCCATGCCTGGTGGTGCTCGTGAAATCTGCTTGCGGAGTGGGAGTCGCTTTGATAGCCTCGCTTAAGTACGTCTTCAAGGCTTGTGCGACGCCGCTTTGCATTCTTTAGGCTGTGAACCGGCAATGGTCAACCGGTAAAGACAGACGTCCTTCCCTGCCTGCTGAAGGAGGTACGCGATGGCGGCAAAGAAGATTCTCATGCTTGTGGGGGATTTTGTCGAGGACTACGAGGCGATGGTCCCCTTTCAGATGTTGACCATGGTCGGGCATACGGTTCACACGGTTTGTCCGGGCAAGAAAGCCGGCGACACTGTGCGGACAGCCGTCCACGACTTCGAGGGGGACCAGACGTACAGCGAGAAGCGGGGTCACAACTTCGCCCTCAACGCCACCTTCGCTAAGATCAGGCCCAAGAATTACGACGCCCTGGTGATTCCAGGAGGACGGTCACCGGAATACCTTCGCCTGAACGAGCAGGTGCTCGACATCGTCCGACACTTTGCGAAGGAGAACAAACCTATCGCCTCCATTTGTCATGGACAGCAACTCTTGACGGCGGCCGGTGTCGTGGAAGGCAAGCGCTGCACCTCCTATCCGGCCGTGAGGCCTGAGCTGATCCGAGCCGGCGCCAAGTGGCAAGAGGTGAACGCCACCTTCTCCAATGCGTATGTGGATGGCAACCTGGTCACAGCCGCAGCCTGGCCCGGCCATCCTGAATGGATGCGCAAGTTCCTGGACGTGTTAGGTTCCAAGATCGAGCCCTAACTATCATCTTGCGACAGAGGGGTATCTCTTTTGGCAAGGCTAGGGATCGCTGGGCTGTTCCTTGTGACGGTAGTGATCACAGGGATCGCAGGGTATCACTTCCTTGAGGGGTATACGTGGCTTCACGCCCTCTATATGACGATCCTCACCATCTCAACGGTGGGGTCTTGCGAGGTGAGGCCCTTGAGCCCGATCGGTATGATCTTCACGATTGCGCTCCTGATTGGCGGACTGGGAGTGGTTCTCTATACAGCAGTAACCGTAACCACAAAAGTCGTGGAGGGGGAGTTTCAGCAGTTCTTCGGGAGGAAGAGAATGGAGAAGCGAATCGACGCCCTGGCAGATCACTATCTTGTGTGCGGGTGTGGTCGCATCGGGGAGGTGATCTGCCGCGAGTTGGCTTCAAAGCCCGTCCCGTTTGTGGTCATTGAGCGGGAGGAAGAGCGGATCCGCAAGGTGGAGGAGGCGGGCTACCTTTTACTCAGGGGGGATGCCACCGATGAGAAGGTCCTCCTGGCTGCCGGGGCGATGAAGGCCAAAGGTCTCTTTGCCACCCTGCCGGTCGATGCGGACAATGTCTTTGTGACCCTCACGGCCAAGGAGCTCAACCCCTCCATCTTTGTGGTGGCCAGGGCCGAGACGGAGCGGAGCGAAAGGACGCTCGCCCACGCTGGGGCCGACAAGGTCATCTCGCCCTATGCAATGGGGGGACACCGCATGGCTCAGGCGGCCCTCCGCCCCGCTGTGGTGGATATCATTGAGCTGGCCACGCACTATCACAGCCTGGAGTTGCAGCTTGAGGAGATTGTGGTGCCACCGGGGTCTCCCTGCGAGGGGGTCACGCTGCGTGATTCCGGGCTGCGCCAGGAGCCGGGGGTGATTATGGTGGCGATCAAGCGAGCGTCGGGTGGCATGATCTTTAATCCCTCCGCAGATGAAAAGATTGAGGCCGGGGATCGCCTTGTCGCCCTGGGAGAGGTTGCCCGCCTAAGGGGGTTGGAGCGGCGGGTAGAATCGACTTCTTCACGATAAAAGATGCGTTTCCAGCCTTGTACGAGTGCGGAGCAAGGGTCATGATGATGCGGTGGGAGGAGACGATGTCTGGCCCCTGGTTCTGGGGATGGGGAATCCTCTGGATGGTCATGATTACGGCTTTCTGGCTCCTTATCTTATTGGTGCTGGTACTGGCGGTTCGCTGGCTCTGGCAGGCTGGTTTCGGGATCCGCTCCGTCCAGCCGCCGGAGGAGTCGGCCCTGGAGATCCTCAAGAAGCGGTATGCCCGGGGCGAGATCGGGAAAGAAGAGTTCGAGGCCAAGAAGCGCGATTTGCTGTGAGGGGATAGACAGGATGCGGTCAAGATTACAAGCTCGCTCGAAGCCTTTCGGGCCCCTCGTCCGGTCGTTCGACGGCAGGGTGTTGGGTTATACCGCAGCGTTATTCGCCGTGCTGCCTATCCTTGTGTTGTACATAGACGGTTCGGTGAAGACCTTCATCCTGTCGGTGCAGAGCGATTGGGGGCTGATGGTGGCGGAGGCGATCAGCGGCCTCGGATACGGCCTCACGAATGCCGCCATGGCTGCTACCCTTTTGGTCATCGGCCTAAAGGCTGGAAGGCATCGAGAGGCCGTCGCGGGCAAACTCGGGTTGCTTGCGGTGATCATCGGTAGCCTTTTTGGTCAGGTCTTGAAACACCTATTTTGCCGATCCCGCCCCCTTGCTGAAAAGTCGGGCCAGTTTTTCCTCGAGTTTCCTTGCCTGGGTAAGGGCTCTGGCTTCATTTCTTTCCCATCCGGCCATTCTGTGACCGCCTTCGCCCTGGCATTTGTTCTCTCCCGCGCCTACCCTAGGTGGATGTTTCTCTTCTACGGATTGGCCGGCTTGGTCGCCCTCTCCAGGGTCTATCTCGCCAAGCATTTCCCTTCTGATGTTGTGGCCGGAGCCGCTATCGGGCTCCTGGCAGGTTGGATCGTCTGTCGATTTGCGGCCTTTTCCCTTGTGCATGGGCACACCTGAGAAGGCGACATCTGCCGTCACTAGCTTCCGCCGATGGGTTCGAGAAGTCGCTGTGACGACCCTCCTCCTTGGTGTGGGCCTTCTCCTCTTCTTCTATGATTTCGCCCTTATCGGCCAGGCAAGAGCTTCGCCCCATTGATCTCTTGGTGGCCTATGACCTGGACGCACCCAGCCTTGTGTTTTACTCAAAACGACAAGTCGTGATAGTCAGGAGGGGCGAGGAAGCCGGGTTTCAGCGTCTTGCCGCCTCTTATGGGCGGCTCTTCATCGTAGCCAAGGCCGCCGCAGAGACTCGCTTGCGACAGGTCCCGGACATTTTCCCCTTGGACAGGCGAGGGGGGTATGTCCTATACTCTAATCGCTACAGTCCGTGAGATTGGTCTGGTTGACGTAGAGGCGCGCGTGTGATTGCCGAGACGATTCTCTCTCCTGTTACGCTTGAACTCGCCCTGGTCGAAGAGCGGCTGCTCCAAGACATCGGCGGCGATGTAGAGTTGATCTCCGAGATCATCCGGTATGTGCTCAAGAGCGGCGGTAAACGGGTCCGGCCTGCGCTGCTGCTGCTCTCGGCAAAGCTCTGCGGCTATTGTGGCGGCTCTCGTAACATCGATCTTGCGGTGGTGGCCGAGTATATGCACGCTGCCACGCTCATCCATGATGATATCATCGATCGTGCCGACAAGCGCCGCGGACTCCCGTCGGCGAATAATGCCTGGGGTCCTCAGATCTCCGTGCTGGCAGGCGATTTCCTGTATGCCAGATCGCTTCAGATGCTGGTAGCGGATGGCGACTTGGCCGTCATGCGGGCCTTTGCTGACGCGACGGTCAAGATGATTGAGGGTGAGGTACGCGAGGTTCAGATGGCCGGAAACCTCGACCTCACCTATAACGAATATCTAAACATCATTATGTTAAAGACCGCTGCCCTGATCTCAGTCGCTTGCAGGACTGGTGCCCTAATCGCCGGCAGGCAAACGGAGGAGGTGGCTGCGTTGACCGAGTTCGGCCTGAATCTGGGGATCGGGTTCCAGTTGGTCGATGACGCGCTGGACTTTGTCGCCGAGGAGTACCGGCTGGGTAAGCCTGTGGGGAACGATTTTAAGGAGGGGAAGATGACTTTTCCGGTACTCCATGTGATGCGGACAGGCTCGGAGACCGATCAGGGCAGGATCAGAGAGTTGGCCGCGCAGGAGACCATCGGAGAGTCTGATATGGCAGAGGTGAAGGCGATAGTGGAGCGGCATGGCGCCGTTGCGGCCACGATGGAGCTCGTTCGTACCTACCTCAAGAAAGCCAAGGCATCCCTCGGTAGCTTTCCGGATTCGGCTGCCAAGCGTTCGCTTGTCCTGATGGTCGATTTTATCGGAGATCGAGACTGGTGATCGCTGGCTTACTTCCCATGAGGGTGCTCTTGCCGCGCCGCCTCCCTTCCGAGCTGCTCGACGGCTTGCCGTCAGCGTTCTTGCTGAGCGCTGACGGCTGAATTCTTATTCTCAATGGCGACCAACCTGCAACAGATTCGCAACTTCTCCATCATTGCGCATATCGATCATGGAAAATCAACCCTGGCCGATCGGATCCTGGAGGCCACCGGGGCGCTGCAGCCACGTGAGATGGAGGCCCAGGTCCTGGATCACATGGATCTTGAGCGGGAACGGGGTATTACCATCAAGGCGAAGGCTGTTCGCCTCCACTACAAGCGGCAGGGCGGGCAAGAGTATATTCTGAACCTAATCGACACACCGGGCCATGTGGACTTTAGCTACGAGGTCTCGCGAAGCCTCTCCGCGTGCGAGGGCGCGCTGCTCGTAATCGATGCCGTCCAAGGGGTGGAGGCGCAGACGCTCGCCAATGTTCATCTCGCCATGGAGCATGACCTGGCCATCATCCCGGTTATTAACAAGATTGACCTGCCGAATGCCGACATTGCACGGGTGAAGATGCAGATAGAGGAGACCCTGGCCATCGATGCCTCTGAGGCGATCCTGTGCAGCGCCAAACAAGGGATCGGCACTGAAGAGGTGATCGAGGCAGTCATCAAGCGGATTCCGCCCCCCAAAGGGTCTCCGGACGCTCCCCTGAAAGCGCTGATCTTTGACTCTTCATTCGATCCGTACCAAGGCGTGGTCATGTATGTCCGGCTGTACGATGGACAGGTGCGCCACGGGACGCGGATACTCCTGATGTCCACCGGTGCTGCGTTCGAGGTGTTACAGGTCGGCGTCTTCACCCCTCAGATGCGCCCAGCAGATCTCCTGTCAGCCGGAGAGGTCGGGTACATCATTGCCGGGATCAGGGATGTGCGTCATACCAGAGTAGGGGATACCATTACTGCCGAAGACCGACCTGCAACCAGGCCCCTGCCTGGCTTCAAAGAGGTCCGGCCTATGGTGTTTGCCGGTCTGTACCCGACCGAGAGCGAACAGTACCAGGAGATGAAAGAGGCGTTGGAGAAGCTCCGCCTCAACGATTTTTCCTTTAGCTTTGAGCCGGAGACCTCGCTCGCCCTCGGTTTTGGCTTCCGGTGTGGTTTCCTTGGCTTGCTCCACATGGAGATCATCCAGGAGCGGCTGGAGCGCGAGTTCGACCTGACGCTGATTACTACCGCTCCGACGGTGGTATACCGAGTAGTCAAGAGAGACGGATCCGTCGTTGAGGTGGACAACCCCAGTGACCTTCCTCTCACGCAGCAGATCGAACGGGTTGAGGAGCCGTACATCAAGGCCTCCATCATGGCGCCGGGTGAGTATATTGGGCCAATCTTTGGGCTTTGTCAGGAGAAGCGTGGGATTCAGCGCGGCGTAGAGTACATGGAAGGCGGTCGAATCCTCATTACCTACGACCTCCCGCTCAACGAGATCGTCATGGATTTCTACGACCGGCTGAAGTCTGCAACTCGTGGCTACGCCTCCCTGGACTATGAATTTCTCGATTATCGGGAGGGCCAGCTAGCAAAGCTGGACATCCTGGTTAACGATGAGCCGGTTGACGCACTTTCCTGCATCGTCCCGAAGGAGCAGGCATATCTGAGGGGCCGGATGCTGGTGGAGCGGATGCGAGAGCTAATCCCCAGGCAGCTCTTCGAGGTGGTGATTCAGGCCGCTCTTGGCGGCAAGGTCATCGCGCGGGAGAGCGTGCGCCCCTTGCGGAAAAACGTGACAGCCAAATGCTACGGCGGGGACATCACCCGCAAGCGAAAGCTGCTTGAGCGCCAGAAGGAGGGGAAGCGCAGGATGAAGCAGGTAGGCAGGGTCGAGATCCCACAGGAGGCCTTCATGGCGGTGCTGAAGGTGAAAAGCCCATGACGCGGCAGATGATGGATGAGACGATAAAGAAGGACCAGGAGCGGGATTCGCAGCCAAGCGCGAAGTCGGAGAAGTCAGTCATCCGCCAGTACGCCGAGGCCGTCATCATTGCTATTATTTTGGCGCTGGTGATCAGGAGCTTTGTAATCCAGGCCTTCAAAATCCCCTCTGGGTCGATGCTCCAGACGCTGCAGATCGGCGATCATATCCTGGTCAATAAGTTCCTGTATTGGTTTACCGATCCGCAGCATGGTGACATTATCGTGTTCAAGTTTCCCCAGGATGAGGGAAGGGACTTTATTAAGCGAGTTGTCGCCCTGCCTGGTGAGAAGGTGGAGATTCGAGGAAAACAGGTCTACATCAACGACAAGTCTCCTGCTGAGCCGTACACGGTTCACCTGGATCCCGCCATCATTGGGAATCCGGGTTCGCCTCGGGACAATTTCGGCCCGGTCGTGGTTGCGCCGGGTCAACTCTTCATGATGGGCGACAACCGGGACTACAGCATGGATAGCAGGTTCTGGGGCTTTCTCGACATGAAGAAGATCAAGGGGAAAGCCTTCATTATCTACTGGTCGTGGGATCACGAGCGCTTCAGGCCCCGCTGGGAGCGAATCGGGATGTTGGTCCGATGAAGGCAGTTTCGAGTTTGGAGTTTCGAGCTTTGAGCTCGGGCTCTTCCCTTGACCCGAAACCCGAAACTCGAAACCCGGAACCTATTGGTTTATACATCCATATCCCCTATTGCCTGTCACGCTGTCATTACTGTGATTTTAACACCTATCGCTTGGATGCCGCTCACGTACAGCAGTATCTGGATGGGCTGGCGCAAGAGATTACACTCCGCACCTCCGCTATGGCGATCCGAGACCGGCGGGTCTGCTCCGTCTTCTTCGGCGGTGGGACGCCCTCAATACTCCAGGCGTCGCAACTTATCGGCATCCTCGATCACTGCCGAGCCGCCTTCACCTTCGAGGACGGCGCAGAGATCAGCATCGAGGCCAACCCAGGGACGGTGGACCTTCCGAAGCTTCGTGCGCTGTGGGAGGGCGGGGTGACCCGTCTGAGTGTAGGGGTTCAAGCTATTCAGGACCGACTCCTCCAGCGGATCGGTCGCGCCCATGCTGCCTGCGAGGCTGAACGGGCTTTTTGGCTGATGCGTGAGGCTGGCTTCAGCAACATCAACTTGGACTTGATGTTCGGCCTGCCAGGTCAGAGCACGGGTGACTGGTCGGAGACCCTTGACTGGGCCATCAGTGTGGGTCCTGAACATGTCTCTCCCTATGGGCTGATCCTCGAAGAGGGGACACTTCTCCACCAGGAGCATCGCCAAGGGGAGATTGGGCTACCCGACGAAGAGACGGAGGCAGTGATGTACCGGATGGCCGTAGACCGGCTGCTTGACGCCGGCTTTGAGCATTACGAAATCTCAAACTTTGCGCGTCCCGGCTTCCGTTGTCGCCACAATCTGGTTTACTGGCACCATCAGGAGTACCTCGGCATTGGGGCGGGGGCTCACTCATTCCTTGCTGGGCGTCGGTTTTATAACGAGTTACTGCCTGTAAGCTACGTGTGCGCCATTGCCGAGCGTGGGACAGCCGTGGCCGGCGGCGAAGAGCTTTCCGCCGAGATGCTGCGATCCGAGCGTCTGATGCTGGGGCTTCGGCTCCGGGCCGGACTAGACGTGCAGGCATTCAAGGATGTGCTTGGCGTTGAAGATCTCTCTGCATCTGATCGAGCTACCCGTCTCTTGGATGATGGGTTTCTTTGCGTGAAGGAGGGGCGGGTGCAGATCACAGAGCGGGGGCTCCTCGTGGCCAATGAACTGATTGTCCAGCTCCTCTGATTCTATAGCATGTTTTCTAGCTTGCGACCGACGGCAAATCCGCTTGACATTAGTGGCTATTTGTCTTTAGTATTTTTTAGAAACTTGGCACTCTCCTCAGGGGAGTGCCAAGCGTTGAAAGAAGGGTAAGGAAAGGGGGTCGAGGGACTGATGCGGGCGCATGAACTTACCGCAAGGGAGTGTCAGGTCCTGAAGGTGATTATCCATGACTATATCACCTCCGGGGAGCCTGTAGGATCCCGAAGTATCGCCAGACGCCATCTGGGCCACCTCAGCCCTGCCACCATCCGCAATGTTATGGCGGATCTGGAGGAGGTAGGCTATCTCTCTCAACCGCACGCTTCAGCCGGTAGGATCCCAACCGATTCCGGGTACCGCTTCTACGTTGATAGCCTCATGCAGTGCCCTAAATTGTCGAGGGTGGAGGAAAGTCGAATCGAGCAAGGGATCCGTCCGAGCCGTGGTCAGGCCGAGGAATTGGTGCAGGGCGTCAGCCGAATCCTCTCCGATCTATCACGATACGCTTCCGTAGTTCTTGCGCCAAAGTTTGCTCAGAACACCTGGCGACGCATTAACTTTGTCCACCTCAATCGGGAGCGGATCCTGGTAGTCCTCATGGCGGATTCCGGGCTTGTACAGCAGAAGGTGATTGCTATCGATGAGCTGATCGAGCAGCCAGAGCTGGATCGGATCTCTAACTACCTGAACAGTGTGTTGGGCGGGGTTACCCTTCACGAGGTGAGGAAGAGGATCATTGCCCAGATGGCCGAGGAGCGGGATGAGTTCAATCGCCTGATGCAGCGCGCCCTGGAGCTCAGCAACAAGACGCTGGAGGGTGAGGAAGAGCACGTCTATATTGGAGGGGCGGCTAACATCGCTCATCAGCCGGAGTTTGCCGACGTAAAAAAGATGAAGAACATCTTCGCGGCCTTCGAGGAAAAATCAAAGCTGGTGAAGATTCTTGATTACTGCCTGACCCAGGAGGGGTTAAGGATTATCATCGGCCACGAGAGTGAGGTCAGAGAGATGCGCGAGCTCAGTCTGATTGCCTCGCCGTACAAGAGTGGGGATCGTGTCGTTGGCGTACTCGGAATCGTGGGACCGAAACGGATCGCCTATGACCGCATGGTGGCCCTCGTCGATTGTACTGCCAGGCTCGTCAGTAAGCTCCTGACAGAGGCCGATGTGTAGCCTGTTCTCAAGAGCGATGGTGCGCTGTGGAGCCTGACGGACTGATCCGCTGGATCTACCGATGAACGAAAGGGAACCGATCAGATAATGGATCAAGAAAGCGAAGAAGCCAAAGCACCGACAAGCGATAACGCCCAGGAGAGCCCTGTCGCCCCCACGACCGAGTTAGAGTTAACGATCAGCAAGCTGCAGGCCGGCCTCAAGGAAAGGACTGCGGAGACAGAGTCGCTCAACGACCGCCTCCTTCGCCTGCACGCGGAGTTTGAGAACTACAAGAAGCGAGCGGCCCGCGAGCGGAGCGAGTTCGTGAGGTTCGCGAACGAAGGACTACTTTTAGAGCTGCTGCCTGTCGTGGACAGTCTGGAGCATGCTACCGCTACGACCAGGTCGGGGATAGACGCTCAAGGCGTCGCCGAGGGCCTCGATGTCATTCGTCGGCTTTTTCAGGCAACATTGGAGAAGGCAGCGGTGAAGTCCATCGAGGCGTTGGGGCATGAGTTCGATCCGAACTTCCATCAGGCTGTGGCTCAGGTAGAGTCGACTGATGGCCGGGACAACATCGTGGTCGAGGAGGTCCGAAAGGGGTACCTCTTGGAAGGACGTTTGCTGCGGCCGGCGATGGTGAAGGTATCGAAGGGAGCAGTTCCGAGTTTCGAATGTCGATGAGGATGAACCCGAAACCCGAAACGTGTGAGCCATGAGCAAGCGCGACTACTACCAGGTGCTTGGGGTGGATCAGCAAGCCCCTCCAGAGGAGATTAAACGAGCCTACCGTCGGCTGGCCCATAAGTATCACCCGGACAAGAACTCTGGCGATAAGGCATCGGAGGAGCAGTTCAAAGAGGCTACGGAGGCCTATGAGATCCTGAGCAATCCCGAGAAGCGAGCGGCCTATGACCGGTTCGGGGTTGCCGGCGAAGGGGCTGGCTTCGGGGGCTTTGGCGATGCCAGGGCTGGGTCTGTATTCGAGGATCTCCTTGAGGGGTTCTTTGGAGGGTCCGCTCGACGGGCTGCTTCCCGAGGCGCCGATCTTCGCTATAACCTTGAGATCAGCCTTGAGGAAGCGGTCATCGGGACGGAGAAAGAGATCACCATCCCCCGCTTGGAGCCCTGCGGCACCTGCAAGGGGAGCGGCGCGAAGCCTGGGACGTCCCCAACCGCCTGTCGTTCCTGCCGCGGTAGCGGCCAGGTCCGGTACTCGCAAGGCTTTCTCACGATCAGTCAGACCTGCTCGGCCTGCCGAGGTGAGGGGCGTGTCATCGAACATCGATGCCGGGACTGTCGAGGCACGGGGCGGTCACGGTCCGATCGGTCCCTTACGGTGAAGATTCCTGCGGGTGTGGACACGGGGATGCGCTTGAAGCTTCAAGGCGAGGGCGAGGCCGGTCCCCAGTGGGGGGATCGAGGCGATCTGTATGTCGTCATTACCGTGAAGGAACACCCGCTCTTCTCACGGCACGGCGACGACCTCTCCTGTGAGGTCCCCGTCAGCTTTGTTCAGGTAGCCTTGGGGGCCGAGTTAGAGATTCCGAGCTTTTTCGGGATGACAAAGCTCAAGATCCCCCCAGGGACCCAGTCCGGCGCTGAGTTCCGTATCCGTGGAAAGGGCGTGGCAAGCGTGCGCGGCCATGGCCTGGGAGACCTTGCGGTCAGGATCGTCGTCGAGGTGCCCAGGAGGCTCTCCATGCAGCAGCGCGAGTTACTCGAGGCCTACGCTGCGCTGGAGGGCGGAGACGGGGGCCCTCTGGTTGCGAGCTTCTTTGAGAAGGTCAAAAGCCTTTTCAGCTAATCTTTGCTGTGGCATGCCACGCTCCGATTTCACACCCCAGTGATTGTTATCAAGGCGGGGCCATGCCCTCGCCCCGTCATACACCTGCCAGGTAATTCAACCAAACGACTCGAGCTGTCTAAAGGACGCTAATCCATGGCCGGCAGAGCGCTGCATCTCATTGATGGGAGTTCCTACCTGTTTCGGGCCTACCATGCGCTTCCACCCCTCACTAACAGCAAGGGGGTTCCGACCGGAGCCGTATACGGTTTCACCAAGATGCTTCTAAAGATTATCCGGGACGAGCGTCCGGAGGCCATGGTCGTAGTCTTCGATTCTGCAGGACCGACCGAACGACATACGCGATTCGCTGACTACAAGGCCAATCGCGAGCAGATGCCGGACGATCTGAGCCGTCAGCTTCCCTACATCCATCGGGTGGTGGAGGCGATGCGAATCCCGATCCTGATGCAACAGGGGCAAGAGGCGGACGATCTGATCGGCTCGCTGGCGAGACAAGCAGCGGCGCAGGAGTTTCACGTGACCATTGCCACGAGCGATAAGGACATGCTCCAACTCGTTGGGCCTGAGATCCTGGTCTATGATTGGATGAAGGAGAAGGTCTACGGCGAACCGGAGGTCCTGGAGCGCTTCGGTGTGCCCCCCGATCAGGTGGTGGAGGTGATGGGGCTGATGGGCGATCCGATCGACAATATCCCTGGCGTGCACGGGATTGGGGAGAAGACCGCCAGGAGCCTCATCCAGCAATTCGGGAGCATCGAAGAGATGGTTACTCGCTTGCATGAGATCAAGTCCACAAGGGTCCGGGAGATTCTGAGGCGTCAGGTCGAGCAGGCTCGTCTCAGCCGGGATCTGGCCCGCATCATGACAGATCTCCAAGTGAAGCTGGACTTGGGACAGGTGGCACTGCAGGCGCCTGACCATCCTGCTCTACAGGCCCTCTTTCGGGAGCTGGAGTTCACGGAACTTCAGCGGGCGTTTACCCCTGTGACTTCGCGCAGCTCGCCCCGCATGGTCATCATTGATCGCGAGGAAGAGGTCGATGGGGCTGCCAGGGAGCTCCTGGCCTCCGACAGCGTGGCCATCGCCGTCGCGTTCAGTGGCGGCGGGCCGACTGATGGGGAGATCTATGGGCTTGCCTTCTGTAAAGAGCCTGATGTCGTCCTCTGCCTCCTTCCCGGCCCGACGATTGGTTCTTATCTTGAGTACCTGCGCCCTGTCCTGGCGGGCGAGAAACCCTCGAAGATCGGCCACGACCTCAAGTGCGTCATGGCTGCCCTCGCGAAGGAGGGCATCGTTCTGGGAGGACTCTCCTTCGACACGAGGGTGGCTTCCTATCTCCTGAACCCTACCAGATCGGATCACTCCCTTGCTGCTTTGGCGCTGGAGCAGTTGGGGGTGGTGGGTCCTGCGTCGGATTCCGGAGCCAAGGGGGGAGGGGACAGGCGGGAGGAGGCAATGAGGCGAGTAGCCGAGGAGGCTCACCTCGCGTGGCAACTCAAAAATGTGTTGCTTCCGAGGCTTGAGCAGTCAGGGCTGCTGTCGCTGTTTAAAACGATCGAGATGCCGTTAATCGAGGTCTTGGCCTCGATGGAGGAAGTCGGGTTCAGAGTTGATACCGACCAACTCGGCGAGCTGGGCAAGGAGCTGGAGATCCAGCTCGGCCAGGTCGAGTCGCGAATCTTCGTCCTGGCGGGCGAGCGCTTCAACATCAATTCGCCTAAGCAGTTGGCGGATGTATTATTTCAGCGACTGAAGCTTAAGCCGCTGAAGCGGACCAAGACCGGCTATTCCACCAATATGGAGGTACTTCAGCGGTTGGCCATGACTCACGAGCTACCTGCTGAGGTCCTGAATTACCGGAGCCTCGCGAAACTCAAATCGACCTATGTTGATGTGCTGCTCAGGCTTGCTGATCGCGTGAGCGGCCGAATCCATACATCGTTCAATCAGACGGTGACCGCCACAGGACGCCTGAGTTCCAGCGAGCCCAACCTCCAGAATATCCCCGTCCGCAGCGAGGTTGGGCGGCGGATCCGACAGGCTTTCATCACCTCGAAGGGTCATTGGCTCTTGTCGGCCGACTATTCCCAGATCGAGCTGCGGATCCTGGCGCACCTCTCCCAGGACCAGACTTTAATCGCTGCCTTCACGGCAGGGGCTGATGTGCACCGCAGTGCTGCAGCCGAGATTTTCGGGGTGCAGCCAGCGGAGGTGACGGCGGAGATGCGACGACGGGCAAAGGTGATCAACTTCGGCATCATCTACGGGATGAGTCCCTTTGGCCTGGCCTCGGAGCTCGATATACCACAGGAGGAGGCCGCCCTGTACATCGAGCGCTATTTCCAGACATATCGCGGGGTCAAGGCATTTATCGATCGGACGGTCCAGGAAGCCAGGGAGATCGGCTTCGTGAGTACGCTCTGGGGACGCCGCCGGGCTATCCCGGAACTCAAGAGCTCCGACCAGGTGGTTCGGCAACTCGGGGAGCGGTTGGCAGTGAACACGCCGATTCAGGGATCTGCAGCAGACCTGATCAAGGTCGCGATGATCGCCATCTTCCGACGCCTGAGGTCGGAAGAGTTGGGAACTAGGATGATTCTTCAGATCCACGATGAGCTGTTGTTCGAGGTGCCCGAAGCTGAGTTGGAAGTCGCCAAGCGGGTGGCCGCCGAAGAGATGGAGCGGGCAGCCACGCTCCGCGTCCCTCTGAAGGTAGATCTCGGGATTGGGAAGAGCTTGGCCGAGGCCCATGCCCAGTGAGCAGGACGCCGGGCACATGGTGGTTGTGGGCCTGACGGGGGGCATCTGTTCGGGTAAGAGCACGGTCGCTGCGATGTTCAGGCGCTTCGGCGCCACGGTCATCGACGCGGATCAGGTTGCTCACGAGTTAGTGGAGCCAGATCAGCCCCTCTTCGAGACGGTCGCCTCGGCGTTCGGTCGCGAGGTAGTCGGAGCGGATGGTCGAATTGACCGCCGGAGGCTGGGCGCTATAGTGTTCGCCGATCCCAAGGCCCGTAGACGATTGGAGGAGATACTTCACCCGGCCATTATCCTGGAGTGTGAACGACGTATCCGGCAGGCTGGGGTCTCTGGGACGGCCGCGTGTCTTCTCGATGCCGCGCTGTTGATTGAGAGCGGTTGGCACGCTCGCTTTGATGCGGTGATCCTTGTTGAGGCGAGCGAAGCTGTCCAGCTCGACCGCCTGGTAGGGGCCAGGGGCCTCAGCCGAGATGAAGCGATGCTGCGCATTCGGTCGCAGATGCCGCAGGAAGAGAAACGTCGCCACGCCCGCTACGTCATCGAGAATGAAGGACCGCTTGAAGAGACGGAGCGCCAGGTGAAGGCGGTGTGGGAGCAATTGTGCGCCAAGGCTTCGTCGTAGGCGCGTGCCTGTGGCTTCGGCAGCCCGCGATGAGCGTTGTCGTGTCAAGCGCGGCGCAACCCACACTGAGTCGGATCTGCCGCTGAGAGACTTCGAAAAAAGGCTTGACAAAGCGCATGGGCTCCACTAGATTTATGGGGAACACCTCGCTGAGGGTAGGACTTCTCCAGAGTGTCGTTTGTCGGTCGGCCCTGAACTGCGCATAATTGAGGTTGAGGGAGACCGACGCTGCCTGAGATCAAACTCATCTCACTTTCCGATTCAGACCGTTGTTTCCCACGCATCCGGCAGGGGCCTTATTCCTGGTGCCCGGCTTCTATTATTCACGCGCATCATACTGCAGACCGGTCACAGGGAGAGGCGGGTATTTGGTTGAGATCGCGAAGTAGATTCATCGTTAACAGTCTTACTTAAGGAAGAGGAGTTCGCGTAGATGGCAACATCAGTGTCTGAATCGACCAGACGGTCCAGTGTGTCAGAAGTGAAGGAGAGCGTTGCGGCGCTTCCCAGGGGTGGTTCGATGAACATCGTAGAGTTGAAAGAGAAGACCATCTCTGAGTTGAGCGGTATTGCCAGGGCCCTGAACGTGGTGGGTGCCAGCGGCCTCCGCAAGCAAGAGCTCATCTTTAAGATCCTTGAGGCACAAACCGAGAAGAGCGGGCTGATCTTCGCGGAGGGCGTGCTCGAGGTTCTGCCCGATGGGTTTGGCTTCCTTCGGGCGCCGGACTACAATTATCTGCCGGGGCCGGACGACATTTATGTATCGCCGTCGCAGATTCGGCGCTTTGACCTGAGGACCGGAGACACAGTCTCGGGACAGGTGAGACCCCCCAAGGAAGGGGAGCGCTACTTCGCCCTCCTCAAGGTCGAGGCGGTAAACTTCGAAAACCCGGAGCTGGTCAAGGAAAAGATCCTCTTCGATAACCTGACTCCCCTCTTCCCGAATCAACGGATCCGACTGGAGACTACACAAGACGAGTTGAACATGCGGGTGATGGATCTTCTCACGCCGATCGGCAAGGGGCAGCGTGGGCTGATCGTCGCCCCGCCGAGGACGGGCAAGACCATTCTTCTGCAAAAGATTGCCAACAGCATCACCAAGAATCACCCTGAGGTGATCCTGATCGTTCTCCTGATCGACGAGCGGCCGGAGGAGGTGACGGACTTCCAGCGCTCGGTCAAGGCTGAGGTGGTAAGTTCCACCTTCGACGAACCGCCTACGCGTCACGTTCAGGTGGCCGAGATGGTGATCGAGAAGGCCAAACGGTTGGTGGAACACAAGCGGGACGTGGTGATCTTGCTGGATTCTATCACCCGATTGGGAAGGGCCTACAACACCATTGTCCCGCCGAGCGGCAAGGTCCTCTCCGGCGGCGTGGATAGCAATGCATTACAGCGGCCTAAACGGTTCTTCGGGGCGGCGCGGAATATCGAAGAGGGCGGCAGCCTGACGATCATAGCCACAGCCCTCATCGACACCGGTAGTCGAATGGACGACGTCATCTTCGAGGAGTTCAAAGGGACCGGCAACTGCGAGCTTGTCCTGGATCGAAGGTTGGTGGACAAGCGGGTCTTTCCTGCCATCGATATCTTCAGGTCAGGCACGCGGAAGGAGGAACTCCTGCTCACCCAGGAGGAGCTTAATCGGATGTGGATTCTCCGCAAGGCCCTCCAGTCTATGGGCGTGGTGGAGGCGATGGAACTCCTTCTTGAGAAGTTGAAGCAAGCTAGATCGAACGAGGATTTCATGAGGGCGATGAATTCGTAGGTGATTTTCCCGGAATCGATGCGACCCAACAGCCCGTCCTCCGACGGGCTGTATTTTTTGTTGAGAGGCCCCAGTCTTGGGGGTATAATCAACCGCGGCTAAGTAACTGAAAAATCCGGAATATCTCGGGAGGAACAATCATGAAGCCAACCATCCACCCTGACTATCAACAGACCACGATCACGTGCGCGTGCGGCGAGGTGATCCACACCCGGTCCACCGTGCTCGCTCTCCGGGTAGAGATTTGCTCCAAGTGCCACCCGCTCTTTACCGGGCGCCAGAAGCTGATCGACACCGAAGGGCGAGTCGAGCGGTTCCGGAGAAAGTACCCGAAGCAGTCGAAAGAGGCCATATCTGCCCCGGGGGCTGCCCCGGCTGAACCCCTCGCCGCAGCGCCGGGAGAGGGGGCCTCCTAACAGGGGGCCGCTCGTGCGGGAGGGTGACGTCGATGCTGCAGTTGCTTGAGCGCCTGAAGACCATCGAGCAGCGATCTTCCGAGATCGGGCTTCAGATGAGTGATATGGCTGTCATTAGCGATCGGCCTCGCTTCCAACGGCTGGCCAAGGCGCATGCGGAACTGGAACCGGTAGTAGATGCGTTCCAGCGGTATTGTAAGCTTCTGCGGAGCCAGGAAGAGACGAAGGCGCTGCTGCATGATGGAGCCGATGACGACGTGCGCGAGCTAGCGGACGCGGAACTGGAGGAGCTGGCCATTAAGCTGGAGAAGCTTGAAGAGGAGCTGAAGCTTCTGTTGCTTCCGCGTGATCCGGCCGACGAGAAAAGCATCATTCTGGAGGTGCGGGCAGGGGCTGGCGGCGGAGAGGCCGCACTGTTCGCTGCGGAGCTGGTCAGGATGTACACCCGGTACGCCGAGCTGCATGGCTGGCGGGTGGAGGTCCTGTCGGCGAGTCAGACCGGTGTCGGTGGAGTGAAGGAAGCGATTCTCGGCGTTGAGGGGCGCGGGGCGTACAGCCGCCTCAAATTCGAGAGCGGCGTCCATCGGGTGCAGCGGGTGCCGGTTACGGAATCGAGCGGGCGGATTCACACCTCTACGGTGACGGTGGCGGTCCTCCCTGAGGCGGAAGATGTGGAGGTCCAGATCGATCCCAAGGATCTCCGGATCGATGTCTTTCGGTCAACAGGTCCGGGAGGGCAGTCCGTAAACACCACTGATTCGGCCGTGCGGATCACCCACCTGCCGACCGGGATGGTGGTCACCTGCCAGGATGAGAAGTCGCAACACAAGAACCGGGCCAAGGCGCTGAAGGTGCTGCGAGCCCGCCTGCTTGAGGCAGCCACGGCAGAGCAGGCGGCAGAGATTTCGCAAACGCGCCGTCTGCAGGTGGGGACAGGGGACCGAAGTGAGCGGATCCGCACCTACAACTTCCCACAGGGTCGCGTCACTGACCACCGGATAGGGATCACACTTTACAGCCTCCCGCGGATCCTGGAGGGGGAACTGGAGGAGCTGATTGACACACTCGTGATCAACGATCAAGCCGAGCGATTGAAGGCCTTGGTGTGAGGATGGGCGATATCGGCAAGGACGGTGCGAAGTGCGTGCAAAATCCCCCCACCTCTCCTTTACAAAAGGGGGGCACGGGGGGATTTGGCGTGCGAAGCGCGAGGTCCGAGGTGCGAAAGCAGCCTACTCCGCACGTCTTCACATATCGCCGCGTGGTGGAGCGGTTGGTGGATAACGGCATGGAAGGCGCGTTGCTCGACGCGGCGTGCCTCATGGAGGCCGCGTCAGGACTCCCGCGGTGGCAGTTTATCCTGGACCCGGAGCAATCGATTCCCTCGGACAGATCTTACCTCCTTGAATCGATGTTATCCCGCCGCGAGGCCAGAGAGCCAATTGCCTATATCCTCGGAGTGAAAGAGTTCTGGTCCCTTCCCCTTACGGTGGGCCACGACGTTCTGATCCCGAGGCCGGAAACCGAAACGCTTGTCGAGGCCGTCCTGGAAAAAGTGCGGAGTGGACCGGCATCGCAACTCGCACTTACAATTGTGGACCTTGGCACCGGATGCGGCGCGATTGCCCTGGCGCTTGCTGTCGAAATGCCTCACGCGCTCGTTTACGCCATCGATCGTTCGCTGGGCGCCTGCCGAATCGCCCGGCGGAACATAGAGGCGCTGGGGCTGACGAGCAGGGTTCACTGCGTACAGGGCGATCTGCTTGAGCCGCTTCGGACGATTGACGCTGGGGGAGGATGCGACCTGATCGTTTCAAATCCTCCCTACATCCCTTCCGGAGCATGCGGCGCTCTATCTCCGGAGATCGCCGCCTACGAGCCTGTCGAGGCCATAGATGGCGGCCCTGACGGCTTGCGCTATCACCGGCGAATCATCGAAGAGGCTCCTGCCTATCTTCGCGAAGGCGGCTGGCTGACCCTCGAGGTCGGCGACGGTCAGGCGCCGGACGTGATGGAACTGGTCCGGAAGACAGAAGGCTTTGGACCAGCCGGGGTGAGGCAGGACGTAGCCGGTCGTGACCGAGTCGTCTTTGCGCCACGGCGAGGGAGGGCGCATGGATAAACTGATCATCAGAGGCGGGGCGCCCCTCAGAGGACAGGTAGAGGCTGGTGGAGCCAAGAACGCGGCCCTGCCAGCAATGGTAGCGTCTTTGCTCACAGGGGAGTCGATCCGGCTTCATCGCGTTCCGCAACTGGGCGATGTGAGAACGATCGTCGGCCTGCTCAACCATTTAGGCGTGAGCGTCGAAGGACGTGGTCGAGAGACCATATCTCTTCGCGCCGATCACATCGGTCAGTTTGAGGCTCCCTACCAACTGGTCAAGACGATGCGGGCATCGGTGCTGGTGCTTGGCCCGCTGCTGGCCCGCTTCGGGCGGGCACGGGTCTCTTTGCCGGGAGGGTGCGCGATCGGGACAAGACCGATCAATCTGCATCTCGCGGCTCTTGAAAAGATGGGTGCAACGGTCAGCCTGGATGCTGGGTACGTGGAGGCGAAGGCGCCACGTTTGAAGGGCGCCAGGATCACGTTCGATGGCCAGACCGTCACCGGCACCGAGAATCTGATGATGGCCGCCACCTTGGCGGATGGGGTTACGGTGTTGGAAAACGCCGCGTGCGAGCCCGAGGTCGCTGACTTGGCCGCCCTGCTGAATCGTATGGGGGCGAGAATCGAAGGCGCTGGGACTCCGACGATCAGCATCGAGGGTGTTAACCATCTGCACGGGGCAGAGCACGAGGTGATCCCGGACAGGGTCGAGACCGGGACGTTCATGGTTGCGGCTGCGATCACTGGTGGCGATGTGACCATCAATCGCTGCCTGCCGTGCCACCTGGAGGCTATTACGGAGAAACTGCGGGAGACAGGCGTACTCGTGGAGGAGACGGATAGCAGCATTCGGGTCTGGGGAGATGAGCGAGTGCAGGGGGTCAATATCAGGACACAGCCTTACCCCGGCTTCGCTACCGATATGCAAGCACAAATTATGGCCCTCATGTCCATTGCCCAGGGGAGCAGCGTCATTACCGAAACGGTTTTTGAAAACCGATTCATGCACGTGAATGAGTTGTTGAGGATGGGTGCGGATATTAAGGTGATTGGCACTACCGCGTTCGTCCACGGGGTTCCCATGTTGTCGGGTGCGCCGGTAATGGCCACCGACCTGCGGGCGAGCGCTTCGCTGGTTCTGGCGGGACTGGCCGCCCAGGGGATCACGACCGTCTCGCGTGTCTACCATCTGGACCGGGGATACGAGTCGATTGAGCAGAAGCTCCTCGGCCTCGGCGCCAGCATCGAGCGAGTTACAGAGTAATAGAAGAGGGTTTCGGGTTTCTGGTTCTTACTCGAGACTCGAAACGCGAAACCTGAAACCCCCTTAGCACGAGATATGGAAGCTCCAAACAACAACGTGATCGCCATCGCACTGCCGAAGGGTCGGTTGCTGACCCCTATCCTTGAGCTCTTTGAGGGAATCGGCTTCTCTTGCGTGAAGGGCTTTTCTGATTCACGGCGCTTGATCTGCGAGGATCGCGATCGGCAACTCCGATTCCTCATACTCCGGCCTGGTGATATTCCGACCTACGTAGAACGCGGGGCTGCCGACATGGGTATCGTGGGAAAAGATCAGCTCCTCGAGCAGCGCCGGGATGTCTATGAGCCGCTGGACCTCAGGTTCGGCGCCTGTCGGCTTGTCGTGGCCGAGCCGGCCGAGCTCCATAAGCAGGATGATCCCCATTCCTGGTCGTATCTGAGAGTGGCCACCAAATATCCGAACCTTGCAGAAGCGTACTTCAGTCGTAAAGGGATCCAGGCCGAGATCATCAAACTAACCGGCTCCCTTGAACTTGCGCCCCTTGTAGGGCTGGCCGAGCGGATTGTTGACCTCGTAGAGACCGGGCAGACCTTGAAGGAGAACGGGTTGGTGGAGGTTGAGGAGATCGCCAAATCTACAGCGCGGCTCATTGTCAATCGCGCGAGCCTCAAGACGAAGTATCGCAGGGTTCAGGATCTGATCGAACAGATGCGAGAGCAGGTCGAGGCGTATGCGGCAGGGGTGCGTGCATGAGGGTACTCCAGGCTGGATCGCGCGAGTGTACGCTGTTCTTCTCGCAGCTCAGGTCCCGACAGGGCACCATACCCGCCGAGGTCGAGCAGGCCGTTCGCGACATCCTGGAAGGGATACGGACAGGCGGCGATGCCGCCCTCTTTGCGCAGACGGAGCGGTTCGATGGGGTTCGCCTCGATGCCACCTCAGTGCGGGTAAGACCGGAGGAGATCGGAGAGGCATACGCTGCCCTGACATCTGCGTCCCTTGAAGCCCTCAAGATGGCGGTGTCGCGGATCAAGGCCTTCCATCTGCGACAGCTCCGCTCCTCCTGGTTCTCGGAGGAAGACGGGGCGATTGTTGGGATGCTCACTCGTCCGCTCGAGCGGGTAGGGATCTATGCCCCGGGGGGCACAGCCGCCTACCCGTCCACGGTGCTCATGAATGCGATCCCGGCTGCGATTGCTGGCGTGCAGGAGGTCGTGATGTGCACGCCGCCGCGCCGAGATGGCAAGGTGGCTGGAGCGGTGCTGGTTGCCGCTGATCTCTGCGGAGTTCATGCGATCTATAAGGTGGGCGGTGCCCAGGCGGTGGCGGCTATGGCCTACGGGACCGCGTCGATCCCTAAGGTCGATAAGATCGTCGGCCCCGGCAATGTCTATGTCGCGGCCGCCAAACGTCTGGTCTTCGGGCAGGTAGGGATCGATATGATCGCCGGCCCGACAGAGTTATTGATCATCGCCGACAAGGAGGCCAGGGCCGCTTGGGTTGCCGCCGACCTCCTCTCCCAGGCTGAGCACGATCCGCTCTCTAGCGCCATGCTGCTCACACCTTCCCAGCGACTTGCCGAAGAGGTGGTGGGCGAGGTGAAACGTCAGGTGGCGCTGTTGCCCAGGCGGCAGATTGCAGAGACCTCTCTCGAACAGTTCGGCGCAGCAGTCGTCGTGAAGGGGCTGGACGAGGCCGCCACCCTCGCCAACGAGGTTGCGTCCGAACACCTGGAACTGCTGGTGAAGGACCCCTGGGGACTATTGCCACAGATCAGGCACGCGGGCGCCATCTTCATGGGGGGCGCAAGTCCGGAGGTGGTGGGCGATTACTTGGCCGGGCCGAATCATGTCCTGCCGACCGGAGGGACGGCGCGCTTCGCCTCCCCCCTTTCCGTGGACGATTTTCAGCACCGGACCTCGCTGATTGCCTTCAGCCAGCAGAAGCTGGAGGCGCTGGAGCCAACATTGGTCGAGCTGGCCCGCTTGGAGGGGCTTGAGGCCCACGCGAGGGCAGCCTCTATCAGGAGGCTCGCATGAAGACGCCACGCCTTCTCGATCTGGTAAAACCCGAGGTCCTGAGCCTCACGGCCTATCGGGCTGAGGAGCCACGACCCGATCTTATCAAGCTCGATGCCAATGAAAGCCCGTTCCCTCTTCCGGAGGAGCTTCGCCGGGAGCTCCGCCACGCTTTAGATCAGGTGGCAGTACACCGCTACCCCGATCCGAAGGAGGATCGGCTCCGATCGGTTCTGGCCGCACAGCTCCAGGTGGCGCCGGGGGCACTTGTCCTGGGCAATGGGTCTGATGAGCTGATTCAACTGTTATTACTGGCGACTTCAGGACCTGGAACCACGATTCTTGCTCCAGTTCCAACCTTTTCGATGTATGAGCTGATCGCGAGGGCTCAGGGGCTGCGCTTTGAAGGAGTACCCCTCGGATCTCGCTTTAAGCTTGACCTGCCCAGGCTGATCGAGACCATCGAGCGACGGGACCCCAAGGTCATCTTTCTGGCTACACCAAACAATCCAACCGGCGGCGTCCTCTCTGAGGCGGAGATCTGCAAGATTTTGGCCGTTGCTCCCGGATTGGTCGTTGTGGACGAAGCCTATGGACCGTACGCCGGGCGGACTATGTTGCCGCACCTGGTCGATCAGGAACGGCTGGTGATCCTCAGCTCCCTTTCCAAAATCGGGCTGGCCGGTCTGCGCATCGGCTACCTTGTTGCCCATCCTGCACTCACAGCCGAGCTGGAGAAGGTCCGCCTTCCGTTTAACCTCAACGCCTTCTCCCAGGCGGCCGCCGCCGTGTTGCTCAACCACCAAGAGTGGATCGATGCGGGCGTTCGTGAGGTGGTCCGGGAGCGGGCGAGGGTGATGAACCACTTGGTCGCGCTCCCCGGTGTTGAGGCCTTCCCGTCAGCGGCAAACTTCATTCTCTTCCGGACGACACCTCCGGGGAACGATGTGTTCGAGGCGGTATTGGGGCAGGGCGTCCTGGTGCGAAATTTAGGGTCAGTACCAGGCCTACAAAACTGCCTGCGCGTCACTGTGGGCACGAAAGCGGAGAACGATCGGTTTTTGGACGCATTGACGAAGGCATTGAGATAGGGTGCAGGGGGCGAGGTGCGAAACCCCCCTACCCCCCCCTTACGAAAGGGGGGCACGGGGGGATTTGAGGCGCGGGGTGAGAAGGACGAAGGATATAGTGCAATGAGGCAGACGGAGATCAGATGATGGCCAGGACAGCTAGGGTGTGCAGGAAGACCTTGGAGACCGATGTAGCGGTGGAGCTCAACCTGGACGGGGTGGGCCGACACACACTTCAGACCCAGATCCCTTTCCTCGATCACATGCTGGCCCAACTGGCGACGCACGGCCGCTTCGACCTCAGCATTGAGGCGCGGGGCGACCTCCAGGTCGATCTGCACCACACCGTGGAGGATGTAGGGATCGCGCTCGGCGAAGCGTTCGCCCAGGCCGTGGGGGACAAGCGGGGCATCCGGCGGTTTGCCTCAGCACTTGTCCCGCTGGACGAGGCGCTGGCCCGCGTGGTAGTTGATCTCAGCGGCCGCCCCTATCTGGTCTATCAGGCGCCACAACTCCAGGGCTGGATCGGGAGTTTCGACGTCAGCCTCGTGAAGGAGTTTATGCGCGCTCTCGCCATGAATATGAAGGTGAACCTCCATGTTGAGGTCCTGCACGGTGAGAACCTGCACCACTGCGTCGAAGCGATTTTCAAGGCGTTGGCTAAGAGCCTCGACCAGGCGACAGCTCTCGATACGCGAAGTACCGACGTCCCCTCGACCAAAGGGAGCCTGTGATTGCCATCATCGATTCCGGCGTTGCGAACCTCCGGAGCGTCCAGAAGGGGTTCGAGCGTGTTGAGGCTGATGCCAGGATCGTGGAGGATCCGCTGACGCTCCGGGACGCATCCGGCATTGTCCTTCCTGGGGTAGGCGCGTTTGCCGATGGGATCAACAAGCTTCGGGATGGTGGATTTGTCGAGCCGCTGCTTCGGGCGATTGAGGAGGGTAAGCCGGTCCTGGGCATCTGCTTGGGGCTGCACTTCCTGTTCAGTGAGAGTGAGGAGTTCGGGCATCATGCGGGCCTCAACGTCATCAAGGGCCGGGTGGTCCGATTTACCGATGTCGCAGTATCCGGGAATGGGAACAGCTTACACTCCAGGCTCAAAATCCCGCACATGGGGTGGAATCGGATCCGGATCGAACAGCAGGCCCCGATCTTCAAGGGCATTCCCGACGGGGCTTTCTTCTACTTCGTCCACTCCTACTATGTGCAACCAGAGGATGAAAGCGTGATCGCCGCAACGACCGAGTATGGCCTCCGATTCACCTCAGCGCTGTGGCGAGATAACCTCTTTGCCTGCCAGTTTCACCCCGAAAAGAGCCAAGCGCTAGGTTTGCAACTGTTGAAGAACTTCGCCTCCCTCACGTAGATGCTAGTCATTCCCGCGATTGATCTGAAAGGGGGCCAAGTCGTTCGGTTGTCGCAAGGTGATCCCCTGCGTCAAATCGCCTACTCCGCCGATCCCATCGCCATGGCCAGGAGGTGGGAGGATGAGGGGGCATCGATCCTGCACCTGGTCGATCTTGACGGCGCCTTTTCCGGAAAGCCGCAGCAGCTTTCGGTTGTCGCCCAAGTAGCTCAGTCGATCAAGATCCCTGTGCAGCTTGGCGGCGGGCTGCGAAGCCTGGCTGCCTTGGAGCAGGCGTTCGCCTCCGGCATCGAGCGGGCTATTCTTGGGACTGCTGCCATCGAGGACCAGGAGTTCCTGGCTGCGGCGAGCTCTCGCTATCCCGGTCGCATCATCCTGGGAATCGATGCCAAGAACGGCAAGGTTGCGGTACGGGGTTGGGCAGCGGACACTGACCTTCTCGCCTCTGACCTGGCGACACGATCAGCCGATCTGCCGCTGGCGGCGATTATCTACACCGACATCGAGCGGGATGGGATGCTCACGGGACCGAACGTGGACGCCTTGCGTCGAATGGCTCAGGCCGCCCATCACCCGATCATCGCTTCCGGTGGGGTTGCCACACTTGACGACCTGACGGGGCTCGCCAAGCTGGAGCCGACGTGCATCGTCGGCGCCCTGGTCGGAAAGGCGCTCTATGAGGGCAGATTCTCACTGAAGGACGCGATCGCGGCTGCGAGATAAACCATGCTGGCCAAGCGAATCATTCCGTGCCTCGATGTCAAAGACGGACGCGTCGTCAAAGGGACACGGTTTGTGGACCTCCGGGACGCGGGCGATCCGGCAGAGGTGGCGGCCCTGTATGACCAGCAGGGAGCTGACGAGCTGGTCTTTCTCGACATCACCGCCTCCTATGAGCGGCGGGACATCTTAGCTGACGTGGTCCGACGGACGGCCGACATGGCCTTTACCCCCCTCACCGTTGGTGGCGGGGTCCGGACGGTGGAGGACATCCGGGCGCTGCTTCTCGCAGGCGCCGATAAGGTCTCGCTCAACACTGCGGCCGTAGAGCGCCCGGATCTGCTCACTGAGGCTGCCATGCGGTTCGGAAGTCAGTGTATTGTGCTCGCCATCGACGCGAAACAGGTTAAAAACAGTGCGGAGTGCGCTTCAGCTCCTGCACCTCGCACCTCGCACTGGCAAGTCTACACCCACGGGGGGCGGACACCGACTGGACTCGATGTGGTCGAGTGGGCGAAGCGAGGGGAGGTACTCGGGGCCGGGGAGATCCTACTGACCAGTATGGACAGGGATGGCACGAAAGATGGTTACGACCTTGCGCTCACGCGGGCGGTGGCAGATGCCGTGGCCATCCCGGTCATTGCCTCGGGTGGAGCCGGCACGCTGGAACACTTGTGCGAGGCGTTGGTAGAAGGCGGGGCTGACGCCGCGCTGGCCGCCTCCATCTTCCACTTCCGTGAATGCTCCATCGAGGATGCGAAGGCGTACCTGCGTAGCCGTGGCGTCCCGGTGCGTGATTAAAGGGCTATGGAACGATTCGACATCACTCAACTTCGGTTCGATGAATCTGGGCTGATCCCGGCCATTGTGCAGGATGCGGAGAGTGGCCAGGTCCTGACTCTGGCCTACATGAATAAAGAGTCGCTACGGCTGACAGTTGAGACCGGTCTCACCCATTTTTACAGTCGATCGAGGCAGCGCATCTGGCAAAAGGGGGAAGAGTCGGGCCACGTCCAGCGCGTGCAGGAGATCTATGTCGACTGCGATGAGGATGCCCTGCTGATCAAGGCTGAGCAGATGGTGGCGGCTTGCCATACCGGCCGACGGTCGTGTTTTTTCCGTCGCCTGCATCCGGACGCTGAGGTGCCAGAGGAGTTGACTCGGCAGCAGTTCGATCCTGAGGCGGTCTACGGTGGGAGCCTCGCGATCCTCCAGCAGATTTTCGACGTTATTAAGGATCGAAGGGCCAATCCGAAGGCCGATTCGTACGTCTCAGGCCTGTTCACCAAGGGACAGGATCAGATCCTCAAGAAGGTGGGAGAAGAGGCGACCGAGCTTGTGATGGCTTCCAAGAATGGGAGACCGGACGAGATTATCTACGAAGCGGCGGACCTCTGGTTTCACACGCTTATCATGCTGGGATATCACGGGATCACGCCGTCAGAGGTGGCTCGGGAGCTGCGCAAGCGCTACGGAAAGAAGAGTAAGGCCGAGTACCGATAAGGCGAGGATGTGGATACCTGTCTCTTTTGTCGGATAGCAAACCGGGAACGTCCTGGCAAGATGGTGTATGAGGACGAGCAGTCTGTCGCCTTCGAAGACATCAACCCGAAGGCGCCTGTCCATATCTTGATTGTTCCCCGTCAACACCTCGCGACCATCCTCGATGCGACCCAGACTGATGATCGGCTACTCGGGCACCTCCTATTGGTGGCAAACCGCATCGCGAAGCAGGTCGGGATCGCGGAGCGGGGCTTCCGCCTGGTGATCAATTGTAACAGCGACGGCGGGCAGGCGGTGTTCCATCTGCACCTCCACCTGTTGGGCGGGCGACCTCTCAGTTGGCATCCGGCGTAGGACCTCGCGCGCCGGTCAGCGGCAATAGGCCAACAACATCCTGTCTTGCCTGAAGCTCTCACCGGACCAGTGAAGCGCTTTCAGGTTCTTATCGATTCATGTTGGAGGCGGAATGGGCCCGGTGGCTCTCCTGGTCTTCAAAACCAGCGAACCCGCTAATAACGGGTTGGTGGGTTCGACCCCCACACGCCTCCGCCAACGCTTTCTTTTTCGTGATTTACGCTGAAATCAGGGGTGAGCATTTGCCGAGGAGTTGCGCGGGGGTTGCAGATGGTTGTCGTGTCGAGTTTGTCCACGGCGGCCTTGTTCGCCCCTGGGATCAGGTGGCCGTAGGTATCGACCGTGATCTGGATACTGTGATGCCCAAGCTGATCCTTCACGTAGACCAGGCTTTCCCTGTTCGCCAGAAGCAAGCTGGCGAAGGTGTGCCGGAGGTCGTGAAAGCGAATCTGCCGAAGGTCGGCGACTAGGAGGCACCGTCGGAGGATCGTCTTGCTGACCCGGCTCGGATCGAGCCGATGACCGGCCCCGTTGCGGAAGATTGGCTCGTCGGGGTCAAACTCCCTCCCCTCGATTGCCAGCTCCGCCCCCCTGATCTCCTGGGCCTGGCGGAACGCCTCCGAGAGTTGCCGTGACATATCGACCCGCCGGATCTTCCCGCTCTTGGTCAGGTCTAGCCGCCCCTTCGTGAACTGCCGTCGGACCTCGATGAAGCGCCCAGCGAAATCGAGATCCCCCCACTGGAGCCCCAGGACCTCACCAAGCCTCAGACCGGTCCTCACCGCACACAGCAGGAACATGGAGACCGAGGGCCGCACTTCGCGGACCCGATCTTCGGCCCGGGTGCGATCCTGCTCTTTGGCAGCCGTCAGGAGTCTCTGCACTTCCTCACTTGTCAACGGCGTGATCTTCAGCCGGTGGTCTGCCCTATCCTTCAGGAATCGCCCCATTCGAGCAGCAGGATTCTGGAGCGGGTGCCCATCGTCGATCGCGTGGTTGTAGAGTTCCCGAATGGGCGCCACGGCTAGCTTGATACTGCTCTTGCTGAGGTTCTTGGCACCCATCTCCGCAATCAGGCCCTTCAGATCCTCCCGGGTGACCTCCGGCAAGGGCTTGGTCCCGAAGCGCGGGAAGGCGTAGGTGCGGAGCAGCCGCTGGTACCCGTCATAGGTGCTCGGGCGACAGTGAACCTTGGCGTAGGTCTCCAGCCACCGCTCAGCCTGCTCCTGAAAGGTCGGCGGACGCTCCGGCTCCTCGATCTGGAAGTCGCCCAGGGCCAGCTTGGCCCGAAGCTTCGAAGCGACATCCTGGGCGGCCTTCTTGTCGCCGACCGCCTTCGCCTTCCGCCGCCCCTGATGGGTGATGAAGACGTACCACTTGCTGCCTTTCTGGCGAACCGTCACACCCATGGCAATTTCCCTCCCTGCGCTAGAAGACACCCATTTATATCATCGCACAGAGGATCACGCAATCCCCAACAATCGTTTCACCCGTTTCCCTCCTCACGGATCACGACTGCCCGAAGCACTTCCTCAACCACCCGATCAAGACGTGGCTCGGGCA
>Ga0209726_10001552_pt1 | contig 36779 bp, 44 predicted proteins | sample Subgrocontami54m_FD_187453 | JGI IMG/M metagenome (GOLD analysis project Ga0209726, IMG submission 187453) | Subsurface groundwater microbial communities from S. Glens Falls, New York, USA - GMW46 contaminated, 5.4 m (SPAdes) (version 3) | ecosystem: Environmental > Aquatic > Deep subsurface >...
GTGATTATGCTCCTCTACCTGGAGCACGCCTACGAGAAATGGCGGAAAGAGGGGCGCATGCGCAACCTCGAAGACCTCAAAGAGGCGATCATCGAAGGCGCGGTGAAGCGCATCCGGCCAAAGGTGATGACGGTGATGGCGATCCTGATGGGCTTGCTCCCAATCATGTGGAGCCATGGCGCGGGAGCGGACGTGATGAAGCGCATCGCCGCGCCGATGATCGGCGGCGTCATCACCTCGTTTCTTCTCGAGCTCCTCGTGTACCCGGCCATCTTCGAAATCTGGCGCGGGTGGGGGCTGAGAAGGTTAGCTTCCCAACGCGGTGAGATCGGTAAAGCCTCAGGAGATTAGAGGCCGACATAGCTTTCTAAGGCAAGGAGGCGGTTGAAAATGAAATGTTCAGTGGCATCGCGGGTTCTGTCATGTGCAAGGAAGAAAGGGGACAGTGCATGTTCCTTCCTCCCCGCACTATATCAAATGAAGAAAAGAGTTTTTCTTTGGCTGTTCATGGTGTGGCTCGGGTTCGGAGCGAATAACGTTCTTGGTCAAGAGACTAACCATCTCCATTCTTTAATTCTTGATTCTGAGACCGGGACGCTTCTCAAGGGAACACATCACGGGCTTTATGAAAGCCGGGATGAGGCGAAAACTTGGAACAAGAGGGCTCTCAAAGGAGAGGCGCCAGGGACTGACTTCATGACGATGGTAGTCGCTCCGAGCAATCCCAAACTCCTTTTCGCCGGAGGCCATGATCTGGCTGTTATCAAGAGTGAGGACGGAGGCATGACGTGGCGGCGGGCCGGAAAGGGTTTGCCGGTCATGGATATTCACGCTCTGGCCATTGATCCGACAAAGCCCCAAAGACTTCACACCTGGGCGGTCGGTCATGGTTTATACCGCAGCGATGACGGAGCGAAGACTTGGTCTCGGATTAATGATGGTCCGGATAACTCCCATGTGACTTCTTTAACCTCGGTCCCTATTTCCACAGGGATGGGCGGAATTTTTCTTTATGCCGGGACGGCTGGAGGCCTGTTCCAAAGCCCTGACTGTTTCTGAGGGTGGCAGACTGTGGGCGGTCTGCCCACTCAAAAAACGATTTACGCTTTTGTTCCTAGTCCGAAAGATTCAAAGACGATGTACGCGGCTCTTAGAGAAGGCGTCTACCTGAGCAAGGATGGGGGGACGCAATGGTCCCTTGTGAAAAAGAGCCCGAAAGGTGTTGTCACAATAGTGATTCACGCTAAAGATGCCTCGAAGATTTTTGCCGGGACCGGCGACGGCAAAATCTTTCTCTCGAAGGATGGCGGCCAAAGCTGGAAGTTACAAAAATAAAGAAAAGCACAATTTGCGATGACAAAGGGCAACGTTCATGTAACAGAAACAACGATGAACGACCGATTCAAGGGTCATCAGGACAGGGTATGGGCATGGAGCTAGTCCAAAAGATAATGAAGGAGTGGTATCTCTTGTTGAGCCATCTTAGCGTCACGCTCAGTGAGCCCGTAAAGCAGGTGTCTGATTGGGTTCAGCTGCCGTTTTTATCGGTCCTTCTTCTTGGCTTTGTCGGCTCCCTGTCGCCTTGTCAGCTCACTACGAACCTTTCAGCCATGGCTTACGTCTCCCGGCGACCTGGTCACGGGCGATGGTGGCCAGAAGCCTTTGCCTACACTATGAGTAAAGTCCTGGTCTATACGCTGATCGGCGGCGGGGTGATTTTCCTCGGTTTTAGGCTTGAGCAGGCGGCGATTCCTGTAGCGGTGGCAGCCCGGAAGATCATCGGCCCTCTCATGGTCATCATTGGTCTTAGCTTCCTGGGACTAATTCCCTTGCGGGTTTCTTTCTGGAGTCAGCCTAGTGAGCGGCCTGAGTGTCACCTTCCCCAAGCACAGGTTAGCGAGGCCTTTTCTCTAGGTGTCCTCTTTTCCTTTGCCTTTTGTCCGACATTTTTCTGGCTTTTCTTTGGGCTCATGATTCCCATGGCGCTTGGAAACGCCGGCGGCTGGGTTTTCCCTGGGCTATTCGCCGTGGGGGCATCGTTGCCGCTGCTGGTCTTTAGCGGGCTAGTGGGACTGGGCGGCCAAACCTGTACGGCATGGATAGATCGATTGAAGGACTCTCATCGTAAGATCAGCCGGGTTGCAGGAATTGTTTTTATCGTAGCGGGAATAAACGACACGTTAATTTATTGGCTCCTGTGAAAAGAAGGCTGGAGATAATTGATAAAGCGGATCGCCGCGCCGACCTGGCAGTGCCCCCAGCCATTTACGCTGTGGGGAGGGGGGGGCGAGAAGATTAGCTTCGCAAAGAGAGTAGAAATCGAATCAGAAAGGAGATTTCGTTATGGGGAAAAAGATACGATTAAACAAAGGCAAAAAACTGGCTGTCGTGAAACGAAGGGGGCCATGGATCGGTACTTTGGTAATCGCCCTAGCGTTGACCGTTGGCGCTTGGGTGTACACAAAGAGTCCAAGCCGTTCTTCAAATGATGACCCAAAGACTCCAGGCGCCTACGTACGTCGGGAGACCAAACCAAGTCTCGTGCCTGCGCTTTTTGTGGGAAAGATAGAGACGGCCTACCAGGTCGCGCACGATATGCCGGAAGTTCTCGATCAACTTTATTGCTACTGCGAGTGCGATAAACACGCCGGCCATCGGTCGCTGCTTTCCTGCTACGTCGACAATCACGCGGCAAAGTGCGACGTCTGCGTGAACGAGGCGCTGGATGCGTCTCGAATGATGAAGCAAGGCTACAAGATGACAGAAATCAAGAGTGCAATCGATCGGAAGTATAGCCGGATGTAAAGCCGACGAGCAAGACAGATGGAACTAAATGGTCGTGACGAAAACAGCAGGGGACGAAGTTATCTAGCCGTTGTCTTCGTTGGGCTGATTCTATTCTCGGCTTTTGCGGTCCAACCGGCGTTTGCCAGTGGTGATCACAGTGAATCCATGCCGGTCTTACCCGGAATGAGGCTCATGACCTTTGACGGGTTCCAGGTGGAGCTTCTCGGTTCCCCGCGCCCCTTGCGGCTGGGCGCCGAGAATAAAATCACTGTGAAAATATCTAGAGACGGCTCACTTAAGGCTGTGCGCGACGGGAAGGTTTACATGGGAATCAGTCCCGCCCGTTTCCTGAGCCGTTCCACCGCCTCGGAGAAGAACCCGAGTGCTCAATTTGATCCAGTGGATGTTCGTTTATCCGCGGTTTCGGAAACTGTATGGGCGGGGAGTTATGCTCTCGCACCTCAATTCGATGAAACGGGGCCGCATCTGGTGCGCGTTGTCCTCGCAGAACTCGATGGAAAAAGTTTTGATCCACCCCCTGTTTTTGACTTTCACCTGGACGTTGTTCCCGCCGCCGGTTTCACTGCGGGCTTCTTGCTCCTCGCGCTCACCGCCATCTTCATCGCCTCCGCCGGCATCTACTGGGCCATGGTGCGCTCCCGCTCCCCGGTGTCACTCAGCATCCCTTTGAATCTTCTCGATATCCCTTGGGTGAATCGCTTCGTAAGTTGGCGAGGGTTTCAACCGCTGCTGCAAATTCCCACGCTTGTGCTCATAGCCGTCATCGCCTTCCTGGGCTTTTTCGATATTCAAGATGGGGCGAAGAACCTGGCGACCAAGCTCACATGGATTCTTTGGTGGCCGGGGATCATCTTCACCTTTATTCTGGTGGGTCGGTTGTGGTGCGTCATGTGTCCATTTGGCACCCTTAACGAATGGTCCGCGAACCTCTCTCGGCCCGACAGGTTATTTCCCAAATCTATGCGCAACCTCTGGTTGGCGACGTTATTGTTTATTCTCCTCACATGGGCCGATGAGCAAATCGGCGTCATCAGGTCTCCGCAATTGACCGCCTGGTTAATCGTCATTTTCGCCGTTTTAGCTATCGCCACGGGGATTTTTTTTCAGCGGCGCAGCTTTTGCCATTATATTTGCCCCATCACCGGTTTGTTGGGTCTCTACTCCACGGTCTCCCCCGTCGAGGTTCGGACGGGTGATCGTAGCCGGTGCCAGAACCACTGCCATCAGGACTGCTACCGTGGCAATGAGAAGGGAAACGGCTGCCCTATGTTCGAGTTTCCCATGACGATGGACCGCAACACCTTTTGCAATCTTTGCTTCGAATGCGTACGGAGCTGTCCCAGCAGCAACCTGGCCTTGCGTCTGCGCTCTTTTGGAAAGGACCTCTGGGTTTCTCGGAAACGTTGGCTCGATGAGTCCTATTTGTCCGTGGCGATGGTAGGAGTCACGACCATAGTAACTGCTCAGATGCTAACCGAATGGAGCAGTTGGATCTCCGGACTTGCCCGGCTTATTCCGCTTCCCGTCCGGACTCTCATGAAACCCGTAACTTACTTGACCGTCACGGAATCGGCAGCGTTTTTCTTGGGCTCCGTGCTTATCTTTCCCCTTTTCGCCATTCTTGCAGCGTGGGCCGCCAGGCAGATTTCGGGATACAAGGAGCAAGGCATTATAAGGACCTTCACGCATTTGGCCTATATGTTCCTTCCGGTGGGGCTGGCAATGCACCTGGCGCATAATGTCTCGCATCTGATCACGGAAGGCCCGGGCGTAATCCCTGCATTGCAGCGAACCCTTACCCGCTACACCGGGATCGTAGCCGGCGAGCCGGATTGGCAGTTCATGCCATTGGTCTCTTCAGATGCCATCTATTGGCTCCAGATCCTGCTAATTTTGCTTGGCTTTATTTTTTCTCTAAACGTCGGCTACCGGCTTACCGCGATTATGTTTGACCGTCGGGAGACGACCGGAAAGGCATTTATTCCATTTGCGGTAATCTCGCTTGTATTTACGCTGATCAATCTCTACTTGCTGAACCAACCCATGGGAGCGCGCCACGCCATGTGAACGTCACATGACGAACTTCCAGTCGAAACAGGACAGTCGCCAAGCCGAGGCAATGAGGGTGGAGTGACGGCCCTGAAAAAAGCATTGGCCCGTAGTTTTTTGAGCACTGTCTCGTATTACAAAAGCGAGGCTTTGTGTTCGTCGTTCAGCGACGAAGAGCTGATGAGACGATATCAAACAGGGGACGAAACCGCTTTTGAGGAGATCTATGCCAGATACAGCAAGAAAATATACGGATTCCTGATGCGCCGGTTAGCCAATCCAGAGACGTCGGCCGAGCTGTTCCAGGAGACTTTTCTGCGCCTCCATCGGGGTCGATCCCTTTATCGGCCTGAGATGCCCTTTAAGACCTGGTTATATACGATCGCCAACAACTTGTTGCGGGACAGTCTCAGAGCAAAGGGGCGCTCTAAGGTCGCTCGCGCTTCGGAGGGCAATGAAAACAGCGTGGAGGCAGCGATCCCAGATGGCAGCTACAAGCTGCAATCGTTCAAGGAGGCGTTAGCCAGACTTACCGACGATCAGAAGGAAGCGCTCGTCCTGAGTAGATTCGATGGCATGAAGTATGACGAGATCGGGCGCGTGATGGGACGCTCAACCGAGGCCGTGAATCAACTGGTCCAAAGAGCCATGCGCCATTTGCGGGAATGCGCCGATGAATCTTGAGAAAAATATGAACTGCACAGAAATCCACTCCCTGTTGGTTAAGAAGATCGCGGACGATCTTGTAGCCGAGGAAAAGCGCTCCGTGGAGCGCCATCTCGCTGAGTGCGCTTCCTGCGCGGCTGAGGAGCGGTCATTGGCCATGATATGGCAGGAATTTGAAGGTCTTCCCGTCCGCGAGATCCCCACCGAGCTATACGAGAAAACCCGCGACCGCATACTCAATGATTTGAAGAGAGAAAAATCTCTATCCGCTTGGCTTGCGAAAATCCCCATTGCAGGTCCTTGGCGAGCCCTCGTTCCCATCGCGGCAGGGTTGGCCACGACCGCTATTTCCTATGGACTGATCCATAGGTTCATTGATCCGACGGTTCACCACCACTATATTCTTGTCCCCCTCTTTAGCCTCTGGTGGATACTTTATGTCGGGGGTTTTTGGCTGATTTTGAAAGGTAAGGGAGAAAGATCTCTTCCGCTTGATCTGGTTTCTGCCCGCTCAATTTCTGTCGCGCTTTTAACCCTGCTTATCAGTTTTCTGACCTATGAATTAGAATTCCTCCGATGGCTCGCCGTATCAGCGGCATACGAGATCGCCGTCGTGAGCAATTATGCTTTCGGTATCGGCAATACTTTTGTCGCCGCCTGGTGGATTCACTGTTGTCTCGCTTCATTCATCGGCGCATTTATCTTTGGATTAAGTAGATCTCGTGGCTCTTCGGAGAATCTGTTCATGGGGTCGTTCGTTGTAACGATCTTCCTCTCCCCCGCCATGTACCTTCAGGGCTCATCTCACAACCATGGCTTCGGCCTAATAGCCTTTGCCGCCTTGGGGACTTATGTTGGGTCGCTGGTAGGGATGAGCCTGGGCCTTCTTATTCGCCGTCAAATTTCCTTCCAAGCCGCCTAAAAGCGTCGTATTTTGCCGCCTGCTTCGTATTAGTTATCAGACGACACGAAAGGGGGTCTTTATGCGAGCGAAACTAGTTTTTCTGCTCGTAACGGCCGTTTCTCTACTCGCTACACTCGCTTGGGCGCAACCGCAGACTCATCAAAGCGAGCTTGTAGCGCGATTGGAGGCGGCGCTTGAAAAATGCGACTGGAAAGTCAGAACAGGTGCGGCACCAACGGGGATCATGCTTCTCCATCAGGCGAAGATGAGAAGGATCTTGGCTGAACTTAAAGCGGGTCAAACCGTAGGGATGAAAGACCTCGAAGAGGTTATGAAAGGGCACTCCTCTTAGCTTCCCTTCAGATCTTTGCGTTGAAGTGTCGCTACCCGGCCCTCTCTGACCGGCGCTCATGAAATTGCCGGATCAACAGGCGCGGCACAATAAGAGGAAAAAAAATATGAAGCCGGATCGATCATCGAGGATTACCCTGAGGCTCGAATTATTCTCCGCCCAATCCTTCGAAGGCGTCGTATTCGGCTTTGTCCTTCGTAGTACAAGTTAAAAGACATGAAAGGAGGTGACGATCATGAAAAAGGTTCTTTTAGCGGCGGCCGTAGCTCTGGCTCCAGCGCTTTCTTTTACCGGAACGGCGATGGCTCAGACGCAGCAGTACGGGACCGAGATTTGCGTCAACGCTTCGCATGCCGAGCAAGCCAAGCAACGATTTCCGAATGCGCGCATCCATGTTCTGCCGGATTTTCCGGATAGGGATGCGAACGGATGGAGCATCGTCAGCGGTCCTGTGCGGCCCGATGGAAGCATCCACACCGACGCGGAAGCAATTAAACACCGTGAGCGGAGCCGGTACTTCCGCGTGCCTGGAGAATGATACCCCAGGGTAGTCTGGAGGGGGCTCTCCCCTCCAGACTTTGCCGATTAGAGGACCGTCGAGACCTCCGTTGCCATGAGAAGCAGCCTGATGACTATCTATACACCTGTCCGCTGCGGGATCGTATTGGCAGCTGGAGAAGGCAAACGCCTTAAGCCCTTGATCCATCGGCTACGGGGAGATGCTCTGCCCAAACAGTACGTCAATTTTCTTGGCGCTCGCTCCATGCTCGAGCATACCTTTCGCCGCGCCGAGAAGCTGATTTCTCCAAAGCGTCTCTTTACGGTCGTAAGCAAAGGTCATCTCAGCCATGCTGAGCCGAGGCGACAGCTTTCTAGCCGCACGGGTGGCACGGTAGTCGTACAGCCCAAAAACAAAGAGACCGGACCAGGGCTTCTGCTTCCTTTGATGCATCTCTGCAAACGCTACGCAGACTCCACCGTGGTGATATTCCCATCGGACCATTTCATTGTCGAGGAAAACCTCTTCATGAGCCATGTGGAGAGGGCCTGCCATTTAGTCGAGCGTGATCCCTCACGTCTGGTCCTTTTGGGAGTGGAACCCAATGAACCCGAACCGGAATACGGCTATATCTTGCCGGGTGGCGAAGTAGACAATTTGGCGCCGTTTGGTGTCCGTAAGGTCCTGCGCTTTGTCGAAAAGCCCGAGACTCGAATCGCACGAGAGCTGATCATGGGGGGAGGGCTGTGGAACACCATGGTCATGGTTTTCAAAGTGAAGACCTTTCTGAAGCTAGTGCGCCGGGTTGCTCCGGCACTCTACCGATCATTTGAACGGATTGGGAAGGCCGTCGGGAGTCGTCGTGAGAGGGAAGTGGTGGGAAAAGTCTATCGGCATTTGGAATCGGTGAATTTTTCTCGAGGACTGATGGAACCTTTTGCACTGGAGCAACCGTCTGCTCTCTTGGTTCTGCCGGTCCGGGGAGTGTACTGGAGCGATTGGGGATCGGAGCAGCGGATCATGAGCGTGCTGCAAAACGCTCGCGACTTGAAACGGAATTGGAAAGAGCAATATGTGATCATCCGAAATTAAAGTAGCGGCGTGAAAAAGAGTCTGAGGCATTGCCGGTGATGGACAATGTAGCCTTCAACAACGATGAAAAGTTGCCCCCTTTGTTTCAGCCGAACGTTCTCGTGGCCGATCAGTTTGCCGCGACTTTTCGGGCGCGAGATTCTCTCGGGCCGGAGAAAAGACTGATGTTGGCGGTCTTGGAAGAAGCGGTCCATTGTTTCCAGAAATACATATCCGCTGCCGGCCGCCGGAGCAGAGCGCTGTTCCGTGACGCTGAAGAATGGATCATGGAGGAAAATAGCGATTGGCCGTTTTCTTTTGAAAACAGCTGTCTGGCACTGGGATTGAACCCCGGATATGTGCGCCGAGGGCTACTGCACTGGAGGGGTCAAAAAATCGCACAGCGTCAAAACCGCAAGCCGACCGCTATTTTACAACAATCTCATTACGCCCAGCATTGTAACGGCGGCCGGAAAAGAGGCGGAGCGCGAAATGTTTACCAAAAGACGAATACCACTCAGCTAAGAAAAGCAGTTTCCCAATGACCAAGAGTCAGAATCGGAACAGGGGGAGCAGAGAAATTCCAGTTAAGGAAGTTAGTGAGTTTAGTCTGGGCGACGATGAGTTACTGCGCCAACGGATTGACGAAAAAGCCCACGAGATCTACGAGTGCCGGGGCTGCTGCCACGGTCGCGATTTGGATGATTGGCTCGAGGCGGAGCGGTTAGTTTTGAGCGAGATTGGAGCACAATCCCCCCCTGAGAAGGTGAAAAACCCGCGGCCTCGGGGCCAGCAGTCGAAAAAGGGTTAAGGAATCGCGTTATGCCCATGAGCGGGAAGGTAAGCCGCAGGCGATTTCTGGACTGGTTTATTGGTACGAGTGGGGGCGCGTTATTTATTTCAGTACTCTACCCGGTGGCTCGATACCTGATTCCGCCGGAGATCGAAGAATCTGCGGCACGAAGCGTGGCTCTTGCCGTGAGGCCTGAGGACGTCAAACCTAACTCAGGACAGATTTTTCGCTTCGGAAATCAACCCGGAATCTTAGTCCGAACTCCAACAGGAGACCTGCGGGCCTTGTCTGCGGTCTGCACTCACCTGGCCTGCATCGTCCAGTACCGAGCCGACTTGAGCCATATCTGGTGCGCCTGCCATAACGGCCACTTCGATCTGAACGGAAAAAATATCGGCGGCCCACCACCCAAACCCCTGGAACAGTATGCAGTGAACCTGCGTGGAGATCGTGTGGTAGTGAGCAAAGCCGCATGAGACCGGAGTGACCTGCCCTCCCCCCGAAAACTGGACCAATTTGAAAGTGAGTCCTGCTGGTGTTTCCCGGTCAGATTCTTTCTCCGCAAGCTCAGAGCGTCGCATTTGTCTTCTCCCGTCGTATTAATTGAGCAAAGGAGGCGTAACATGGATGCAGGGATATTGGGCGTAGAAGACCGAACGTCCTCTCCAGAACCTGCCTCCGCGGTTTCTTTTGGGGCGAACAGCGTCTGCCAACAAGCAAAGTTAACTCCTTGGCGAGACATTTGGACGTCGCTTTCTTTAGCGGAAGTGCTTGGCAACCGTGACATCATCGAGGCCTTTTTGAATTCGCTACTTGGGGGGGCAGCATTCGGCGATGAGGGAGCATTGTTTCGGAGAGGACGGCGTATGCAGTGCCAACGGTGCCTGATAAATGAAGTGCGATACCGCGCCACCACTGACATCATGGATATCAAGATTTGTCTTTTCTGCGCGGAAGACGCCCGCAGGCTGGGGATCGCCGTCGAAGCTCTGGTCCCTGACACGGGCGCGTCCCGCCCACATGAGCCGTCGATGGAAGGGGAGCAGGAAATTTATCACGTCTGAAAAAGCGGCGCTCAACGGGGTGCCGAGACTGAGAGGAGTTGACGTGGGAGAAGATCGACTGGTCAAAAGACGTTTTGTCTCTTTACGACAAATCGGAGCAGGTTGTGATTCTTCTATTTTTTATCAAGGAGGGCTAAAATGAAGCCACGACAAATATTTTGGACGACTATTTTGCTTATCGCTGTTATAGGTATAGGAGGGTGTCCTCTACCTCCCCAACAAAAAGGAGCAGCTCCCCAACAAAAAGAAGCAGGTCCCGCCCCTCAACCAGAGAGAGCACCTGTTGAACGGACTGAGTAATAGATAGTTTCCCTTCTCGGTCACGGTCCGGGAGGACTACATCGGCTCGTCGCCCTCGGCGCGGTGTAAGGTCGTGTGGGGGTCTCACGGCTAAAGGGAGAGACAGTGGCACCTGAACATTTCTGAATCGAGATCAATTTCCCGAAGTGTGCTTCTTGTGCGGCCGCCATCGAGAAGCAAATTTCAACGCTATCGGGAATCTCCAAGGTTGCCGTGAGACCACCGCCAATAATGGTTTGGATCGCCAAAGTAGAGATGCTTACCAAATCGGAGGTACACCCGGATGTAATAACGGCGCGTAGTGAAAAACGGGCAGGAGGCAGAGCGATTGCTTTTAAGCCAGTTCGGATCACAAGCCCGTAGGAAGACGAAAAAGCCGCGAAGGCGGGGGTCAGAGGCGAAATTAAGAACGAGGAAGAAACAATGAAGTTACAAAACGTGCTTTGGGTAGGCATTTTGCTTTTGGTCGTCCTGGGTCTGGGTGGGTGCCCATTACCACCTGGGCAAAGACCAGTCCCATCATATCCCGCGCCAGGTGGCGGTCATGGCCATTGATTACAGCTCCTAGCAGTGGAAATGGGGTGACTTGCCGTGCATCTCAACGATACCAACCGCCGCATCGTCAAGGTTCTCGTTATCGTCGTAACCTTCTGGGTAATTTCGGGGACCGCTTGGGCTCAAGGCTCGCTATCGGTACCCCAGGTCGTCAGCAAGGTGCGGCCATCAGTGGTGCAGGTTATTAGCCGTCAGTTATCTTACGATAACCTCTTACGTCCGGGTCTTTCTGTGGGTTTGGGCTCCGGCGTGATTTTTGATCCCAGCGGACACATACTCACGAACAGTCATGTGATAGAAGGCGCAAAAGAGGTGCAGATTTTTCTCCCAGATGGGAGAAAATTCCTTGGCAAGGTCATGGGTATAGATCCCTTTACTGATTTAGCGGTAGTAATGGTGAATGGTAAGGATCTCCCGTACATTCCGCTCGGTGATTCCGCGAAGCTCAATATAGGCGAAACCGTGATCGCCATTGGGAATGCCCTGGGATTAGATGGCGGACCCACGGTTACGGTAGGAGTGGTGAACGCGGTTAATCGATCGATCGAAGATCCCAGCGGGAGCGGCCTAAGCGATCTTGTCCAAACCGACGCTGCGATTAACCCCGGAAATTCAGGAGGTCCCCTCGTGAACCTAACCGGGGAGGTAGTCGGGATTAATACCGCCAATATTCCCTCAGCTCATGGCATAGGGTTCGCCATCGCGATCAACAGCGCCAAGCCGATCGCAAAGGAGCTACTCGAAAAAGGGAAAGTGATCAGACCTTGGGTGGGTATCACCCTGGCCACTATTACACGGGGACTAGCGGCGACGTACGATCTCCCCGTGGAGGAAGGTGTCATTGTAGTAGCGGTAGGGAGAGGGGGGCCGGGAGCAGATGCGGGCCTTAAACCTTTGGATATCATTGTTGAACTCGAGGGTGGCAAAATCACGAACGTAGCAGGGTTTCTATCTTCGATAGCGAAGAAACAAATCGGCGATACGGTCAGTGTACAAATCCGCCGCAACAACAAACCATCAAGGGTGGTAATTACTCTCCAGAGAAAACCGGAAGAGCAAGATTAGAATTTATGGTCAAAAATACAGCACAGCTCGCAAAAGAAGAAATAGGTGACCCGTAGCCCGCTGAATCCAGGTACGGGTCGTGGGTTGGCACATCGCATAGACGCACATCGCGAGTTTCATTCCGAGCACGAAGTGAGATACTAAGGTGACAAAATTTAAAAACACAAAGGAGGTTGACATGAAAAGAATTCTCATAACGTTGGTGTTGTCCGGGGCGTTGATTTCCTTGCCACTCTTGGCCCAGGACAAAAAGGACATGCCCATGAAAGAAGGGATGCCAATGAAGGGTGACGGGATGAAAGGTGGGGGGATGGCGATGGATAAGATGAAAGACATGCAGGGGCATATGGCCGAGATGCGGAAGGGAATGGGGGGAATGATGAAGGGGAAGGGGATGATGAAGGGTGAGGAGATGAAGGGAATGGGAAAATCGATGGGTGAGATGTCGGGGATGATGGGAGAAATGAGAAAGATGATGGAGAGCGGCAAGATGACCCATGAAGAAATGGAGGGTATGTCGAAGATGATGGGCGACATGTCCGGGATGATGAAACAGATGTCGGAGCGGATGAAGATGGGGATGAAATAGGCTCAGTAGGAGCGGCCCGGTCGTTTGATGTGAGACTCGATGGCGTGCAGAGGCTTAGTGCGATAAGAATTGCGGTGCCCCATCGAAGTGTTTCGGTCGGCAAAATTACGGCTAGAACCCTATCGGTTAGACGGCCGGCGAGGTTCGATACGCAATGCGACCGAAAGTCTGCGTCGTCTTGAGAGCTTGCCTCTTTTTTTCTGGGCTCGCGGCATGGGTCGTGGCCGTTGTCCTGGCGGTCCGCGGCGAGCTGTTGTGGGCGGCAGTGTGCGCTGTGGTTGCGTTCAGCGCCGACATGGTCGGACGGGTCTGGAGCCACAAGTCCCCCGTTCCCATGCCGTATTTCATGCGATGGGCGCTTCTTGTTCCTCGCGGCCCGCATTCGCCGAAGCACCTTAATCAAATTCTTCAGCCTCGTAGCGGAGAACGCATCCTGGAAATCGGTCCCGGAGTCGGGATTCACGCGCTGCTGATGGCAACTTCGTTGTTGCCCGACGGAGTTCTCGATGTCCTCGATATACAGCGCGAGATGCTTCTCAATTTGGCAAGGCGCGCAGCAAGAAGAGGCCTCACCAACATTGTGCCGACACAAGGAGACGCTCAGAAGCTCCCGTATGCCGATCGAGTTTTCGACGCTGCGTACCTGATCGGCGTACTTGGAGAAATTCCCGATGCGGTCGCAGCCCTCCGCGAGCTCCGCCGGGTGCTAAAGCCTCGTAGCCGGCTCGTTATCAGCGAACTCCTCATCGATCCGGATTTCGTCTCGCTTGCGGCGTTGCGGGCAAAGGCGAGAGATGCGGACTTTGTATTCGAGCGGAGTAGCGGCCCGCGTTGGGCGTACTCGGCGTTATTCCAGCCCGCCTCCGCCTTACCCTACGTGGCAGGCAATTCCGCGGACCGCACACGATTGAAATTTCTCTAATCGGAACGTTCCCGGAGTAAAGCATGAACACAGAAAAAGACTCGGGTTCAGACTTCTGGCTATGCTCACGAAGCGGTCTTGTGTTGATCGGCTTTCTTCCCGCGCCTCAGCGCCAACTCTTCGCAGCGCTAGCGCAGGGCGTCGTTTTCGTCTCCCCTTATCGTATTAACAAGTGAATCCAGTTGCTCCGGCCTTTGCGCCATATGGGCAAGGAGCATGAAATGAATCGGGAAAACAATTACAATCAAAAAAAAGTTGAGGGAGGTTGATGATGACAATCAATACGAAGGATTTCGTGACCCTTCGACTCAAGCCCCGGCCTTGGCCGGGGCCTCTTGCTCAGGATTCCGCCCCGCGGGCGGACTGGAAGGTGCCACGGGCTTGCCCGTGGGGCTCCACGCCCTACCGAGGATTGCTGGTAGGTCTATGCTTTATCGCTCTGTTTGGGATCGGGGCTAGCCACGCAGCGGCACCCGCCGGCTTCACACGAACAAATACGGTCGGAGGTGTCACAGTCAAAGTAACGTATCTGAATCCCCAGGGAACGGCCGACGCACGGTTTGATATCGCTCTGGACACCCACTCGGTTAATCTCGACGCTTATGACCTGAAGGCTTTGAGTCTCCTCCGTGATGAGGTGGGCAAAGACTATCAACCGACGCATGTGGAAAACAAAGGGAGCGGCCACCACCGCCAGATCACTCTCGTTTTTCCGAAGCCATCCGCAGAGGCTAAAAAACTGGAGCTCGTGATCAAGGACATGGCTGGAGTGAAAGAACGGGTTTTTCGCTGGGATTTAGAATAACAGGGACCGCGCGCGGCCCGGCGGCCAGACGCAAAAGGGCCAAGAATATGAACGACAGGTCAATCGCCTACTTTTCGATGGAGATAGCGGTAGAGCCGGCTATGCCGACATACAGCGGAGGTCTGGGCGTGCTGGCAGGCGATACGATCCGCGCCGCCGCCGATCTCAAAGTCCCGATGACGGCGATCACGCTGCTGCATAGGAAAGGCTATTTTCGCCAGAAGCTGGATGCGAACGGATGGCAAAACGACGAACCAGCGGGTTGGAGTGTGGAAAACCTTTTAGAGGAGATGCCAGGCCGAGCCGCCGTTACGTTGGAGGGTCGAACAGTTCAGCTTCGCTCCTGGAGATATGAAGTCCGCGGCAGCGGAGGCTTCCGCGTGCCCATTTATTTTTTGGATGCCGATCTGCCGGAAAACGCCCAATGGGACAGGACGCTCACCGACTTTCTTTACGGCGGCGATCAGCATTACCGGCTTTGTCAGGAGGTGCTCCTCGGCATCGGCGGCGTAAAAATGCTCCGCGCGCTTGGCCATGAAAACATCGAGCGATTTCACATGAACGAGGGACATGCAAGCTTGCTCGTTTTGGAGCTTTTGGATGAACAGATAAAGCAAGCTGGCAGACCATCTATCACCCATGACGATATCGAAGCGGTCAGGAAAAAATGCGTCTTCACGACACACACCCCCGTTCCCGCCGGGCACGATCAGTTCCCTATGGACCTAGTGCAAAGCGTTCTTGGCCGGCGCGACGTTTACGACATGAAGGATGTTTTCTGCTGTGACGGCCGCCTTAACATGACTTACCTCGGTTTTAATCTGAGCCATTACATCAATGGAGTGGCGAAGAGACACGGCGAGATTTCACGACTGATGTTCGCCCGCTACACCATCGATTCCATTACCAACGGCGTCCATGCGGCTACTTGGGTGGCCAAGCCGTTCAAGGAACTCTACGACCGCTACATTCCAGGGTGGGAGCAGGAAAACTTTAGCCTTCGGTATGCGTTGAGTATTCCCAAAAAAGAAATTTGGAATGCTCATGGTGAGGCGAAAAAACAGTTGATCCAGCGTGTGAACCGAGAAACCAATCTTGGGATGGATGCGGCCGTCTTCACACTGGGCTTTGCTCGGCGGGTGGCGACATACAAGAGAGCCGATCTCCTTTTCCAGGATATCGGGAGGCTTAAAAACATCTCATCGACTGCCGGTCCCCTTCAGGTGATTTATGCAGGTAAAGCCCATCCTCAAGATAATGGTGGAAAGGAACTCATCCAACGGATTTTTCAGCTCAAAGAATCGCTCAAGAACGACATCAAGATCGCTTACCTTGAGAATTACGACCTGGAATTGGGCAAGACCATCACTTCCGGGGTTGACCTGTGGCTGAACACACCGCAACCGCCTCTGGAGGCATCGGGGACGAGTGGAATGAAGGCGGCGCTCAACGGCATCCCGAGCCTTAGTGTTCTGGACGGTTGGTGGATCGAGGGGCATATCGAAGGGGTGACCGGCTGGTCTATAGGAGAAGACGGACGAGGATTGGGAGCCGAGGATGTTGATCGCTCGAAGGATGCTTCGTCTCTTTATGAAAAATTGGAGCAGGTGATCGTACCGTTATTTTATCATCATCGGGATCGCTTCATTGACGTCATGCGCCACGCCGTCGCGTTCAACGGGTCGTTCTTTAATACGCACAGAATGGTGCTTCAGTATGTTCTGAAAGCTTATTTTGAGTGAAGTCGATCATCGCCGGTCTCCCTCCGATTATTTGGTCGCCTGGGGCGGGAGCGGATGTGATGAAGCGGATCGCCGCGTCGATGATCGGCAGCGTAATCACCTCCTTCCTCTTTGAGCACCTCGTGTACCCGGTCATCTTCGCGGTCTGAAGAGGCTGGAGCTTGCAAAGATCGGCGCTCCGCTTTCGGTTAACTTCGCAATAGGTTATTTATCTCGATAGATGAGCAATGAGAAATACTATCCCTTCTTTTTGGTGCTGCTCGGCGCGGTCCTTTATCTGACGGGGTTGGGTGGCCGCGATTTTTGGGCGCCGGTGGAGCCGCGCTACGCGGAGATCGCCCGGGTGATGTTCATGAAGGGCGAGTGGATCGTGCCGACGGTCAACGGTGCTCTCTATACCGACAAGCCGATTCTTTTCTTTTGGTTGGTCCTGATTTTTTCTAAACTTGCTGGAAGCGTGAACGAATGGACCGTGCGCTTGCCGGCGGTGCTTGGCGCCCTGGGCGCTGTCCTAACGACTTACAAGCTCGGCAAAGATTTTTTCGGCCCCAAAATCGGCTTCATGGCCGCCGTGGTTCTTGCCACGTCAGTTCGGGTTATCTTGGAGGCCAGGTGGGCCCACGTGGACATGCTGTTTGCGTTCCTATTCCTCCTGTCGATGCTTTTCGCCGCGCGGGCGATTCTCGTTAAGGAAAACCGCAACGAAATGGTTGCGGCGTATGTTTTCATGGCCCTCGCCACCTTGACCAAGGGGCTGATCGGAGTGGTGTTGCCAGCGCTTGTCCTCGTTTCTTTCGTCGTCGTCAGACGGGATTGGCGGTTGCTGGCTGAAGCGCGGCTGCCGTTGGGAATACCGCTCTTTCTATTGGTTGCGGCGCCATGGTTTTACTTAGTCAACCAAGCCACCGGCGGAAAATGGCTTGGCGATTTTATATACATTCACCATGTCCGGCGCTTTACCGATCCCCTGGGTCACCGCGAGCCATTTTACTATTATTTTACGACGTTGCCGGTGGACCTGCTACCCTGGACGATATTCGCCCTGCCCGCGCTATTTGCATATAAACCGAGCAAGAAACTGTTTGCCGAGCCGACGTCACTTTTCTTCACGCTCTGGTTCTTCGTCATTTTCATTTTCTTTAGCCTTTCCGATTCGAAGCGCGATCTATATCTTCTGCCGCTCTTGCCGGTAGCGGCGCTCTTTATCGCGATCTACTTTGAAGACTTAGTTAGCGGGAAACTTTCGCTGGGTTGGTTGCAAAGCAGCCTGGCGTTTGCGTTCTTTGGTTTTCTCGCGCTGGGTTGCTTGGCGCTTCCCATAGCGACTTGGATGCTGCGCAGAGACGCCTTTGGAATCAGCATCCCCATCGCCCTGGCGATCGGCGCGGGGGCGCTCATAGTTTTCTACTTCCTTTGGCGCCGCGAACCGTGGCGCCTTTTTCTGGCAACGGCTCTTTTGATGGCGGTCGGTCTGACGGTCGCATCAGCCTGGGTCCTGCCATATCTCGACCAATTCAAGTCGCCACGGCCGTTGGCCCTGGCCGTCAACGCGAAAGTTCCGCCGGACGTGCCACTTTACATTTATGCCGACACGATGAACGATTACAATTTCTACACCGGCCGCGAGATCATTCCGGTCCTTTCATCGCGGCCGGGCGGCCAAGCGCCGGCACTCGCCAACCAGGCGGGTTATCTGCTGATCCGAGACCGGGATTTGAAGCGAATCCATCCATTGCCCGACGACAAGGTTTTGCTCAGCCAATCCGTCGGCGGCAAGACCTGGTATCTGGTATCCCTCGCCGATGTCGAGTTTCGCCGGTAAAATCTTATGGGCCGGCTCCAGTCGCAGCCCGCGAAATGACCGGCCGACCCTTGCATGAAATATGACTTAGCTGTAGGACACTAGGAGCGGGCGGGCGCCCGCCAAGATTCAGCGTTACAGGAGATCCCATGAAGCGGTTACAAACCGGATATCGCACAGCAATGACCCTTGCCATTGCCGGAGTTCTGTCAATGCTTATTTATGCTCCGCGGTTAATGGCGGCGCAGGCTCAAACTCCGCGCAGCGGCAGCGAGTTGGTCTTCGCCGTGGGCGGCACGCCGCCGTCTTACGACGGCCACCGCGAGACGACCTTCGCCATGCTCCATCCCGTGGCGCCGCACTACAGCACGCTGGTGCGCTTCGATCCGCAAAACTACCCGAAGATCGTCGGCGACGTCGCCGAGAGCTGGTCGGTATCGCGCGACGCGTTGACCTATACGTTCAAGATTCGCAAGGGAATCAAATTTCACGACGGTAGCGAGCTGACTTCCAACGACGTCAAGGCAACCTATGACAAGATTGTCTTTCCGCCGGCGGGCGTGGTGAGCGCTCGGCAAGCTTCCTACGACCTGGTAAAAAAAATCGAGACCCCGGACCTACTCACCGTAGTGTTCCAGCTAAAGCATATGTCGGCGTCGTTCCTCGCCAACTTGGCCTCGCCTTGGAATTTTGTCTACAAGGCGAGCATCCTCGAAAAGGACCCGCGCTGGCATGAAAAGAACATCATGGGCACCGGGCCGTTCACTTTCGTCGAATACGTCGCCGGCTCGCACTGGGTCGGGAAGAAAAATCCCAATTACTACATGAAAGGGCGGCCCTACCTGGATGGCTACAAAGCCGTGATCATCCGCGATACGGCGCCCAGGGTCGCGGCGGTGCGCAGCGGGCAGGCGCTCATTGAATTTCGCGGTTTCAACCCGGCGGCGCGCGACGACGTTGTTAAAAGCCTGGGCAAACAAGTCGTTGTTCAGGAAAGCCCGTGGGCCTGTAACCTGACGGTGACGCTCAACAACGAGAAGAAGCCGTTCGACGACGTGCGGGTGCGGCGCGCATTGACCCTGGCCATTGATCGCTGGGGCGGGTCGCAAGCCCTCTCAAAAATTTCTCTGATGAAACCGGTCGGCGGTCTGCTCCGGCCGGGATATGAGCTGGCAACGCCTGAGGCCGAGCTCACCAAGCTTGCTGGCTTCGGCAAGAATATCGAGGCGGCGCGCAAGGAAGCGAGAAAGCTGCTGAAGGAAGCCGGCGTGCCGGAGGGCTTCTCCTTCACGCTCAAAAATCGCAACGTCAGGGAGCCCTACGAGGTGACGGGGGTTTACGTCATCGACCAGTGGCGCCAGATCGGGCTTAACGTCAACCACGTCCAGCAGGAAGAGGGACCCTATTTCAACGATTTGCGCCAGGGCAACTACGACGCCGGCATCGACTTCGCGTGCGATTTCATGGACGAGCCGGACCTCCAGCTCTTCAAGTTCGTGAGCAGCGATAAGAATCCGATCAATTACGCGAGATACAAAGACAGCTTGTTGGACGACCTCTATGAAAAGCAAAGTCGTATGACCGATCCCAAAGAGCGGGCCCAGGTCCTCCGACAATTCGAGAAACGGGTGCTGGACGAGAAGGCCTACCAGTTCCACATCCTGTGGTGGCAGCGCATCGTGCCGCACTGGAGCAAAGTGAAAGGCTGGAAGGTCACTTCGAGTCACTACGTCAACCAGGACCTGCGCGACGTTTGGCTGGGGGAATAGTCGATGTTGCTAAGAAGGCCGAGGATCGAAGATCGAGGATGGAGAATAGCACCCTTCCCAACCCGCCATCCTCAATCCTCGATCCTCCATCCTCGACCCTGTAAATAAATTGGGTCACTACGTTCTCAAACGTTTGCTGCTGATGATCCCGACCCTGTTCGGGGTTGCCGCGCTCATTTTCTTACTCCTCCGCGTTTTGCCGGGCGACATCGTCGAGCTCAAATACGCCGGCACCGGCGTCTATGCGCCGAAGGAGGCCATGGACCGCGAGCGCGCGCAGTTGGGTTTGGACCAGCCGCTGTGGAAACAATTTGCCACCTGGATCATCGGTATTCCCCGCCTCGACTTCGGCACCTCGATGTGGACCGGTCAGCCGATCAGCCATGAAATCGCCATTCGGCTTGAGCTGAGCATCGAGCTTGCGCTGATGGCGACCTTCGTCGCCGTGCTGATCTCGGTCCCGCTCGGAACCCTGGCGGCGGTCAAGCAGGACACTTGGATCGATTACTTCGTGCGGGTATTTTCCATCGCCGGTCTGGCGATTCCTTCGTTTTGGCTCGGCATCGTCATCATCCTCGCTTTCGTGATTTATTTTCAATGGATGCCGCCGCTCACTTTCACCTCGTTCTGGGTCGATCCCAGGGAGAATCTCTTGCAGCTCATCTGGCCGGCGTTGGCGGTCGGTTACCGATACTCCGCGGTGGCCACGCGCATGACGCGCTCCGCGGTCCTGGAAGTTCTGCGCGAAGATTATATCCGTACGGCGCGCGCCAAGGGACTCTGGGAGCGGGCGGTCTTGATGCGTCATGCGCTTAAAAACGCGATGCTTCCCGTCATCACGGTCATCGGCCTGGAGTTTGCTTTTCTCGTCGGCGGTTTGGTCGTCACCGAACAGGTTTTCAACCTAAACGGCATCGGCAAGCTCTTCGTCGAGGCGATCAGCCAGCGCGACTACACGATGGTACAGAACCTGGTGCTGCTGACTTCGTTCGTCTTTGTCTTCGTCAACTTTCTCGTCGATATGCTCAATGCGTTTATCGATCCGCGGATACGGTATCAATGAATCGTAACCGTTCAAATCGTTCAAGTCGTTCAAAACGTATCTCGGAGGACGGCTTGAACGGTTTGAACTATTTGAACGAAACGCAATATGACAACGACGCCCGCTGAAACATTGGTATTTCGGCCCGCCTCTCGCCTGCGTCGGTGGTCTAAAGAGTCCGTTCACTTTGCTCGGCACCGACCCCTGGGCGCGGTCGGCGCGGCGATTATTTTGATCATGTTTTTCACCGCGGCCCTGGCGGACTTTATCTCTCCCTACGATCCGCTGACGATCGACTTCGCCGGCATGCTTCAGGCGCCGGGCCCGGCCCACTGGTTTGGCACCGATGCATTCGGCCGCGACGTCCTGACGCGCATTATCTACGGCTCGCGCACGGCATTGTGGGTGGGCTTTTCAGCGTCCTTTATCGGCGCAACCTCGGGCGCGATCATCGGCGTCGCCAGCGCCTACTTCGGCGGCAAGATCGATCTCATGTTGCAGCGCGGCATGGATCTTCTTCTTTCGTTTCCTTTGATTATTTTGGCGTTGGTGGTCGTCGCGGTCCTTGGCTCCGGAACGACCAACGTCATTGTTGCGATCACGGTGCCGATGTTGCCGCGCTGCGCCCTGGTGGTGCGCAGCAGCGCGCTGGCGCTGCGCGAGATGCCCTTCGTCGAAGCGGCGCGGGCCTTGGGCTTCGGCCCGCTGCACATCATTCTGCGCCACATGCTGCCCAACGTCATGGCGCCCTATCTGATCATGCTCACCGCTTTTCTCGGCCAGGCGATTCTTCTGGAAGCGTCGCTTTCTTTTCTCGGCCTCGGTGTGTCGGAGCCACAAGCAGCCTGGGGACTGATGCTGCGCGGCGCCGCGGTGGAGTTCGCCGAGCGCGCGCCCTGGATGGCGATCTATCCCGGCCTCGCCATCAGCTTGTCGGTCTTCGCGTTCAATCTCTTCGGCGATTCACTGCGCGACGCCTTGGACCCAAAGTTGCGGGTCTCGTAAAATTTCATTGATCGAGGAACCCCGTTCCCATGAGTAAGCTCACCATCACCAAAGTAATCCTATGGGTCGGTGCCGGCCTGATCGCGGGTTACCTGGTCTGGTGGGTTTTGCCGGGCTTTTTCCAAAAGGAAGAAGACCCGCGCTCGCAGGAATACTTAAGCCGGATCGCCGCTGAGATTAACCGCTCCGTGCCGGTGATGATCGACCCAGAGACCGAGCTCATGCCGGTCACGGGTGCGCCGGGCATGCTCATATACAACTATCGTTTGGTCAACTATTCGGTGACGAAATTGGATCACCAGAAATTCGCCGCAGGCGCGAAACAAAGAGTCGCCCAGGGCGCCTGCGGGCGCCCCGAGACCCGTGACGAGTTTTTAAAGAAAGGCGTGACGCTGCGCTACTCATACTTCGACAAGGACAAGCGGCATATCGCCACCGTCGATGTCACCCCGGCGGATTGCGGGCTTTAGAGACGTTGCGACGCGGTGGGTAATGATCCCTCCAAACCCATCCTATCTCTTTGTTATCCATTATCCCGGATTCCGCATTTGAAAGTTAAGGCACCGAGCGAGGTGCGAGCCTTCCGTAGCGAAGGCAATGGACCTTTGCCTCTAAGAGTTTTGAGATCACCGGTGCCCTAAATGGCGTCCGTAACCCGCTGACAACAGATTGCCAAGCAGGTAAAACGACTTTGATACTGCGGAGATCGGTGCCTTCGCTACTCCAGTCTCACGCCCCGCTCAGTATAGATTGTAACGTCAACTGCGGAATCCGGGATTGTTCTCCTCAGGAGTCGCGGATCAAGAACTCGCCTCGGCGGGCGCACGTAGCCGCGTTGCGTCACTCGAATGGCGCCCCGTGCGTGCAAGAAAGCGCGGAGGATGTGAAGTTATCGCTTCTTCGGATTCTTCGGTTTCTTTTTTTGGGCTTTAGATATCGGCTGGCATTGTTGCCGGATCAAGTTTACCAGGGCCTTGCCGAGTGGAAACTTGTGTTCGACGGATTGGATTACGTCCCGCAGTTCATTTTCACTGCAAGTAAAGGAGCGTTTTTCGTCGCCCGCCGGCACGGCGAGATCGAGCGCGTCATACCCGATCGAGTGCCTTGGGAGGCAGTCTTTCAAAAGCCTATACTCGTCGATCGGCAAGACAAAAAAGAACTCGCGAACCCGTTGAGTCATTCCAACCATCGAGTTAATCAGAAGTCAGGAGAATAACAAGCCCCCCGCGCTGGGTTTCGCGGCTGACACATAAACGTGGACTCAGTCTGGAGTTGGCAAGGCGTGTCAGACCTCCACGCGTCGGCGTCACGCCGGCGGATTGCGGGTTTTGGAGACGTCGCGGTGCGCCGGGTGAAATTAGACAAAGATCCCTCACGGAGCCCGCCCTGAGACTCTTCACTGCCTTCAGAGCGCCCACGAAGAGTTCGGGATGACAGCCGCTTTGAGCTGAAGATCCCTCACTTCGTTCGGGATGACAGTCTGAAACAGACTGTCACTTCAGAATCTCTTTGGCGCGTGGCAGCAGCGCGGGATCGAGATTAAAGACCTCGCGCACGTTGCGCTCGAGCTCGGCGCCGTCGAGCGGGTTGAGATCGAGCTTCGCTTTGGTCGCGTCGGCGATGAAATCAGGATCCTTCATGGTGTCGATAAAGGCTTTGCGCAAGATCTCCACAAGGTCCTTGGGCGTGCCGGGAGGCAGCACGTAGGGCCGCGCGGTGGGCCCGACGCTGTGGACGATGGCCTTGATCAGCTTCTGCGCCTCGTCGGTTTTCGCGTAACTGATCGCCAGCGGCAGTTTAGACTGCTCAGGGTGCGGTTTGGCGATATTTTGCAAGACCAGGATGGCGTCGCCCGCGTCCAACTCTTTGCGCCAGGTGGATTTGAAAGATTCCCAGGCGTTGCAGATGCCGAACACCTCGCCGCTGTTGAAGGCGAGCCGGACATCCGCGGTTCCTTTGTAGCCGCTTACCAGTTGGATCGGCAGTCCGATGGTCGCGGCGAGAATTTTAGGAATGTCATCGGTTGCCGAACCGGCGCCGACACCGCCCATTTTTACCGGCGTCTTTGATGCTAACCACTGCTCGATACTGGCAATGCCGGTGTTCTTGTGCACGGCGATCATGTAATTGTCCTGCGCCGGCGCGCCCATGTAACCGAACTTGCGCGCGTCAAATTCGATACCGGGTTTACCCAAGAGCTGCTGCAAGAAGAGCCCGCCGATGAAATGGCCGATGGTCAAACCATCCGGTTTGGCGACCTTGTACATGTGGTTGGCGGAGATGAGAAAACCCGCGCCGGGCATGTTGTCGACGACGAACACCGGGTTGCCGGCGATATGTTTGCCCATATGGCGCGCAATTGTGCGCGAATAGGTATCGTAGCCACCGCCGGCCGAGGCGCCGACGATGATTCTGACGGTCTTGCCTTGGTAGAAGGGTTGCTGGGCCAGCGCCGCGCTTGCCGGGAAGATCAGCGCCAGAAATAAACACGCCAGTGATTTTATCATAGCTATTTTCATGATTACTCCTTTATTATAAATTTTTGGCAGCGCTCCCGCCTCAAGGCATCTACTTTAAAATCTCCGCCAGTTGGCTGACGAGCGCCGCATCGATTTTGAAAAGTTGTAGGACGATTTTTTCGATCTCCTCACCGGTCAGTGGGTCGATGTCCAGCCTCGAGCGCTTCGCGTCGGCGATCAACTCGGGGTCCTTGAGAGTGTCGGCAAACGCCTTGCGCAGCATTTGGACGCGATCTTTCGGGGTTCCCGGCGCGACGGCGTAGGGGCGCGTGATCGCCGCCGGATCGTGGCCGCCGAATTTGAGGATCTGCTTGGCATTTTCGTTGGGCGCGAAGTCTACGGCATTGGGCACGTTGGGCAGCTCCGGGTGGGGCTTGGGGTTGACCTGCAAGACGATTGCGACGTTGCCGGAGTCAAGCCCCTGGCGCCAGATCGACTTGATCGATTCCCACTGCCAACAGCCGCCGGCCACTTCACCGGCCTCGGCGGCGAGACGAACCTCGGCCGTGCCTTTGTAACCGGCGACGAGTTGTATGGGCAGCTTGAGGGCGGCGATCAAGAGCTTGCCAGTATTATAAGTCGTGTCGCCCGGCGCGACGCCGCCGACCTTGACCGGCGTCTTGGCGCTGCGCAGCGCTTCAAAGCTCGTGATGCCGCTCGCCTTGGTGAACGCGCAGGCGACGTTGTCCTGGGTTGGGATGCCGATAAACTCGAATTTGCGCGCGTCGAATTCGATGCCCGGTTTGCCGATGACTTGGTTGATGACCTGATTGCCGTGGAAGTTAAGGATCGTCAGGCCATCGGGCTTGGCGATTTTATATACATGATTGGCGGCGAGCAGGCTGGCGGCGCCGGTCATGTTCTCCACCACGATGGAGGGATTTCCCGGAATATGTTTACTCAGATGGCGACCGATCAGCCGGGAATAAGTATCGAAACCTCCGCCGGCGGAGAAGCCGACGATAAGCTTGATTGTTTTGCCTTCGTAGTACGGCGCGGCGCCGTAGACGGGGGCAACGAGGGCGGCACAAAAAACGGCAACAAGGAAAAGCTTCACCCGTGGTGTATACATGGATCGCTCCTTTTGGTCCTGCTGGCGGTCTTTAGATCGTTATTAACACCAAATGGCTCCATTCTGTCAATGGTCGTGGAGCATTTCCGTGCGCAGTTCGTCTTCCCAGGCGCGGCTGCCGTCGGGAGACCACCGGAGGCCGGGATCGCGAATCTCTCCGGGTCGAACATAGTTCGCGAGCTCGGCCAGCGCCCGAGTCAAGACGGCTTGGTTGCGCGCGCGGTCGTGGGGCGGGCCGAAAGTCCGGCCGACGGGGTGATCGACGAAAACCGCGCGTGGCGGCGCAACCTTACTCATGATGTCGAGAGCCGTGCCGATGACTAGCGTGGGGATGCCCTGCTCTTCGATGACATGAGCGATGAGACCGACGGTCTCGTGGCAAAAGGGTCAATAGGGCATGAGCAGCGCGAGGTCCACATGCTCCTTCGCCAATTCACCGGCGATGGCCGGTGCCAATTCGTTTTCTATCTCCTTATGCTGGCGCAGCCCGCCCATGAACGAAAAGTGCCAAGGCGAAAGCTCGCCGATGATTCCTTTTTGGGCCAATGCGGCCAGCGCGGTCCGGGGAAAAACGATCTCCGGGTCCTGCTTCGGCACGCGGCCAATGCCCGAGTGGTGGTCGATAATGATTTCGCCCGCCGCCGGATCGGAGGGTACCCGCCGGTAACTCAAGTCTTCGCGCGGGATGAACGGTTGCTGGTGCGCGAGTCGAAGCGCCGCGCTGGTCAAGAGCGCGACACGCGACCGGTTTAGCGGTTTTGTAATTGGGCACCACGAAGGGTTCGAAGGCGCGGCTAGAACCCGTGGCGGCTTCGGCGCGGAATTCCGCGCCATGATTGCAAGGTATTCAAAAGGCATAACCTGAGGTCTCCATGGGTTGCTATACTTGCGCCGCGTAGACACTTCTACTGGAATCGGCGCTACGCTTCAACTTGCCGCCGGATTTCCCAGGAGTGAATTATCGGTTTGAATGTGGTAAGCAATTCACCGCATGGTCGATGTCGCCGGTAACTATCGTAAAATTCTCGATCGCATCAGCGAGATCGCCGGGAAATGCGGCCGCCATCCGCGCGAAGTCAAGGTGCTGGGAGCCGCCAAGTCTCAAAGCGTCGAGTCGATTCGCGCGGCGATCGCCGCAGGCGTGACTCTGATCGGGGAGAACTACGTTCAAGAGGCGGAGGCGAAAAAAGCGCAAGTTTCGGAATCCATTGAGTGGCATATGATCGGCCACTTGCAGCGCAATAAGGCGAAAGCAGCGGCGGAAATATTCGCTCTCATCGAGTCATTGGACAGCGTGGCGTTAGCGCTGGAGCTGGAGAAGCAGGGCCGGCAAAGAGGGAAAAAGATCCGCGCTCTTGTCGAAGTCAATCTGGCGGGCGAGGAGTCAAAGAGCGGGATCGCCAAAGACGACCTTGCATCGTTGTTGGAAGCGGTTGCCAAGCTCGATCACCTCACCGTGGAGGGGTTGATGACGGTTCCGCCGTTCCGGGAAGAGCCGGAGGAGAGCCGCCCTTATTTTCGCGAATTGCGCGAGCTGAAGGACAAGTTTAATGCCCAACGAATTCCCCATGTCGATCTGCAAGATCTGTCCATGGGCATGACCCATGATTATCCGGTGGCGATCGAAGAAGGCGCGACTATCGTGCGCATCGGCACCGCGCTCTTCGGCCCGCGAAAAGCTTAAGAGGCCAAATGTTCGTCATCGCCAATTTACTGGTCGCTGTCGCCCAGGTCCTGGACTATGTTTTATGGGCTTATTTGTGGATCATCATCGGGCGGGTGATTGTTTCCTGGGTCAATGCCGACGCCTACAATCCGATCGTGCGCTTTCTCTATAACGCCACGGAGCCGGTGCTCGAGCGCGTGCGCCGGTGGCTGCCGGTACATGCCGGCGGCTTCGACCTTTCGCCGATTGTCGTTTGGATCGCGGTGATGTTTCTCCAGCGCTTTCTTATCCGGTCGCTTTATGATTTGGCTAATGCGTTAAGATGAGCATTATGGGTCGATGATATGAAGTCTCTCTACGCTGCCGACATTCATGAAAACCAGCCGGTGGATTCGCTTTTCTTGGTCTCTTCGAAAAACCAAGGCGTGACCAAGGGCGGCAATAGCTATTTGGTGTTGAAGCTCCTCGACCGAAGCGGCGAGATCGAGGGGCGAGTGTGGGACCGGGCCGACGATTTGAGCAGGGGGTTTGACAGAAACGACTTCGTGCGCGTGCGTGGGCAGGCAACTCTCTATCAAGGCAAGGTGCAGATCCGGGTGCAAGACGTCATGCGCGTCGAAGAGAAAAACGTCGCCGCGGAAGATTTTCTCCCCAGAAGCCCGTTCGACCCCAACGCCATGCTGGGGGAGTTGCAAACGATCCTGCGCGGCATGAAAAATCCTCACATGCTTGCGCTCGCCGAGGCCTGTTTCGCCGATCAGGAGCTGATGGAATTGCTCAAACGGGCGCCCGGCGCCAAGACCATCCACCATCCGTATCTGAGCGGTCTCCTGGAGCACACGCTGTCGCTGCTCAAACTGATTCTAAAAGTAGTGGAAAACTACCAGAGGATCGACGTCGATCTGTTGCTCACCGGCGGCTTCCTGCACGACATCGGCAAGGTCTACGAATTTTCTTTTGACCGCGCCGTGGAGTATACCGACGCAGGCCAGCTCTTGGGCCATCTGGTGATGGAAGTGGAGATGGTGAACAAAAAGATTGCTACTATCCCGGATTTTCCGGACGAGCTGGCCATGCTCGTCAAGCATCTGCTGGTTAGCCATCACGGCGCCTATGAGTTCGGCTCGCCGAAGCTGCCGCAAACGGTGGAAGCGATCATGCTGCACGCGCTGGACGATCTTGACGGCAAGATCCAGGCGATTCAGAATCTGCCGGAGAAAGAGCCCGGCTCGAAGTGGACGGCGTTTCATCGGGCGTATGGGCGGAGCTTTTATCGCGGCGGCCGGGAGAATGGCAAGGAATGAGGATAGAGGATGGAAGATCGAGGATCGAGAGTGCAAAGTGAAGAATGTCGAACCTGCCGATTGAATTGATCACAAGGGAGGATTTCTAAGGTGAAGATATTTCTTGCCGGTAACTGGGTCGATAAACCGAAGAAGATCGACGTCAAAAATCCCTTCGATAATTCGATCGTCGATACCGTGCCCCGGGCAGATGCCGCTGATTTGGAGAAAGCGTTGGCGTTCGCCGAGCGCGGCGCCAAGGTGATGGCCAAGCTTTCGAGCTACGAGCGCTGGAAGATTTTGCGCACGGCTGCCGATATGATGGCTGCGCGCAACGAGGAGTTGGGGCAGATTATCTCAAAGGAAGAAGGAAAGATCATCGCCGAAGGCCGGGGCGAAGCAAGCCGGGCCGTCGAAACCATGATGGGATCGGCGGAGGAGGCCAAGCGGCTCCACGGCGAGACGGTTCCGTTGGACGCCGACCCCACGGGCGGCAAGAAGCTCGGCTTTACTTTGCGCATCCCTTGCGGCGTGGTGGCGGCTATCGCGCCGTTCAATTTCCCGTTGAACCTGGTGACCCATAAAGTCGGCCCGGCCCTGGCCGCGGGCAACACCGTCATCATCAAGCCGGCTTCGGACACGCCGCTCTCGGCCTTGAAGCTCACTGAGATCTTGCTCGAAGCGGGCCTGCCGCCGGAAGGGATTCAGTGCATCCCCGGACCGGGCGGTGAGATCGGCGATGCTTTGGTCGCCGACCGGCGCGTGCGCAAGGTGACTTTTACCGGCAGCCGGGAGATCGGCGACCGCATTTGCCGCACCGCGGGTATCAAGAAAGTGACTATGGAACTCGGCTCCAACAGTCCGGTCATCGTCATGCCCGACGCCGACCTGGACAAGGTCGCGACCGTCTTGGCGATGACCGGGTACGGCAATGCCGGTCAGACCTGTATTTCGACGCAGAGAGTATTGGCGGCGAAAAAGGTCTACGGCGACCTACTGGGATCACTCAAGCCTAAAGTCGAAGCGCTGACTACGGGCAATCAGCTCGACGAGAAATCAAAAGTCGGGCCGATGGTGAAGGAGAGCGAGGCGGTACGCGTCGACAGTTGGATCAACGAAGCGGTGGCGGGCGGCGCGCGTCTGATCGCCGGCGGCGGCAGACGCGGCGCGATCTATATGCCCGCGGTGGTCGCCGACGTGCACCCGGATATGCGTATTTCCCGTGACGAACTGTTTGGGCCGGCGGTGGCGGTGACGCCGTTCGATACGATCGAGGAAGCCATTGCGTTGGCGAACGACAGCATTTACGGACTGGCGGCGGGCATATTCACCGATAACGTCGAATGGGCGATGAAGTTCGCGCGCGAAGCGGAAGCGGGCAATCTCCACATCAATTGGGGCTCGCAGTGGCGCGTCGATTTGATGCCCTACGGCGGCCTCAAGGATTCGGGTTTCGGCAAGGAAGGGCCGCGCTACGCGGTGGATGAGATGACGGAGCTCAAGATGGTTGTGTTTCATTTGAATAGCTGACAAGCACCTAAAGACGGAACAAGATTTAACCGCAAAGAGCTTAGCGCAGCAGAGCCGCAACCAAAGTGACAGAAACAGAGCCATGATGTAAGAGGAAGTCATGGCAACAAACACAGAGAATCAGAGGAAGCACGAGGTTGGACAGGCGTTCGTAGAACGTCACCAGGGCGAAGTGATCGGAGTACTGCACGGGTGGGATCGGCTGCGGCTGCAAGGGACACTGCGTAGTTTGTATTACGCAGTGGTGATGGAACAGTACCTGAGAAAAGCCGGGGTGCTGTGGAAGGATTTCAAGAGATACGCCATAGGACTGACAGGGCGGGTGTGCCAAGCGGCTGAGGAGTTGGGCAAGCAGTGCCAGCGGCCGGTGATCTATCTGGCATCGAGCCAAGCGAGTAAGGAGGATGAGGCACGGCGAATCCAGGAACGAGACGGGATAAAGAAGGGACTGATCGCAGTGATAAGTTGTGTGGAGCCGTGCCGGACGTGGCGGATGCGAGGCAACCACGAGACTAAGAGGTTGGAGCTAAGGTTGGAATGGGGGAAGTGCAAACATCTTTACTTTTATTGGGAGCACGAAGATTTGGGATTTTTGCATATGCGATTACAGACGTGGTTTCCCTTTTCAATCCAGTTCTGTGTGAACGGGCGAGAATGGCTAGGGCGGCAGATGGACAAAGAGGGGATAGCGTACCGGCAAGAGGACAACTGTTTTCCATGGATAGCCGATGTGGGGCGGGCACAAGAGTTGATGGAGGAGCAGCACAGAACCGATTGGCCGAAAGTGTTGGAAGAGTTGGTCAAGCGCTGTCATCCGGTGCACGAGGAAATTAGTCGACCGATCGAGTTGGGGTATTACTGGACGGCAAGCCAGAGCGAATATGCTAGTGATGTGATGTTTCGCGATCGCGGGGCGCTGGAGCGGATCTATCCGCCCTTGGTTCATCACGCGGTGATGCATATGGGAGCCGAGCAGGTGATGCGCTACATGGGGCGGGTGGGGCGAGTGGGTATCAACGACGCGGTGGTGACGGATCGGCGGCAGCGAAGTGAAGGAGTGCGTGTCAAGCACTGGCTCAACAAGAATTCGCTGAAGTTTTATGACAAGGGGAGTGTGCTGCGCGACGAGGTGACGATCAACGAGCCGAAGGACTTTCGGGTATGGCGCAGAGCGGAGAATAAGCCACAGAGTAAGCAGCAGTGGCGCGTGTTGAGGCGCAGCGTGGCCGATTTTGGACGGCGCGCCGAAGTGAGCCGCAAAGCGACCGATCGTCATTTGACGGCGCTGGCGGCGGTGGAGATAGACAGCCCCTTGGCGCAAGAAGCGGCCAAGGTGTGTCGGGCAGTAGGGAGCAAGAAGCGGCGGCATCGAGCGCTCAACCCGATGGGGGACGCCGATGGCGCACTGATGGCAGCGGTCAGCCGAGGCGAGTATACGATCAACGGATTTCGCAATCGCGATGTGCGGGCCCGGCTCTATGGACCGACCTCGGACAAACACAAAGAGCATCAGCGAATGGCGGCCGTGGGAAGAAAGCTCAGGCTATTGCGCGGGCATGGATTGATCGCCAAAGTGCCCAAGACCCACCGTTACGTGGTAACGGAAAAAGGCCGAAGGATCATCACCGCGCTGTTGGCCGCGCGTCAGGCAAGTACAGAGAAACTCACGGCAATGGCGGCTTAGAAATTTGCGCAGCCGGAGGAAACTTTCACGTATAGCAATGCAAAGGACGCAAAAAGGAATCGGATACAAGGGGCGGGTTTAAAACCCGCCCTTACCAACCATCCGAACCCTTCGTGTCCTTCGTGCCTTCGTGGTGAGTCCGTAAGGTAACAACCCAATATGCTGGAAGACAACCCATCATTCTTAGACCCGAAACCGCCCCACTGGGCGGCCAATGGCCTCGCCTACCTGGTCATTCTTGTGGTTGTGCTGGCGACTGTCGCCGCGGTGGCCGTGCAGGTGCCGGAAACGGTTTCAAGTCCCTTTGTCTTGGTGCCCATGCGCGGCGTTGACCCGGTGCGCGCGTCGCGCAGCGGCACCGTGGCGAAGGTCTATGCCGCCGAGGGGCAAGAAGTGAGCAAGGGCGCGCCGCTTTTTCTGCTCCACTCCGTTCCCATAGGCGACCGCTCTGCCGAGCTGCAAGCGCTCAATGCCCAAATCGGCGGCGCCAACGAAGGTTTATCCAACGCCAGGAAGGAGTATGAGAGCCAAACGCGCGCCGACGCCGGGGAGGGCAGGAAACTGGAGGAGCGCGTCTTGTCCCTCGCCCGGACCATCGAGCTCAAGAAGAAGGAGTTATCGTTAACGGAAGAAATCCTCAAAAAATACCAGACGGGTTATGAGAGAGACCTTATCCCGTGGATCGAGTACGCCGAGCGGCAAAGCGATACGAGCCGCGTTGCCGCGGAATTGGAAGGTCTTGAGAAGGAGCGCAGGGAGAGCCGCGCAGCGCTGGAGAAGCTACGCCACGACGTGGAAGCACGCAGCATGAAGTACCGCGAGCAGGAACGGCGGCAAAGAGAGGAGACAGCGAAAAGCCAGATCCGCACGGCGATTCTCCATAAGGAGTTACAGAACAGCCAGGGCAATCAACTGTCCGTTCTCGCGCCATGCTCGGGTACCATCCTTAGACTTCAGATCAAAGCAGCAGACGCGTTTGTCAACGAAGGCGACCTGCTCTCGGAACTGGCCTGCGCCGGAGAGAAGCTGCAGGCTGACCTCATCGTGCCGCAATCCGGGACCGCGCGTGTCCGTCCCGGTCAAGGCATCAAGCTCCTTTACGACGCTTTCCCCTACGGCCGTTACGGTGTGCGCTTCGGCACCGTTCGTTGGGTGAGCCCTGCCAATCTCGGTTCGGAGAATAACGCGGGCTTTCACGCCTTTGCCGACATCGAGGACGAAACGATCACCGTCGATGGCCAGCCTCGGCCGCTTCGCGCGGGTATGCGCGGGACCGCCAAGATCGTTCTCGGCAAGCGGTCCCTTATCACCTATGCCTTCGAGCCCTTGCGCCAGCTCAAAGAGAGCTTTGTCGAGCCGCCGCAAAGACCGGCTAAAGACTAACCAAACATATTTGAAATTGTCGTATGAGTTTTACCGTACAAGACCGGAAGAGAGATGACTCCCGCAAAGGCGCAAAGACGCCAAGTTCGGAGAATTCGGAAAATATTCTTACCTTTGCGCCTTGGCGCCTTGGCGGGATAATTTTTCTTGAACTCGTTGTGTTCAACATTTCTGAGGTAAGAATCGAACCGTCATGACGAGCATGTCTGCGCCGAACGTAGCCGCCGACTTGGCGAGCGCGACGTTGGACGATTTTCATAGCGCCGATGCGCCGATGATCCGCTGCCTTGAGCTTGCGCGGATCGCGGCTCAGACTGACCTGCCGATTCTCATTCTGGGCGAATCCGGCGCCGGCAAGACGCTGCTTGCCCGGGCGATTCACAATACTTCGAATCGAGCCAAGAGTCCTTTCATCGCGTTCAATGCCGCGGCCTTGAGCGAAACGCTATTGGACAGCCAGCTTTTCGGCCACGAAAAGGGCGCCTTTACCGGCGCGCAAAAAGCCGTCAAGGGGAAGTTCGAGCTGGCGGACGGCGGCACTCTGTTTATTGACGAAATCGCCGACATGAGTCCCTCGGCCCAGTCGAAAATCCTGCGCGCGGTCGAGTACGGCGAATTCGAGCGGCTCGGCTCCGAGACCCTGAAAAATGCGGACGTGCGTCTGATATCGGCCACGCATCTGCCGCTGCCTCACCTCATCGGCAACGACCGGTTTCGCAGGGACCTTTTCTATCGCATCAGCGGCATCACCCTGACGGTTCCCGCGCTGAGAGAACGGCCGCGGGATCTGCCGCTCTTGATCGCCGCTGAAATCGCCGTGGCGGGCCGGCGCCAGGGAAAGGCAATTAAAGGTCTGGACGCCAGAGCCTCTGAGCGCCTGATCTCCTATTCCTGGCCCGGCAATCTGCGCGAGCTGAGCCGTGCGATCCATACCGCGGTCGCTCTGACTCGAACGGAAATCATCGCGGCGGAAGCGTTGCTATTGCAGGACTCCTTTGCGCCATCTGACCTCAGCTCTCCGTCCCAAGCCGTCTCAATTATCCCCGTTGCCGGCGTAGCGCGGGACACCCATCACTCATTGCGGGCCGCCGAGCGGCAGCATGTTCAACGGGTTCTCGAACAGGTGGGCGGGAACAAGCGCAAGGCGGCCAGGACCTTAGGCATTTCCCGCTCGACCTTGGACCGCAAGCTCACCTAGCGACAGGCGCTTCACAATAATACTATAGTCTCAAACTAAGACCGGCATGGTCTTGAAATGCGACCATTCAAATCGTGCGCCGGTTCCCTCGCGACGGCCATCTCCAAGAAAATCCTGAGGTTGGAAAGAGTCTAAACTCCGGCACGGGACTTGCGATAAGAGCGAGAACGGAAACAAGAAGCCGGAGAAGAGATGACAGATAGGAAAATTAGCCACCAAGAACCTCGCGCGGCAAAGCCGCAACCGAAGCACCAATCATGATTTCACCACAGAGGCACGGAGTTCGCAGAGTTCGGAATATTTCTTAATCAAGAATTCATTACTCTGCGCCCTCAGCGCCTCCGCGGTGAGTTCTCTTCTGGATCGATACAAACAGAATAACCACTGTAAAATTGGCGCGCGCCCCTAAACGCGCCGATGCTGGGTGAGAAAGGATACATGCGCATGCAAACGACCTTGAGAGAAACAAAATTCAACGGCGATCTCATACAGGGTATCGCTAGAAGCGAACAAACCAAAACGCGAGCAATGCCTTCGCGGACCGTCTCGACGGCGCCGGCTCTGGCCGGTCTCGCGCACTTTATCCATCAGATCAACAACCCTCTCCAGGCGGTTTATGGCGCCGCAGGCCTCATGGATCAAGAGATGCCCAAGACCAACAACCGTGAAGACCCCTTCGTGGACCAGGTGTTCCAGCAGTTAAAGGCGGGGGTTGAGCAATTGGTCTCGCTGGTCAGCTCGCTGGGGTCCCAGGTGGAATGTTTCTGGCTGAGCACCCCTTATTTCAAGTCAGTAAACTTAAATTCCCTCGTCGACGATGTTCTCCAAAGCGAAGCGATGCGCTGTGACGCCGGCGGAATTCGCGTTCGGAAGTTTATTACCCCCAACCTGCCGCCGATCCAGGCGAATGAAAAACTGCTCAAACAGGCGTTGGTCAATCTTCTCAGGAACGCCGTGGAGGCGATGCCGGAAGGCGGAGTCTTGAGCGTCAAAGCCGGCGCGTGTGAACGCTCGGTGTCCTTCGAATTCTCCGACACCGGCGGCGGAATTCCTCCCGACTTGGATGTTTTCCAACCCTTTACCACGTCGAAGCCCGGGGCCCTGGGTCTCGGATTAGCGGTAACGCAACGCATCGTCGAAACCCATCGCGGGACAATCGCCTACAAGAGCCAGCCAGGCAAGGGGACAACCTTTTGTCTCACTTTTCCCTGGGAGCCTGAAGCATCGAAAGTGTCCGTCTAGAGATCAAGGCGGACACCACGGACTTAAAATGGAACCGCGTGGTCTGAGATCAAGATCATTAAATGTGGTTCTTCCGGTTAGTGTGAATCACGCGGAGGCGCGGAGGACGCGGAGTAAATGGTATTTGATAGAAATTACTCCGACAACTCAGTGAACTGTGGTGAATACGCCGTCACAGGAAACCCAGAAGAGCCTTAGATATATCGTCACTGAGTTCACGGGCATGGAATATTGGATCATCAAGCGCTGGACTTGGGCATCCGAGTTGCGCTATGAGCGAGGGAAAAGAAGCGGCGCTTAGCCGCCGGCAGTCGGTAAATCACCGCAGACCGCCTAGAGCTAGTTAACGAGTGTTGTCGAGAACGAACGTGCCAAAAATAAAGACCGAGAAGCGGAGGAAGAAAGCGGGCGGAATTATTTTGCTCGAAGACCTCGCGCCGCGGAAGGAAGTGAAGGGCGGAGCGGGAAAGATCGTCTTCGGCGCAGGCGCGGACCCTTTTTTCAAGGAAGAGGATGAGAAGAAACCGAAGAAAAAATGACGCAGAAAGGGGGTGAGAATCATGAAGAAAAAAGCGCAGAAAAAGGCAAAGGTGGCGATGAAGGATCTTAAGCCAATGAAAGATGTGAAGGGTGGAGCCGAGCCGGTGGGCGGTAGGAAGCCTAAACCGGCTTCGCCCGTTAACGGCTAAAGAGCGGCCTCGGAAAAGCTGACAAGCAATCAGCCGTCAGTTTAGAGACGGTCGTTGACGCTGATCGCCGGGGGCCAAATAGCGACACACCAGAAGGAGGAGTCATGGCCAGAGAAACAGGGAAGACAAAAGACAAGGGGCAAAAGGCGAAGAAGCTCACGGTCAAAAAGCAGTCGATCAAGGACCTGGAGCCAAAGAAGGATAAAGAGATTAAAGGCGGCGTTTATCCGGCGGACAGAAAACGCTTCTAGGACAAACACCCCCACGTAGTGGTAGCCGGAAGAGCGTTCTTCCCGGCTACCACTACGGAAGAAAACGAGGATTTGTGTTGACCGTCTGGAGGGTCGAAGCATGAGCGCCGCGAGCGTAATGCTGGTTGCCATGCCGTGGGAGACGCTGCCGAAGCCGTCCATCCAGCTTGGCATTCTCCGGAGCGTGCTCGAGCGCGCCGCCATCCCGACAGAAGTGCGGTCCTTGAAGCTCGCGTTCATGGAGCATTGTCTGGCCGCCACAGCCGGACGGCCGAAGCCTGAGCAATTCCGGCTTGCCGATTACGAGGCGGTCGCCACCGAACAGTTTGCTTTTGGAGTAGGCGACTGGATTTTTGCCGTCCCGCCATTTTCAAACAGCTCCGAGCCCGATGAACATTACCTCGCGTTCCTGCGCCATAAAGGTTTTGCTGATACCGACATCACCAAGGCGCTGGCGATGC
>Ga0209726_10001554_pt1 | contig 36777 bp, 34 predicted proteins | sample Subgrocontami54m_FD_187453 | JGI IMG/M metagenome (GOLD analysis project Ga0209726, IMG submission 187453) | Subsurface groundwater microbial communities from S. Glens Falls, New York, USA - GMW46 contaminated, 5.4 m (SPAdes) (version 3) | ecosystem: Environmental > Aquatic > Deep subsurface >...
TTTTTGCAGGACACTTTTCTCTGTTTTCCATTTTAAAAAACTCCTTTTAAAAAACTAATTTTTAGCTACAAAATATACAATAGTGGTTTACCAGGCCTAACCACTACCCCGCCAGAAACAATATTTTGCACACATGAGCCGCAAATTCTATATGCCAAAAGCTTGTCTTCTTCTTCATCAACTTCATTTGTCAATTCACTCCACATCCTCGCAAATGTATCTTCATCAAGATCGCATTCAAAAATACTATATTCGACCCTAATGCCGTAATCTTCACATATTTTTGCCACACGCCGCAGCCGTGAAGGATCTCTAACATCATAAGCTACAATATGCAACATGTTTTTATAAACCTCCTTAGACGGATCGTAAGAGTAAGTTTCAGTTCCTACTCTATATCTATTGTAATCATCAATTATTTCCATAAATATGCTCAAACTGCTTTAATCAACTTACGGCATTAAAAAAAATTTAAAATCTTTTCCCTCTATCGCTCTAATAATAGATAAAACAGAGTCGTCTATAATTTTTCTAAAATCAGTATGAGGCTCTCCTGACTTTAATATAAATTTTCTATTCATTGCCATTTCATAAGAGAAGAAAAAGCTTTTTTTGCCAGAATCTGTAAGATAAGTTCCACCATCATCAGCAGAAAATTCAAAATGTTCATCCGTCAAGACCTTATGATTCAGCATATTCAACACTAACAAATCACAAATAGGACCTCGTAATGGCTCCATTAAGTCAACTGCTAAAGAAGGAGTTCCATGCGAAACAGAATGTAAAAAGCCTATACATACGTCTAAACCACGACTACGCACAGCCGCCTCAACTTCTCCCAATAATACGGTATATGTCCATGACATTATCGCATTGGCGGCATTTTTAGGAGGTCTTATAGACCGCTCTTCAAACGGAATATTTTCGGGGAAAAAATCAGCTAATCTTGAAAAATATAACATAGCCGAAATGCCCTCATAACCGCGCAATGTATCAAGATCAGATGAAAGTACAGCAAGTCTTGCATAATTCCTTAACTTCTTTAAAATATCCACATGTTTATCTTCAAAACTTTGAGCTCTATTAGCCGCAAGTCGCTGTAAGACTCTACGTGAATTTCTTATTTTTGCATATACCAGCGACTTGGATATTTTTAATGATAAACTTTTATCTTCAGAAAGTTTATACTGCCTTATTCTACGTTCGGCATTCATGTTATTCTCTGATGAAAGAGCACCAATCCAACGTCCTTTTGAGGTTACAAAAGAGACAGGTATACCCAAAAACATGAACTTTTGAAGTACCATTATAGTAATATTCGGTCTACCTACAATAAAAACTCTATCTATGTCAAAAAATGGAACTTTCTTTCGAAGGAAAACTGTAGAATCAGGCTTTTCTGGGTTACGCTTAATAAGCTCTATATGCTGCGATTCCAGCCTAACAGAAACCGTTTCACCATTTATAACTAAAGTTGGCATATCTCCCCCTGTTATTAGTGTGTCGACAATACTTTTTCAATGTTATTAGGTATTGCACAGCATTGCTCCACACTCAATTATAAAAATTTCACGGCATAAGTTTAACACACTTTAAGTATATTTTCTTTAATATTAGAAACTCAAAATAATTTTTTTATAGAATACTCGCTGAAAGTTCCGACATAAACTTCATCATTCCAACAATGATTATATCCGAGATTATAAGATAAGTTATTCATGAAAGTAAAAGCTGTTTCACTCGGAGAGACAGATGGATTTCCTTTAAGTGCAACATGAATATGATCAGGCATAACTGCCAATCGAGCAATCTCAAAACATTTTTTGTCTGCAATTTTAAGAGTACAATTTTTAATTTTTACAAAATTATCTCTTTGTGTAATTGGGTTTTTTCTGTCATCGGCAACTATTACAAGATGTAAATTGTACCAATACCTGCCATGGGCAACAACAACTGGTGACGATAAATCAACATTCTCATTTATAAGCGTAAAACCATTCAGAAAATCTTTATATTTCTCATCGATATAATCACTTTTCCCAACTTGTTTCATAACATAATTATTTACAATTTCTCTTGTGTTTTCTCCAAGAGATCGAAAGCCTACTTTCCTAGAAAATTTAAAAGGGTTTGCGAGTTTTCTAAATGCGTTATCAAGTCTTCCTTTAACTCTTTGTGTCAATAATACAGGAGGGATTTCAGGTTTTACCTCAAAAAGGATTTGGATCATATCGGCTTTAAATTGGCATTTTTTTATTTTGAATCCATCCTTCTGCCATAAAGGAATACAGAATTTCAAAGCGTCTAAAGTATTGTCAGGAAACTGCAATTTTTCGCTGCCCCAGCCTGTCCAGTCGTAATGAAGAGAATGTGCACATTTTGTATTTATTGAAGAATAAATTGGTTCCTTTTTTTCTTTCTGAGATTCTAAAAATTCACGAGGGGATATTTTTCTTATTTCTTCGGGGGTTAAGTACTTACGAGGCATATTACTCTTCCTTCTCTTTTATTCTCAACTGGGACAAGCCCAGTTGGATGTCAAATCGACCTTGTGTTATTGGGACAAGCCCAGTTGGATATTATCAAATCGACCTTGTGTCGATTTTTATGTTAATGAATAAAATTCTCCACTCATCTGCAATAATTTAACAACACTAGCCTGTCTCGCCAAATGTTCTCTTTTACTTTCAGATAATCCAAGAGGTTTAATTTACCACCGAATTTTCATGTAAACAGGAATGCTTCGCAGGAAAGAGGAATCAGAAAAGGACTCGTTCGAGCCCTTCTTTAAGCATATCTTTCCTGATTATTTCTATTCCCTGCAGAGAAGCATAAGTCATAATATCAGAAGGCATCTGCTCTTTTCTAACGCATATTACTTTACCCATCAGCCCGCCTGTTTCTGTTATAGCAACAAGGTCATCTTTTATAGAATGAGTCCTGTTTTGCTGAAGCTGTCCTTTTATGTTATCAAGGAGTTTAGTGTGTTTTTGAGCGCACCGATAAAGAGGATCAAGCAGAATTTCAGGTTTCACACGATCTTTACAATCAACAATCCAGAGTTTGCCTTTCCATACGAAAACAATATCTATTTCATTGTGAGAAGAAACTCCAGTCCCGTAAATCCTAGGCTTAAGTCTGAGGCTGCGCCTTACATGTTTTATTCCTAACTTCAGGATTAGTTCAGCAGTTTGATATTCGAGTTCATCTCCTGCCTTTTGTTCTTTTTCTGGAAGAGGATCAGTAATTTTGAGTTTGCCATTATTGAAAGTTATTAGCTCACCTCTTCTCTCGATCCATGAGGCAGAAAGCTGGCATTCTATCAGGTCTGCAGGATCCATGTGATCGGCAAGCTTACAGTCAATCTGTTGAGGCTCTGAGTTAGGATTCAGCCAGACAATCTCATTTTTCCTTTCAAAATAAAACGATTTATAATTATTCTGTTTCCCGAAGTCATAAAGGGAAAAGGACATAAGTTTATTACCCCCGGTAAGGTTCAGCAGGTAATCTCTATCCTTTTCCAGAGACATGCGGCTAAAGTCTTCTAGTTTTCTATGCGATATTTCCCTGAGTGAAACAGATTCAAGAAGTTTTGCTTTTTCGAAAAATGCCTTCAAACGAAAAGCAGGAGTTTTCGATTCCTGCTCATCTCCCGAGTGAAGCAAGATAAGCTTTTGTGGCTTAAAGTGTAAGACGCTCAATATCTGAGGCCAAACCTGTTTGCTTGCGATTGAAATCATCACATCTTTCATAATTTATCTTCGCGATTTAAGAGTAGGAATCAAATAAGACTTCAATTGGTTCGTTCCAATATTCAGGATCAGGTTTCATCATATTTTCCAATAACCCTTGATCTAGTGGAAGTTTTTTTATATAATTACCTCTTTCCTTAATCATGATTTCTGTATCTTGTTGAATGGAGTGATCTGGAAAGAAGATAGCCAATGGATAATATTGATTGCAAAGTTTTATTACTTTCAGATGCAATGGACTAGCAAGCCTTTCGTATCCACTAACTTCTATATCATAGTTTCTTCTATTGCTTCTGTATGACTGCTTTAAAGGCAAACCAATAGCAGGCCTAAAAACACAATCAACTTCATTATTAAATGGCGCATCATGATCATTTGCCCCCCATTCTGAAGCCGTTGTTCCATGAGCTGTTTTCCCAGCTCTAAAATTTTTTAAATACAACGAACATTTCTCAACGGCTGTTTTGCAATTGCTTACTGGTGTCGAAATAAGGATTATTTTACAAGAGATTTGTTTAGGAATAATACTTTCAAGCTCTTTCTTTAAGTTTTCTAGATTTTGAGGAACTCTCCATTCAGTATTATCTATTGTTAGACTTTGAGGATAAACACTGCCGTAGCATCTTCTTGAACGAGTACCAAGCGAACCCAAGATTAGAAAAGCTTTGAGTACTTTGTCAGGTAATGTTTCAGAGTGTAAGAATTTACGATGGTATAGTTCAAGTTCGATAGATTGGCCTTCTTTAATAAATCCTCTTTCTCCTGCTCTCGGATTTTCTCGAGTTCCACGCATAGGCCATAGTAAATAATCAAATCTATTGCCTGAAATGTTTCCTCCATCTGCGCAAGAGATTTCAATTTTATCGGTGAAATCTCTTATGACCAAAGAACTGGCTTTTGCCTCACCTGAAACTCCGCCAAAGATATTCTCAATATTTTTCACGCCTAGAGCTCTTGCCCACCAAATGAGTTGCCCTCTAATAGACGGAATTCTAAGTTCGGCTTTAAGTTTATCCGCGCCGGAAGTAATGCAGGGAGTGACAAAAGTAAATTTAACTCTAGCTCTATCCATTTGCTACCTCCTTGAACCAGCCGTAACCGGCAGCGGTTTTGGCGCCAGCGCCGCTTTCCGTAAGACCTTTTTTGAGCCATTTTTCAGCAAGGTCCAAATCGCCAGCTTCAGCTCTGGAAGTCTTGTTTAGAAAGAATTTGAAAGTAGCTCCCTTTTCGACGGCGACAAAGAAACTCGGGACGGGGTTTGTGTAGTCATTGCCTCCGTGCGGAGTAAGGACATCGGCTACAAGTTTCCAATCATCCTTTGCAGGTACAGCCGCCAGAAAAGCTACTGTTCCTGCGTTTTCGCTCCTGGTCTCATTTCCGAAACTTCCGAAGATTCTGATTATCTTTTCCTTGAGTTTCCTTTGTTCCTGTTTGTCAGAACATTCCTGATATTCTAGCCATGCGGCATGACCGGCAATTCCTTTGAGAGCACTACCGGGAATCATTGGGTAGTTGAAAAAGCGGTGAATGCAGAGGCCGGAATTTTCGAGGACGCCGCCTGCATGGTTCACTAAAAGCCTTCCGCCAAGCTTCATTTCGAAGCTTAAGGAAGAAGGAATGTTAAATTTATCACAAGGAGTTTTCTTTGCTTCGCAAACAAATGAAACAGGTTTTACCTTATCTTCTTTTTTATCATTTTTTTCTAGAAATTTAGCAAATTTTGACATCCGCAAAGAGAAGCTCAGGTCACTTTCATTGATTTTTACCTCAGTAGATGTATAAAAGCGCATAGTTTACCTCACAAAGCGGCGTAAGTAGTTCAGATATGACATGGTCTCTTCTGTTACTGCTCTAAGCTTTGCCGAATCGACAGTAATCAGCCACTCAATCATTTTCTCCTCATTTTGAGGCATTATCCCAAGAATTTTCAGGTGCTTTATGACAGCATGAAATACCGTTTCATATCCTTCTCTTTTGTCTCTGGCGAAAGCTGCTGAAGCAAGTATTCCGTTGTCTCTAATCATTGGCGGTATTTTCTTGACCACATCTCCGCCTGTTTTTCCTTTGCCTATTTCAGGAGCGGCTTCGAGGGCATTTTTTGCTCTTATTTGTTCAAGGTTTTTCATTTAGCCACCTCCATAAGAGAAACTGAGCAGTAACCCAAACCAATTGTTTCATCTCCACCTATCTGAAGGACTTCGGGCAGAGTCTTTTTCAGAGTTTCGATATATCCGTCTTTCTGTTCGCCGATAACGGCATAGAACATGGTTTCAGACGGAACCTGCTCCTGATTGAAAAGGGCACCATTTTTCTTATCTACTACGCCTGTTTCGTCATCAATTTTTATCCTTGTGACTACTTCACAGGCATTCTCGCAGAAGTATGAGAAGATTTCGTCATTGACAATAACCAGGCGTGTAGCAACTGTTTTCCATATTTTGTCATCAAAAATTTTCTCCAACTTTGATGCTATATCCTCAGACAAGCCTCGAGATTCAAATTTATACTCTTCAAGAACAACATCCTTTCCTAAGAGCACATCCTGGGCGCCAAAGCATTGACTATCTTCAAGCCCATCGAGTTTATCTATATCCATTTTCACTCCTGAATCCATTTCATATCTTGCCAATGCAATAGGCGAAGTTATCCAGGCGAAGGAACCTTTGGCGGAACGGACAGGAAACGCCAGAACTCTGGCTTCGCCGATAAGCAGTTTTCCAGCTGAGTCACCATTACCGAATAGAATTTCCTGATCTGGGTTGCCATTAAATAAATCTCTAAGCACACCTTTGAGCGAAGAACCTGGAATGACCGGAATTTTGGTGTGCCTTTCGCGCATGATAGGCGAGTCTATTGCCCCGACTGAATTGCCTGCCCCGACATGAAGCGGCGTCCTTGTAAAGATTGCCATAATTTCTGATTTCATAGTTTTTTCTCCCTTTTATATCTTAAATTGTGAACAAATTCCTAAACCAAAGCCTTTTTCTCCAAAGAGCGTTGAACGGCGGTTTTTGACTTCATTTCCACCTTTTCTGTTCCATGAAAGCGCATCTGACAGAGCTTTAACTTCCTCGCTGTTGGCACATTCAAATATGTATGAAGAACCTGCGGGAACAGCCAGATACGTGGGTTTTGCCCCGCTCTGCAAATCCCAGCCGGAAAAAACCAGTGGTTTGCCAACTCGCGCGGCTATAAGTTTAGCTGAAAACTTTTCTATATTGCTTATTCTCTTACGCCATTCTTCGCGTCTCTCTTTTTCCTTTCTTTCAGTGTCTCCTTTTGGCAAAAGAACTTGTCCAGTCTGAGCGTCTACCCAGCTTGGAAGCCAGCCTCCTGAATGCTCGTTTATTTTTGGATAAACTGCAGGGGAAATAAGAGTCCATCGCAAAAAGAAGGAATAAGGAATATTGCTGTCGCAACAGGAATGAGGAAGAGATAATGAAGGCGATTTTGTAACCAAACAAACGCCCTGCTGTCCGCCCATGATCATATCAAATCTGCATTTATTCAGAATTTTACTGAAACCATCCGAGCCATTTTGTTCACAAGAGGCGCTGACTGCCATGCTGGAATCTTTTCCAAATCTAAGATATTCAGCCTGATAAATCTTGCCTTCTTCTGTAGTTCTGCTAGCCACATCAATTCCTATGCCAATATTGCGTTCAGAAGTATAAAGTTCACATTTTGCAGGTTTGAAAGATTCTCCTCTGAGATACTTTTGATAATCGGCTGATGAAATCCAATGAGGAAGTTCGGTCTTGCCTAATTTAACTGAAGAGAAAGCATGGGTAAGAGGTTTGAACATATCAGAGTTTTTTGCCTCGACGAGTTTCATCTGATAAAGATTTCCTTCATCGTCAGCGGACAGGTCAAGCGGACAAGGGAGATAAATTTCTTTGCCTTTTGCAGGAAATGGTCCGGCAGTCTTTAAAGAGCCGAAACGATACGAACTGTCTTTATTTCCATCTTTGTCATTCTGATTATGCCTATGCCCTTCCCATGGCTGAAAATCAGACCATTGAGCATGAAAGGCATTGATAAAAGCTGAGTAAACCTGATCAGGTCTAGGCCAGTTTGCTCCTAACCCTGCATCCGAAGCTTCCATCGGTCGCCCATCACGCATGAAAAGCAAATCTCTTGGTTCAATATTAAAACTATAACTATTCATCATGCTTCTCCTTTGAAACGGTTAATAAAGGTTTCCACAAGGAACAAATTGGTGAAATCTTCGAGTTTGTCTGATGTCTGGTCAAGCCATTTCCTTCCGAGCTTCAGGAACTCTTCCTCATCTTTTACTTCCCTGCCCTGCTGTTGAACGACATGCTCAAACTCTTTCATGACAATTTCCTTCATATCAGGCAAAGAGCCTTTCAGTTTGTAAGGTTTGAGAATTTGAGCTAAAGCGTAAGGAAAACGGCCTGAAAGCTGTTCAGTTTCCGTCAAGTCAATTACTTTGTTCATAAGTTCGACAGCGACAGAATCCCATTTACAGCCCCATTCGATTATCTCGCCGGAGCGCTTGTAAACAGAGATGGCAAGAGCCGAACGATCATATCCGCCATGTTCAAGTTTCTTTTTAGCTCTCTTCTCTGCCTTCTGAGCTTCACGAACCAACATCTGGAGAGGAGCATGTATATGTCCAATTGCCAAACCTATAGACACATCACTCTTAGAGCCAGGAGTTACTTTATTTCCATTAAAATCCTCTCTGAAAGCAGTCCGTAATTTTTCAGCGCAGGCAATTGCCTGATCGGCAGGAAGCATCGCAAGGACATCATCTCCCCCTGAATAAATAAGCTGACCAGAAAACTCTTCGACTATCGTCCCTGCAATCCAGGTAGAAAAATTCGCAAGAGCCTCGCTGAACTGCAAGTGATACGATGGCGTCAGAAGTCTGTGAATTTGCCTTTTATCCTTGTCCTTTAGATAGTTCTTGGCTTTTTCTGAAAGATGATCCATAAGTTTTGGCGTCTTTTCACCAGAAACCCATTTGCCCATCTCGTCTCCGTCCATGGCAAGAACGGCTACATATTTTCTGTCTCCCGCGACTTCTTCAACTGAATCAAACTTAAGAGCGTTCCTAATTTCTTTATCGGAAAGAGCAAGTTTACTCTCAAGATAACCTACCTTATCGCCTCTGCACCATACCCTTTTGATTAAATTCATGGCACCATAGCAATGTCCGATGGTTTTAAAAAGGTCGCCATGCTCTTCCCTCAAATAATCCCAGAATTCCTCTGTTCCTATGACTTCCTCTTTTCCTGAGAGCGAATCTTTAATGCTCTCTTTCTCTGTTACCCATGCATTGAAATCACGGGTGTTTCTTCTCGCGGCAAGTTTAGCGTCCACAAGAGCGTAATGAGCCGACCAGAATATGCCAGTGCTATTGAGTTTTGTCTTTTCCTTGTCTTTGTAATACCTTTGATCTCTATCTTCAACGGGCAAAACCCTTTCGCCCAGTTCAAGTACATCTTTCAATCTCTGAAGCGGAACTTGATTAGGTAGATTAGTCAGTTCCTGCAAACAAGTTTCACGGTCAAGCCAGGGCTGAACTGCCCATGAGATCTGAGGAAATGATTTTATTTGAAAATCCCAGCGAGATTTCCAATTCTGAGTATCTTTGCAGTCTGCATTTTGCGCTTCAGACTCTATCCATTCCCAAACGGCATCGCCGATATTTTTGAGTTCGATATGGATCGCTTCAGTTGCAAGTTTCGCCAATTCTTCGGCTCTGGATTTCGGAACTATCGCAAGAAAACGGTTTGGGAGAGTCGGCGTCAGAAGCCATTCTGAGGCTTTATCATCTTTTTCTTCTATCATCCGTTTCCATGTGGACATTTCTTTGCCATTCCTGTCGCTCCAGAGTTCTGAATAAACTTCATTTTTGTGCAGCGCATCAAAAATACCATTGCCTCTGAGGCTTGGAAAAATAATTGAGTCAGGTCCAATTTCGCCAGTAATAGCTTTCATCGAATGGGCAATCAGCCATGAGAGGATATAGCTTCCGCTCCATAAGTCTCTTGTGGAACGAGCCTGAGCAATAAAATCCTGAACCGGGCCTAACTGAAAAAGCAGCATGGCAGGTTTTATCTCGCCATTTTCTATGCATCCTGCAAGGGCTGAAGTTACTGAGATATGATTCCAGATTGAATGATCCGGAATTCTTGTATCCGCTGGAAGCAGAGCAAGATGTTCGGCATTCTGTTTATTATTGGTAGTCGCATTTTCGAGCCACCTTCTCCAGTATAGGAAAAACTTTTTCTGCCAGTCTTCAGTTTTAATTCCGCCGATTGCATCCTGAAGCATCCCGTGTAGTTCTCCCGCCTGAATGGGAAAGTTTTCTGGAGTCAGATATTCGGCTGAGGAAAGAGGATGGATAAAAGATGAACCTTTTTGCCCATTGAACTGTGTAGAACATTTCCCTTTCGGAAAGACAAAGCGCTCAGCAGATGATGCAAAATGATCAGCGATCTTTACTTCCTTTAGAAGTTTTAACCTCTCCTCTTCATCAGTAAAACCAGCCCCGATTTGAAAAGCTTTTGCATTTTCTTCATGGTTTCGTATGTCCAAAGCTTTGTCAGGCGGGTCGTGAAGGTAGGCCATTAATTTTCTTTTCCAAAAATCCTTTTTATCAATAGACATAAAAGCATTTCCTTTCCAAAAATTTATATTTTCAGCGAAATCTACAATGTGGAAAGAAAGGAGGTTAAATAATCAAATTTAATAACAACACATTAAACTGAAGCCAAATGGCAGTTTTATGCTTTAAATAAATATCCCCCTAATCTACAACAATATGTATATTATAGTATAATGCGTCTACTAATTTTATCACTCTCAAAAGTTGTGTTCTGTTATTTTTTAGAGTTCGAGAGTGCATGCGTAATCGGTAAAAGATTCAAAGCCTTTTTTTGTGACAAGTACCATATCTTCAAGTCTTATGCCGCCCCACTCTCTATAGTAAAGTCCAGGTTCAATGGTGAATATTTCGCCAAGTTCAAAAGGCTTGAGCTGTTTTGGACCAATTTTAGGATTTTCATGAATGTCCAATCCTACCCCATGTCCTAAACTGTGAATAAATCCGTAATAACCAATGTCATCTTTGCCTGTTTTAAAGCCGTTGTTTTTCATAATATCAACAGCCAATGCATGAAGTTTTTCAGGAATAGCTCCAACCCTTACCTCTTTCATAGATCCTTCTTTTGCCAAGTAAACGGCATGGTATGCATTCTTGACTATATCCGAAGCCTTTCCTCGAACAAAAGTCCTCGTCATATCTCCCCAATAACCTGTTTTTTCAATACGTGGGAATATATCAATGACAACTGGTTCATGTGCGCGTAAAATGCCACTGCCAGTATCATGCGGAACTGCACTTTTTAAGCCGCCAGCAACAATGGTATGTTTGGCAACTGCTCCAAGCCTTATGCATTCAATATTTATTTCTCTTTTTAATATTTCAGATGTAAGAAGTTCGTTATTCCAAATAAGTTCATTTTTAGCATTAATATCAGATTCACGCAAAATATTTTCAGCCCTTCTCATTGCCTTCATTGTCACATTCATGGCATATCGAATAAAGTCAATTTCATCTGGTGTTTTTATGCTTCTTTTTGGAAATAGTTCAAAATTTTCACACTTTATTTTCATGCCAATTTCTCTTGCCATATCGGCATAAAAACATGGAAAATTTGTAGGGATATGCCAATCTAAAGAAGGATATTTATTAACTAAATAATTAAAAAGACCTTTAGGATTCCGTTCAGCTACATCATGAATAATTTCTGAATAATCCAATATATTAACGTCAGGCTTTGATTCATTTTTTGCTCGTTGTAATTCCAACGAACTCATAACAGCAAATTTAATACCGTCCACTTCAAAATATAAAAACGGATCAGATGCCTGAAAACCTGTAGCGTAAAGCAGATCAGAAGATGATTCACTTGAACTGAAAATTAATTTGTTAGTATTCTCCGGCATATAAAACTCACTTTCTTTTTTAACTTTAACTAATTGTTATTTAATCGGGATGGGCTTCTCTTATTAAAGTTCGAAGTCCATTGGCTTTTTCCTGAAGTTTAACCAATCCGTCAAGGAAAAAAGCTGTAGGTGTTGCCTCTCCAAGCTTAAGCTTCTCTATTTTAAAGTCAAATTTTGTATTTGATGCTGAAGCTAGATTTTCGTATTTATAAGATTCAATAATAAAATTCACAATATCTTTTAATTCATCTAATTGAACTAAAGAAGCATCTAATCGATCGTTTTTAGAAATAGCAATAAGCTTCCTTAAATAGTGCAATGTCCCAAAAATATTTCTGAAAAAATCTGTATAAAATTCTTCACGCTTTTTTTTATCTCCAAATTCGTATTTTGCATAGGAATAAAGATTTTCAATAGAAACTATTTTTGTCATAATTTCTCGAAGAACTTTCTGCAAATCTCTGTTCATCTTTTTTTCGCCAATAAAACACTTAGCGATATTGTCAAGAACATCGGCAATGTCACTGCAAATAACTTTGGCATCATCTTCAAAACGCTTAAAAGTACCTGTTGATTTTCTAAAAATTGCATACTGCGCAACTAAAGCTATTGCTGCACCGAGAGCGGTGCATAATATTCTGTCAATCAAAAGCAAATGAACATCTATCTTAAAAAAAACTACGAAGCACAATGGGATAAAAAGGGTAACTAATGTACTTGAAAGCCAATAATTTGCAGTTAAAAGATTGATGTAAAAAATTGCAAACCATATCAATGGAAGAAAAAATAAAAGCATATGTGAATCAATAGGAAAAACAGCTGCAAATCCAAAACCTAATAAAAGACCAATGAACGTCCCAAGAACTCTATCGAACGTTCTTTTTATAACTATTCCCTGTTGTGGGAAAGCATATATTATAGAAACGGTAAGGACAATCCAGTATCCATACTTCATTCCCATCGCCCAATAAAGAATCACTGCGACTGTTAATGCAAGTGAAATACAAACAGCTTGAGCAATGGTATTACGCTTTTCCTCACTTATTTTACTTAAAAACGGTAACACAAAAGCCTCCTTGAAGGTTTAGCAGCAATAACCTTTTCCATTTTCAATAACTCATTAATCAATAGTGAAAACCCGTACAATGTTTCAGAAACTTTAGAATTTTCATTCATGGATTTTTTTACGGCTTCGTCCAATTGCAGCTTCAATTTCCTCATGTGCTCAAGTTCATTTGGAATCATTACGGCTCTACCTGCTACACATGCATTTATTATTAAAAGACTATGCTTTATCTCTAAAACCATAAATTCTTCTTCTAGAATAAAATTTCTTATTTTTTCCTTATACTTCTTATAATCTGATATAAAATCAAAAGATCTAAACATATCCCTATAAGATATAATTAGGTAAGAAGCAAGTTTGGAAAATTTAACGTGTGAGTTAATAATCCTTTTATCATGAAAAATAAACTTCTCGGCTTTGCCTAAAGCAATAGAAATTCGATGTTGAAATTTATAACTTTTTATCTCGAAAATATCCTCTAACTTCACATCTATCCTATTAACTAATAATTTATTCATTAACTTAAAATATTGAGAAACAGCACTATTTCGTTCATCATCTTTTCCGTCATCTTCTGTATAAATGACAAAAGAGTCTATGATAAGAGATGAAATATAAATTAAATTAGCTCTAACCTGAAATTTATCTGTTAATATTGAAAAAGAGGTAACTACTGCGATGGAAATAACAAAGGCGTAGAGAAGTTGAAGAGCTCTGAACGCTCCCGCGTCCAACCCAGGAAGCCAAGCAACAGATACAATGGCGATAGGCATAGTAACACAAACTACATTCCTGTATTTCACGCTGGAGTAAATCAGCAGCGAAGCAAAAAAGATAAAAAAAATGAGCAAAATTTTATCGTAAAACAGCAACGCTACGACAAATTGAAAAAAAGCAATAAAGAGTGCAGCCAATACCATGTTCAACACCTTCTCTTTCCAAGTGGAATAGAAAAAAGCGACAAGCACAATAAATGCAGGAGTTAAAACTACAATAAAACTATTAGGATTAGGGAAAAATACCCATATTATCCCCCCTGCACATGCAGCAACTGTAACTTGCAACGATCTGAGCATAAAGTCATAGGTGGGATCAAGAAGGTAAATGTTCTTAAACAAAGATTTGACCAGAGAAAAAATTTTCATCACGCACTATACCAAAGGTATCCCAAAAATTGGTTAATTTACGATAAAACTGACTCAGATTTGATGTGAGTTTTTCTAAAACCAATTAGTTATGGGTATATATTAATTTTTAATGTTAATTGCATTTCAATTGTTTTTTGAGACTAAATAAATATACTTTAAATATGCTGAGATTAAAATTCTACATTCACTAATTGAAGAAATATAACCAATACGGGAGCATAACATAATGACAATTAAATGTCAAAACGCATTCCTGATTCCAATAGTAGCGTTTTTATCAGTGTTATACCTTGCAGGATGTGGCAGCTATGAAACTGCTGTGCAACACGCCCAACAGAGAAAGTATATTAATTTGCCAATTATGGGACACGGCAAAGCAAATGCAGATGAATTAGCAAGGTATTTCATAAGTAAAAACAAAAATGTAACTAAAGGATTTATAACTAAATTTGCCCAAATTTATATAGACGAGGCAAATGCAGAAGGCGTTAATTCCGATGTAGCATTTATTCAAATGTGCCTAGAAACAAATTACCTTCATTTTGGAGGGCAGGTAAAACCAAGACAATACAATTTTGCAGGAATTGGAGCATTAGATAACGGAGTGCAAGGAGCTTCATTCAGGAACATTCAAACAGGAATTAGAGCTCAGATCCAGCATTTGAAGGCATACGCCTCAAAGGCACCTTTAAATAATAAGGTCGTAGATCCACGTTTCTCATATGTTAAAAGGAATAGCGTAAGATATGTTTCACAACTTGGGAATGGAAACTGGGCTACAGACCCATTATATGCCAAGAAACTCATGCACAAGCTTCAACAACTATATCAAGTAAACAATATTTCTTAGCCATAAATGTAATTATTAAAAATGCCAAATATAGGGAGCTATGGCTACTGACGATAGGCAAATAATTATATTAAGAGGTATCCCTATTTTAAAATAATCTTTAAAATTGTAGCCACCTGGAGCATAAACCATAAGATTTGTCTGATAGCCAATCGGTGTAGCAAAACTGGCTGAGGCTGCAATCATAATACAAAATACGAAAGGTAAAGCACTTACTGAAAATTGGGCAGCAGTGCTAACCGCGATTGGAAAAATAATGGCTGCAGCTCCGTTATTTGTAATAACTTCAGTTAAAATAGTTGTAGAAACCGCTATTATTAAAAGTGCAATCCAAGGACTTCCATAGCTAAACTGCATAAGAAACTTCGCCAGCGCTTCAGCTGTACCAGTTGATGCAAGAGCATAACTTAACCCTAAAGTAGAGGCAATAACAATAAGCACATTCCATCCAATGCTCCTTTTCGCTTGAGCAGGCGTGCAGCATTTGAAAATCAGCATAACAACAGCAGCAGCCATTGCAGCCTCAAGCATACTTATAACGTCAAATGTTGCCAAAAGAATCATAGCTATAAGTATCGCTACGGCAAAAGGAGCTTTGTCTGATTTATACAAATTACCTCCCTCAAGTTCATTAACAAGATAAAAATCTTTGCTTTCTTTTTGCCGGGGAATAAACCCTTCGTGACACTCAACAAGCAGCATATCTCCTGCCTTTAGGCGTATATCTCCAATTCTTCCCTGGAGCCTTTTACCTTTTCTTGAAACAGCTATAACAACAGCGTTATATACATCTCTAAAACGACCTTCTTTAATAGTATTATTGAGCAAAGGACATGTATCTGAAACGATTGCTTTTACCAAACATCTTTGAGTTCGCGGTCCATCAAGTTTAAATATCTGATTTGTTGCAGGCTCCAACCCTTTTTTACGGTAAAGAGATTTCATAGAATCAATATTTCCAGCAAAAACAAATCTATCTCCAGATTGAATTATCTCTGATGGAGAAACTGCATTAATAATCTGTTCGCCTCTAACAAGTTCAACAATGAATGCTCCAGGCAGGTTTCTTAATCCCGCATTCTCAATACTTTTTCCTATGACATAACTTCCCTCAACAACCTTTAATTCCAAAATATACTCATTAGTATTTGCAAACGTCATAGAAGGATCTGCATGCTCAGGAAGAAGTTTTTTCCCAAAAATAAGGAGATAAGCAACCCCTATCATTGCGCATGGAAGTCCTATCAAAGTTACTGAAAACATAGAAAGCCCATCGCCCCCAAACTGCCTTTGATAAAGACCATTTACTATCAAGTTTGTGCTTGTGCCTATAAGAGTACACATCCCGCCAAATATTGCAGCGTAACTTAGTGGAATCAAAAATCGGGAAGGCTTTTGGTTTATCGCTCCGCACCATTCAACAACAGCCGGTATAAACATTGCAACTACAGGTGTATTATTAAGAAAAGCACTAAGTCCTGTAATTGGCAAAACAAGACGCAGCATAGCCGAGAAATAGTGCTTTGGATAACCAAGAATATGACGAGAAAGCCAGATAATTGCACCAGTTTCTTGAAGCCCTGCAACAACTATATACAACGCAGCAACCGTCAACAATCCAGAATCGCTAAATCCTGATAGAGCCTCACTTGTTTTTATTACACCTGTCAAAAGCAAAAATATAAGACCGCCTAAAAAAGTAAAATCTTCAGGCAATTTAAAGGCTACTACCATTATAAAACAGACAATAATAGTCCAAATAGTGAGAATGCCGCCAAATGTCAAATGCAGGGAAAACAAAGATTCCATATCAAAATACTATAGGTTAAAAATTCGTTCTTGAGACAGGGGAAAAAGTGAAGATTACTCAGAATCAAACTGCAAAAAGACAGATTTGACATGTTTGGTAAATGTGTTATCTGAGTCTACATCGACCATAAGCTCTGAAATTTCTTTCATCTTTTCAAAATTATTCAGAAATCTGTAATATTCAAAAACGATATAATAAAAAGTCAAAACTTCAATAGATGAAAACACATCTCTATCAGGATAAAGCTTGTTCAATTTCATTTCTTTTCCAATGATATTAGGAATTTGGTCCTGAAGTTCAAGATTAATTGCGGAAAAACAGAGTGCAAACAAACCGTATATGAAACCAGGAAATTTTTTATATAATTCCATCGCTGTTTTATATGCCTTCTCATATTCATCATATTCTTCATAAACTGAATAAAGATTGTATAAAAAACATTGATTATCTTTATATTTCTCAGCTAATATATGAAGTTTTTCTTCCGTAGCTCTACACCATTTTTCTTTAGCTGCTGTTCCCAATTCCTTAAGGGAAAGAGCAGAGACTTGACCCAACTCTTCATCTTGACTATTAGTTTGCGGTTCATAAGAAACACAAAATGAAAAATAAGGAAACTGTTTCAAATTTCTACTCATACTTCCTTTAAGATTTATCAACTTATTTCTAAAAATCGTTTAATACTTAACATACTAAAAGTATATTCCATATGTTTTAAAAAATTAACACTCTATTTTAAACATTATCAAAATATAATGAAACAATATCAGTATACTTTAAAAAGATTATAACACATACAACACACTGCTAATATGGTAATTATGAAAGAGTTAAAAAGTAAAAATATGCTAAAAATTCATTTTATTGGAATTTGCGGAATAGGCATGAGCGGTCTTGCACAAATGTTCTCATGGCTTGGACATACTGTTAGTGGAAGTGACAGAGCAATAGATAACTCAGAAAACAAAGAGTTAATTTCAAAACTAAAAAAACAAAATATAGATGTTTTTCCACAAAATGGCTCTTTCATGCAATCAAAACTACAGCCAGATTTTATAGTTTATTCAACAGCTATAGAAGATGATAACCCTGACTTCAAAGTATCAAAACATATAACAAAATGGCACAGATCTGAAGCATTAGCATGGATCGAAAAAAAACTTAGTTCTAAAACATCAGTGGCTGTAACAGGAAGTTGTGGGAAAACAACTGTAACTGCGATGATTGGAGAAATACTAACGGTACTCAATGAAGATCCAATTGTACTTAACGGTGGTAAAATCAACAATTTTTCTAATGAACTTTACTATGGAAATTTCAAACCAGGTTGTGGTAACTATTTCATCTATGAAGCTGATGAAAGTGACAAAAGTCTAAGAATTTTTAAACCAGATGTTTCTGTAATAACCAATATTGGTACAGACCATTACAGCAAAGAAGAACTCATAGATGTGTTCAACGTTTTTTTAAATAACACAAAAAAACAGTCTATTATAAATAGCGAAATAGCGGATTTAATGAAGACAGAAGATGGAAAAATAAAAATAACTTCTGTTTCTATAACACCTAAAAACAAATCCATAAAAAAGAACGATCACAATTACATACTAAACAATTATAAAATCACAAAAAACAGACCTTGGGCAACTGTAGATATACAGAATAATAAAATAGACTTTGAACTTCCTACTTTTGGGAAATTTAATGCTGAAAATTCTCTTTTCGCCATAGCAGCCGTCCAAGAGCTGTTAAATGAAAAATCAATCAAAGAAATTATTACAGCATTATCTCAATTCAAAGGAACACACAGAAGGCTTGAATACAAAGGAAAGACAAAAACAGATACTATGGTTTTCGATGACTACGCTCATAATGTAGAAAAAATAATATCTTCAATAACTGCACTTCATGAAATAACTGATAACAAAATTATTACGATATTTCAGCCACACGGATTCGGACCTTTGAATTTTATGAAGGATAAATTATTCGAAGAATTAGAAAACATACTTGACCATAAAGATTTATTCGTTATGATGCCTGTTTATTATGCTGGAGGCACAACATCATTTCAGCCTACCTCAAAGGAAGTAATCGAATCTTACAAATTAAAATCAAAAATTCCTGAATCATATGCTGCATATGATAGCAGAGATGAGGCAAAAGAGAAAATACTTAATATGTCCAAGGAAAATGATATAATAGTATTCATGGGGGCGAGAGACGGTTCTCTCTCAATTTGGGCATCTGAGTTTGTTGATTTTTAAATATAAACTGATGTTAAAGCATCCAAGAGTTATACTATGAATAGTATCAAACCAGACGAGTGGTTTAAAATGGGACCATTCACAATTTTTGACGTGGAAACAACAGGCATGTCACCTGTAAATGACCGAATAGTGGAAATAGCTTCTGTCAGAATAGATCAGGATGGATCAAAAACACGTTACTCAACATTAATAAATCCAGGCTGCACTATTACCGATAAACTTACAGGGGTACATGGCATCAGCAATGAAATGGTTAAAAATGAGAAAACATTCAAAACAGTAGGTTATGAATTTACTGAATTTGCAAAGAAAACAACCTTAGTTGCACATAATGCCAGATTTGATTTGAGCTTCCTTCAAGAAAGTTTAGCCAGGAACGGCATTCAAATATGGCAAGGTAAAACGCTAGATTCAATTCCAATTATTAAAAAAGCATTTCCCGGGCTTCCAAGTTACAGCCTGCAACATCTTCGTTTCGCACTCGGATTACAAAGTAAAAATGGTCCTGCTCACAGAGCATTTGCGGATGTAGAGTGGACTTTGGAGATCTTCGCTATGTCCATGAAAAGACTGCTATCTACGCAGAGATAGTCAATGTACAGCTTGCGTTGTAAATCAAATCATAATATAGCGAAATTATCACAAAAATAGGTTAAATTGCGATAAAACAGCCTCAAAATTGATATAAATTTTCTAAAACCAATTTGTCATGGGTTTAATTATTTACCGCAACATTTTTTATATTTTCTTCCGCTTCCGCAAGGGCACTCATCATTACGTCCTACTTTATCTTCTTCACGCTTAAAACTCATCATTTTTTGGTGTTCTACTGCTGAAAAATCAAGTGCATCTTGCGAAAATTCAAAATTCGAGGAACTGGCAGGAATGCCATCTTGAGAAAATTGAATCTGATGTTCTTGTTGATGATGTTTAGCCTGAGGCTGATTAGGAATTCCAGGCAAACCAAACTGAGCAATTTGGCTATGTATAAATTCCTGTGGCAGGCTTGCGAAAAGCTTTTCAAATGCTTCCACACTTGTAGCAGATCTAAACATATTACTAAGAATTTCTTGATTCATGTCAGTCATAACATCTGCGAACATTTCATAAGCTTCTCTTTTATACTCAACTAATGGATCTTTTTGTGCATATTGACGCAAAAATATTCCATTTCTAAGGTGATCCATTGCATAAAGGTGTTCCTGCCAAAGTCTATCAACGGCTTCCAAAACAATATGGCGTTCTAACCTTATCGTAGCTTTATCATCATCTACAGATTGTTTGGCATCATACGACAATTTAACTCTAGCAATCAACTTCTCAATCATAACAGATTGTTCGAGAATAGCACCGTTTTCATCGTAAAGTTCTTTCCCCATAAAGCCAAGCGGGAAAGTATTGTTTAACCAACTCAAAAGAATCGCACTATTGAATCCCTGAGTCTCACCATCTTTATTTTGAAATGCATTTTGAACATGCAATTCCATTTCTTCAGCAACAATATCAAAAAGTATATTTCTTGGAGCATCTGTAACGAGAACTTCTTTTCTGAAACCGTAAAGAATTTCTCTTTGTTTATTCATCACATCATCAAATTCAAGAGTTCTTTTTCTAATTGCAAAATGTTGCTGTTCAACTCTTTTTTGAGCTGTGCTTATAGATTTATTAAGTAATGGATGCTGCAGTTCTTCGCCTTCTTGCAAGCCCAATCGTCCCATAACAGAGGCAATTTTATCTGAGCCAAACAACCGCATTAAATTATCTTCAAGAGAAACATAGAAAATAGATGAGCCTGGGTCTCCCTGACGTGCACAGCGTCCGCGAAGCTGTCTGTCAATACGGCGTGAATCATGACGTTCACTACCTATAACGTGAAGGCCGCCAAGCGCTGACACCCCTTCGCCAAGCTTAATATCCGTTCCTCTTCCTGCCATATTTGTGGCGACGGTAACGCCTCCAGGCTGTCCAGCTCTTGCAACAATATCAGCCTCAAATTCATGATTTTTAGCATTCAATACATTATGAGGAATATGTCTTCTTTTTAACATTCTGCTTAATATTTCAGAAATATCAACGGAAACTGTACCTAAAAGAACAGGTTGTCCTTTTTCATGGCACGCAACAACTTCATCTATAATTGCCTTATATTTTTCACGTTTAGTTTTGTAAATTTTGTCATTTGTATCCTTACGAATACAAGGACAATTAGTAGGAATAACAATTACATCCATTTTATATATCTGATGAAACTCTGTAGCTTCACTTTCAGCAGTACCAGTCATCCCTGCCATTTTTTCATAAAGCCTAAAGTAATTTTGAATTGTTATTGTAGCAAAAGTCTGAGTTTCCCCTTCAATTGTAACAGATTCCTTAGCTTCAAGTGCTTGATGAAGGCCTTCGTTAAACCTTCTTCCCGGCATGAGACGCCCTGTATGCTCGTCTACTATAAGCACCTTGCCTTCTTTAACAACGTAATTTACGTCTTTTTCAAAAAGGCAATAAGCCTTAATCAATTGAGATATATTATGAATTCGTTCACTGTCTTTAGAAAATTTATCCTGAAACTCTTGCTTTCTCTTTATTTTGCCTGATTCACTTAATGATGATTCATTATCAATGTCATGAAGTCCACCAAGCAAATCATGCATAACAAATGCATCAGGATCATCTGGGCTGATTGCGCTTCTGCCCTTATCGGTCAAACTCGCATCATGAGTTTTTTCATCAATTGAAAAATAAAGCTCTGCTTCTACCTCCTGCAACATTCCTCTATTCTGATCGCTCTTTATAAATGATTCAGTTTTTTCCAATTTTTTCAAAAGAGTTCCATCTTCTAAAAGGTGCATTAGCTGTTTATGTTTTGGCATTCCAAGCTTTACCTGAACTAATTTTACGTACGCATTATCAATCTGTTCCGCTTTTGAAGCAGGATTTGCTATTACCTCTTTAGCTTCAAGTATAAGCCTTGAGCAAAGATGATTTTGGCGTTTGTATAAATCACCCACAAGAGGCTTAAACGTATCATATTGATGGGATGAGACAGCGGCAGGACCAGAAATAATAAGAGGAGTTCTAGCTTCATCTATAAGTATGCTGTCGGCTTCGTCAACTATTACAAAAAAATGGTCTCTCTGCACTAATTGCTCTTTATCAACGGCCATACCCATGTCTCTGAGATAATCAAATCCAAACTCACTGTTTGTACCGTAAGTAATATCACAATTATACACCACTCTGCGTTCGGCAGGCGTCATGTCATTCTGAATACAACCTACTGTTAATCCCAAAAAAGTGTAAACAGAGCCCATCCATTCAGAATCTCGTCTAGCGTGATAATCACTTACTGTAACAAGTTGGCAATTTTTACCAGACAATGCATTTAAATATAAAGGAGCAGTTGCAACTAACGTCTTACCCTCACCAGTCGCCATTTCTGCCACGTTTCCCCAGTGCAATGCGATTCCTCCCATAAGCTGAACATCAAAAGGAATCATATCCCAAATAATTTCATGACCACAAACGGATATAATTTTACCGCAAAGTCTTCTACATGCATTTTTTACTACGGCAAAAGCTTCACACATGAGGTCGTCAATAGTTTCACCAGCTTGAAAACGATCTCTAAATTCTTGTGTTTTGGCTACGAGTTCTTCATCAGTTAATTTTTGATAACCTGCTTCAATGGAATTAATTTTTACAACGTAAGGTCTGAGCCTTTTAACATCACGCTGCGATTTAGAACCAAAAACTTTCTTTAGCACATTAGTAACCATATATGAAAACTCTCCATTGACATCATTTTAAAAAAAAAGCTATATTAAACATTCAAAAACAAAAATAGCACAAAATATAAAAATTTATAGTTATGCTGTTCCTATCTATAAAAGTATTTTAGATTTATCTACCAAAAAATTAAGAAAATAAAAGAAGTTAAGGTTTGCGTTGCATTCTGTTATGAACTATCTTTCCATCATGGCAGGGTTAATCCTCTGATAATAATGCAACGGAGTCGCAAGACTTTATATTTTAATTCTAGAGTGGAATTAGCCCTGCCTCTATTTTATACCCATAACTAATTGGTTTTAGAAAACTCCACTTAAATCTGAAGTTGTTTTATCGTAAATTAAGCAACGTTATATTTCAATATCATTTTCAACCTACTTTTCAATGGCTCCGACTTACCCATCTTGAATTTATCATATTTACTCATTAACAAGCGTGTATTTCCTGGACGTTTTGCTAATGTATCAGCTATCTTGTTTTCAGGAATAAGATGTTCTGAGCTTTTATTAAGAACTTCTGCTACTATCTTTGCAAAGCCATATTTAGTTAACATTTCATCTGCAGAAAAATGATACACTCCGCCTAATGAAGATGTTACAAGTTTATAAATTGCAGAAGCTACGTCACCTGTAAATGTAGGATATCTTTCAATTATATTATCAATTTTAATCTCTTTTGTGCTATGAACAGCATTTATAGACGATTTTAAAAGAGGTGAAGCATCAATACCTGCACGTACACCATAAAGCGTTGGGATTCTCAATATTGTATTAGCTGATGAAAGTGCCAACACTCTATCTTCAGCTTCTTTTTTTGTTTCACCATAATAATTAACAGGTGAGCGTTCATCGTTTTCTGAATAAGGTGAACATTCACCTGAAAACACATAGTCTGTAGATATAAAAAGCATACCTGATTTTTTACGTTTGCTTAATTTAGCCAACTTTTCGGTTACTTCTACGTTCATTTTGAACGCTAAAGCTCTCTCACTTTCACAACTATCAGGATCGCGCCAGCCTGCACAATGAATCAGATAGTCCCATTCCAAACGGAAAAGTTTTTCAAAAGCATCTTCATCATTTATGAAATTGCAATTTATAAATCCTGGCCGTTCTTTTAAAGAACATTTAAAAACTCTTTCACCGTTTTGTTCCAGCAAGTATGAAACATCTGCCCCTAAAAGACCACTTGCACCTGTTACTAATATTTTCATTACAACATCCTCCCCCATTAATTGTTTTGAACTTAGTTTAAGATGTAACACAATTTCGAATATACATTTAGAAAAAAACATTTAAAGCACAGCATAAAAGTATTTTTAATTTTCCCAGCCACATCTATATTAATAAAATGTTCACAAAATTTAACTTTACGAGTGAAAATTCAATGTTAATACACAGCAAAATTGATACACTTATTGATGGCTATCTTCCTGAATTAACAGCCCTAAGGCATCTCATACATAAAAATCCTGAACCTGCCTACAATGAAGTTGCAACCTCCAAGCTCATAAAAGAAACGTTATCTAAATTACAGCTTGAGATAAAGCCACCCCTTATAGGAACTGACGTAGTAGCTATTCTTAATTCAACTAACAGTAAAAACATTACATTTAGATCAGATATAGATGCCCTGTTAATAACTGAAAAAACAAAACTCAACTATAAATCAAATAATTGTTACATGCATGCTTGTGGTCACGATGGACACATTGCAATTATGCTTGGAACTGCAATGGTTTTGAACGCTTTAAAAGAAAATCTTAATTGTTCAGTAAGGTTCATTTTTCAGCCTGCGGAAGAAAATCTATGCGGAGGAAGAAAGCTTGTAGAATCTGGGGTGTTGAGAAATCCAACAGCAGAAGCTGTTTTTGCCCTTCATGGGGCGCCAGGTCAACCAGAAAACATACTATTAACAGCACCAGGCACGATGACAACTGGATGTAAACCATTTAAAATTATTATCTATGGCAAAAGCGGACACAGTACCATACCTGAAAAATGTATTGATCCTATTTTGACCTCAGCTAAAATTATTTTAAATCTTAAAATGATACCGTCTGTTAATTTTTCGCCAAAAGACATTGTACTTGTTTCAGTCTGCAATATTTCTGGTGGTACCACCGATAACATTATTCCTGACACAACTGAATTAAATGGAAATTTCAGATATTACACGCCAACTCACTCTGACAAAATAGAAAAACTTATAATTAAAACCATAAGATCTGCATGCTCCGAATCTGGAGCAGACTTTAATTGTACATTTGGCGAGCATTATATCCCATCAGTAAATGATGACAAAATGGTTGATTTCTGGAGTCAATCTTTAAAAAAATACTTACCTGAAAACACAATAATAACTAACGATCAGCCTTCTTCAACTTCTGAAGATTTTTCATATTACCTTAATGAAGTTCCAGGAGTACTATTCAGGCTTGGACTTGGGGTAAATCATCCCAATCTTCATAGTTCTGAATTCGATTTTAACGACAACACGATAAAGACAGGAATAAAGGCATTCGTTGCATTAGCGCTAGAATACAAATAAACAAGATAGGTTTCTCATCTTAATATCTTCAAAATATCAGCAAAGTCTATTTTTTTATCATAAAGCGATTTTCCGACAATTACCCCTTCGATATTTGTATTGACATGCGATAGAGCTTTTAAATCATCTATATCTTTAAGATTGCCAACACCACCTGAAGCAATAACTTTACAAGCAGGAACAGCATCTGAGAACTCTTTTATTCTGACAAGATTAGGTCCTGTCAAAGATCCATCCCTCGCAATATCTGTATAAATAAAACGCAACACGCCAAGTTTTATAAAATCTTGTGCTAAATCTAAGGCACTTACATTGCTTACTTCCACCCAGCCTCTAACAGCAACAAATCCATCTTTTGCATCAATTCCTACAACAACTTTTTCTGCACCAAAAATTGTTACAGCATCACTAACAAGCTTTCTATTTTCTATAGCAGCAGTCCCCAGTATGATACGGTCAACACCTGTTGCCATCGCTGATTTGAAATCATCAACGCTTCTAATTCCGCCACCAATTTCAGCTGGAATTTTAATGTTTTTTACAATTTCAGAAATACTTTTAATATTACAAGGAAATCCTTTACGTGCACCATCAAGGTCTACTAAATGAATATATTCTGCACCCATAGCTTCCCAAGACTTAGCTACTTCAAGTGGTTCCACCGCATACTCAGATTTTTTTGTATAATCGCCTTGAAAAAGCCTAACACATTTACCATCTATAATATCAATTGCAGGTATAACAATCATTACAAAATCTCCCCTATCGTATATTAATTTTATTTAACAGTTTTTAAAAAATTTAATATGAGCTTCAACCCAGCCGATTGACTTTTTTCAGGATGAAATTGTGTCGCAAAAATGTTATCAATTAAAATTGAAGAGCAAAAATCCAAGGTATAATCTGTTGTAGTTGCTATTGCAGATATATCATAAGGTCTCACATAGTAACTATGGACAAAATAGAAGTATTCTTCCTCATTTATTTCATAAAAAAAATCACTCTTCTTTTTAATAGCAACAGAGTTCCACCCCATTTGCGGTACTTTTACTCCGCACTTTTCGCTAAATTTAACAACATCGCCATCTATTACACCAAGTCCGTTTACCCCATTTGCTTCTTCACTTCTCTCAAAAAGCATCTGCATCCCAAGACAAATTCCGAAAAAAGGGCGGCCAGAGTTTATAAATTTTATAATGGAATCATCTAGTTTGCGCTCACGAAGATGCCTTATTCCATCGCCAAAATTACCAACACCAGGCAAAATAACAGCATTTGCATCTAAAATATCATTTTTAGAATCAGTTATCTTAATTTCATGCTCACAGGTAAACGAAAAAGCCTTATGAACACTAGATAAATTCCCCATTCCGTAGTCAATCAATGCAATCATATCCGCCCCAAATTAAAATGTAACGATAACAAAAAGCTTATAAAATACATTTTGACAATAATAGTTCAAGAGATATTTGGCAGTGTTCTTTATTTTTTATACCGAAGTAAAAACAATTAGTTATGGGTATTGATATTTAAATAAAATAATTCAGTTAAACTCAAATACGAAAATCATTTTTTTGATTCTAAAATTTTTTCGTACTTTGCAATTAAGCTTTGAGTAACTGATATATATTTATTTTGTGCATTAAATGCAGCATGATACTTATTTGATGAATCTTGATAGGCTTGTTCAGTTTCTCTTTTCCTATCTAAAAGTTCTTTTGATATTACTTCTATAGCCTTAGGTCTCTCATCGGCTGGTACGAAGTTAAGGTAAGAGTGTACTGCCACATAAAGTTCAGCATCATAAAGATATGCTATATTCTCGCCTGTATCTGCAATTCCCTGCCTTACTTTTTGAGTTTTCTGTACCTCTTTCAACTGCTCAATTGAACCTGTTACGTCAGGACTCCATAAAAAAAAAGTTTTCTTCTGCACTTCATCCGTAGATGAGCATGCTGCCAATAATAATATTATCCAAACAGGAACTAGTAGCTTAAACAGCTTCATTATTCATACCTCTTTATAAAATTTGATTGTTGAACATAACACTAAAATTATATCCAAAAAACAAAAAATATCATCGCAGATTAAAAATATTTGCAACTCACTTATTTTTGATTAAATAGCAGCCAGAGATACAATAATTTATCAATTTTATATATCTGAGAAAGGATTGAAATAGGTTTCACAATACATATATTAAACAAGATTATATGTAAAATGTTAATTTTAAATTTTAAGGGAGTTATCTACGATGAAAATGCTTGTGATTAATGCTGGCAGTTCCTCAATTAAATTTACTGTATTTAATTTTTCATGGATAGGAAAACAGCAGGTGCTGGCAAGCGGTCAAGTAGAATGTATTGGACTGCCTGTATCGAATTTGATATATAAAAAAGATAATTGCGGCAAGACTACTACGGAAATCAAGCCTAAAAATGGTGAGCAGACAATCACTCACATTGAAGCGATGAAAGCTATTTGTGATAAACTTTTAGACAAAGAAGACGGTGTGCTTGCAAATATTTCTGAAGTAATAGCTATAGGACACAGAACAGTTCATGGTGGCGAGGAAATAACAAAGCCTGTCATAATAAATGAACATGTCAAAAATGTAATGAAAAAATGTTTTGACTTAGCTCCATTACATAACCCACCTAATTTGATGGGGATTGAAGCTTGTGAAAAAATTTTCCCAAATATCCCAAATGTTGCGATATTTGATACTGCATTTCATCAAACAATGCCGCCTGAATCATATCTATATGCGCTGCCATATGAGCTTTACAAAAAATACGGGATAAGACGTTATGGATTTCATGGAACCTCTCATCACTATGTTGCGCGTGCCACGGCAAATTTTTTAAAGGTTAATTTTGAAGAATTGAAGCTAATCACATGCCATTTAGGCAATGGTTGCAGCATGGCGGCAATTAACAAAGGGAATGTTGTAGATACAAGCATGGGAATGACTCCGCTGGAAGGATTGGTCATGGGAACAAGATGCGGAGACATCGATCCTGCAATTCCATTAAGTCTTATTGATAAAGGAATGCACCCTAAAGAAGTAGATAAGCTATTAAATAAAAAAAGCGGACTATTTGGAGTAGCTGGAATAAACAGCGGCGACATGCGTGATATCATACAGGCTGCCGAAAAAGGAAATGAACAAGCTGAACTTGCCTTAAAAATATACATTCATCGAATAATAAAATATATTGGTGCCTATATCGCAATATTAAATGAGGTTAATGCTGTCGTATTCACTGGCGGCGTTGGCGAAAACAGCGCATATATAAGAGAAAAAGTCCTTTCAAATTTAACTTCTTTGGGAATTACATTTGATGCAGAAAGAAACAAAGCAGCAATAGGGCAGGCAGCTACAATATCAGCAAAAGGCAGTAAAATTAAAGCGATTGTTATGCCGACTAATGAAGAGTTGATGATAGCCGAACAGAGCATACATCTTCTTTTGGAAGAAGGAAAGCTAAAATTAGTGGCAATTAACTAAACAACTCAGGAGATTCTTATGGCTATTCTAGAACATTTACTCGAACGGGCAAAACAGGCTCAAAAAAGAATAGTACTTCCTGAAGGACATGATCCAAGGGTTGTAATTGCAGCCAATAAAATAATGGAATATGATATAGCAAGTGAAGTTATAGTTTTAGGAACTGAAGAAGAATTAAAAAAATCATGTGCTGAAGCTGGAATAAAAGATAGAAACTTTAAAACTATAGATTACACAAAATCTGATTTACTTCCGTCTTTTGCAGATAAATTCATCTTTCTCAGAGCTGAAAAAGGTAAAATAATTAATTATGCACAAGCACTTGATGCCATGAAAAGCAGAATCTTTTTTGGGGCAATGATGACAAAACTTGAAATAGTAGATGGTTTAGTTGCAGGCAGTATCGCATCTACAGGCGACATGCTGAGAGCTGCTTTTGCTGTTGTCGGCACAAAAAAAGGAATTAAAACGGCAAGCAGTGCATTTATTATGGATCTTATAAACCCAACTCCAGGCGGAGAATCCACCTTGCTTTTTGCCGATTGTGCAGTAGTCCCAAACCCCGATGCAGAAACGCTTGTTGACATTGCTTTAGCTACAGCACATACACACAAATCAATAGTTGGAACTATACCTAAAATAGCTATGCTTTCATTTTCAACAAAAGGGAGTGCAGACCATCCTTTAATAGAAAAAGTAAGAAACGCAACAGCTATGCTCAAAGAAGCAATTGCTAAAAACGGATTCAATTACATTGTTGATGGAGAACTTCAGGCTGACGCTGCCATTGTGCCTAAAATAGCAGCTTCAAAATCACCAGGAAGCCCACTTCTAGGAAATGCAAATATACTTATTTTCCCTGATTTAAATGTAGGCAATATTTGTTATAAACTTGTACAAAGGCTCGCAGGAGCAAATGCAATAGGTCCAGCTTTGCAAGGCTTAGGGAAGCCATTAAATGACCTATCTCGTGGATGTTCAGCAGACGACATAGTTGGTACTGCGGCAATAACTGCATGCCAAGCAATTGAAGAATAAATATAATCATCTCAAATTTATAACAAACTTGTAGTCAGATGCAAATTAAACACAATATTGAAGTAACATTATTTAATCCTCAAATCCCTCAAAACACAGGCAATATCGGAAGGCTTTGTGTCAACACAGGGATTAGGTTGAATCTAATTTTACCGATAGGTTTCTCCCTTGAAGAAAAATATATAAGACGTTCAGGTCTGGATTATTGGAAGTTTTTAGATTTAACTGTTTATGAAAATTGGGGTCAATTTGTTAAAGATAAAAACAGGAATACACTTTTTTTCCTTTCAACTAAAGGGAAAATAAATTTTTGGGAATGCAATTTCGCTGCACCTAATAATTCAACACCGACCCAATTAATATTTGGAAGTGAGACATTCGGTCTGACTACTGAAATTTATAGTGACTTTTCGGATAGACTGTTCACTATTCCAATGTTTGGCGAACATTCAAGAAGTTACAATCTTGCCAATTCCGTCTCTATTGTATTATTTGAAGCAATTAGGCAAATTATCTACAATTAATTTATCATTAAGCCTTACCACAAGCATCTAAAACTAGATCCAAAAAAAGATATTATGCTTTTTGCCCCTCTAAAACGGCATTCAAAGAACAAATATGTTTTCCATTAAGAACATTTCTGTTTTTTATCAAAGAAAATATTAACTTTTGTTTTAATCTTATCTTTTCTTGATTATCTTAACAGTGAAGAAGTTAAAAATATTAATCAAAACAAAAAAATCAGGAGACAAAAAAATGACTACAGACACAATGACAAACAATGCATCAGCAAGAACAAGAAAATTCAAATTAACCTACATTGCAATACCATCAATACTAGTATTAATGGCTGCAGGTTTCACTTACATGACAGTAAGCACAACAAATATAACGCAAAACCCACTCTCAACAGGATACCTAACATCACTAAACTCAACGTCTACTCAAAACAACAACATAAACGCATAATGTTAAAATAACAATAAGGAGTAAATTATGAAACAAAATACAATAAAAAAAATATTTAAGACTTATTTAAATTCAATGGAATCATGTGGCAATGCTATTTTGTCATCTTACGCAGAAATTGGCAAGAGATACACATATAAATAAATCGCAAATAACATAATTTAACACAGCAGGCTGAACAGTTTCCCTTCCCATTTCTATTCAGCCTCTTCTTATTTACATCTTCCTCTATCAACTAACTCCACCAAATATTCTTCTCAATGCCAAAAAACAGTAGCTAACCTTACGCAGTTATTATAAAGAATATTTAGCTTTAATTTGTTAATACAGCGAAGTTAGTATGTTAAACTTTAAAGAAAGTTAGCAGCTTAAAAAGCCGCCTTTATTATTAACTGATGCTGCCTGATAGGCCCCAGGCTGTGAGACTCCTCCAACCGAAATGCTATATTCTCCTTCCTCAGTATCATCTGTATAGCCTCCTCCATTATTAGCAATTGTAATAGGCTGAAAACCTTTATCGAGGTTTAAAATCGTAACCTTTGTTGTTACTGTGAAATATCCATAAGAAGATGTATAAAAAATTATAAGATGCTGATCAGCATGTCAATTCCGACGCAAACCATAATTGCAGCATACATCATATTTAAGACTTTATTCGGAATAATATGAACAAGTTTTGAGCCGAAAAATGAACCAATAACCGACCCTGCAAGAATAAAAACAAAGGCATATAGGTTTATGTATCCAAAATTCCAGCCGTGAAATCCAACACTAAAATAGCCTTTTAAAATATAAAAAGCGGCACCTAAAACCATTGTATAAACACCTAGTAATGCAGATGTAGCAATTGCCCTGTTTAAAGGAATTTTCCAGAAAACTAAAAGCGAAGTAAAAATACCACCTATTCCAACAGATAAACTACCTGTTATAAGTTCAGAAAAAAATCCGATGAGTCTTAATTTGTTATTAGAGGGAAGCGGATAAAAAAAGTTGAACTTTTCTTTCATAGTTAGATACAAGGCAGTCACAAAAACGAAGCATATAAAAATAATTTTTATTACAGTAATAGGACAAATAATAACTATAAAAAAAGATGCAATTAGTCCAATAACAGACGGTATCACAACTATTTTGACTAATTTAATTTCACATTTATTTGATTTGTAATGAGTATATGCTGAAATAATAAATATTGGAATTGAACATGCAAATGACGTAGTAAAAATACTGTAAGTTAGCTCTTTTCCATGAAATCCAAGCATCGGGAAAATATGTAGAAAAATAATAAACATTACGATGCCGCCTCCGCTTCCAAACAGTCCCGAAACACCACCTGCAGCAAGCCCAGTGAGTAACAAAATTACGATAATATAAAAATCCATATTCACTCCTTTATGAAAATTAAAGCGATAACATACTGCCAATTTTGTGCAATCATTAACCTTTTAAGATATAATTAAACAATCTTATATGAAAGTGGTAAGCATGGAACTTATTTATAACGCAAAAAATATTATTGACGATGGTAATAAGCTTGTTCATGAGTTTTCTGCCTCAAATCCTCATGTAATGCGTGCAATTAAAGCTGCGGCAAGTGCTACTATTTCAATAACAATATGCATTTTATTAAACTTGGATGAAGCACTTTTTGCTGGAATTACAGCCATGATCATGTTGCAGCCAAACGTTGGAGCTACAATCACGAAAGGGCTTTTTCGCTCAATCGGCACGCTTTGCGGTGCTGCCATTGCTACATTTATCTTCCTTTATGTGTTTCAAACTCCTTTTTTTTTCACTGCCGCGACATTTATTTTTATGGGTGTTATTTTTTATAAAAAAGCTACATCTGAATATAGCTATGCATGGTATGTTGCCGGAATAACATTTGTACTTATTGCATCTGCTGGGATAATAGAACCAACCACAATAAATGTAATTGATACAGCTTATTTTAGAGGGGTTAATGTGTTAATAGGAATTGCGGTGTCGCTACTCATTTCAAGATATGTGTTCCCTGAATATGCCAAAAAAGAACACCAAGTAAAATTAGCTAATTATAAAAAAGCTTTTTATTCATTTCTCTCTGAATTTGTAGATTTTTACATATCGGGAAAATATACAACTGGATTTATCAGCCAAAGGTATGAGAAATTGCTTACCGCAATAAATTCAATTCAATCAATAATGGATAATGCTGCAAAAGAAGATAAAAATATTTCAAAATATATTCCTGTTTTAAATAACATGCAGCAGACATTAACAGAGCTATATGATTTTGGAAGCAATTTAGAAAAAATCAAGTCAGCTTCTATTCAGAAAAAATACGTTTCAGCAATAAAAAAAATTGTTTCTGATATGGGGAAAATGGAGACAAATATTGATTCAAAGTCGAATCTAAATTATAGAATAACATGTAGTGAAATAGAAAATACTTTTAAGCTTATTGAAAATAAAACTGATAAATTTGTTGAAAAAGGAATAAATAAAACCTATTCAATAAGTGAGTCGCTTCTCTTTTATGAATTCATTATGATTTTGAAAAATGTCTATTTCATGTATAAAAGTTATTCTGATTTGGCTACAGGAATAACAATATTAAGAAAAGCACATTTGAACAAAGATAAAGTTAAAGATGCAAATTATTTAACAATCAATTTTTTGTTTAAAGAACTAAGGCTGCACATACCTTCACTCAAATTCGCAATAAAAGGTGCTTTGAGTATAATAATTGTAATTTGGGGCTGGAAACTTCTCGGGAATCCATCTTCAAATAACGGCGAAATAGAAATTTCAATTTCAGTTCTTACCATTATACAGCCTGATTTTTTAGCAAGTAATCTGCGTGCACTTCAAAGAATTAGCGGATGTCTTATTGGTATGGCGCTTGGCATTTTGCTTTTGGCTGTTGGAATTGAATTTTTTTATGGGATGATGATTGCATATTTTATTGTAATGTTTATATCAGGATACATAATTACTGGTGGGACGAATATTTCATATGTTGGTTTACAAATTGCGATTGCTTACATGGTTGCAACCTTAGCTACGAATACGCCTCAATTTAATATAGAACCTGTTTTGTTTAGATTTTTAGGTATATTTTTTGCCATAATAACGGTTTGGATAATCAACTCTCTTTTTTGGAATGACAGCTTGCCAACAACACTAAAAAAAAATATGAGTAACATCTGGAATAAGCTATTTCCTGCAAGAAATGATGAAAAAATAATTCTTAATGCCCCTGCAATCTCAGACATTAACTCCGTAAGAACTACATTAAAAACTATGAGTAACCTCAATTTAATACCACAAGCTGATCTTATTCTTCTTAAACAGTGGATAAACGTTATAGAACGTCTTAGCATTTCTATAGAACTTTTCAATTCATTAAGCTCGGAAGAAATTGAATTTATTAATAAACTTGATCCTGAAATTTTAATAAATACAGCTCATGCAATTAGAAATAGTGCCGATTCCTATTTTAAAGGTGAACTGGATTTGATTGTAGATGAACTAACTGAATTATCTAGTGAAGTTGAACGTATTAAATATGCCATACGATTTGGAGCTATGAAGGATGAAAAGATGGAAGAAAAGGAATATCATGCTCATACAATAATGCTTCTTCGAAGAATGGCGTCAAGACTACAAGAGGCTGTTATCTCTCAAATTAATATTAACAAACAATTAAGTCATTAATTTTTACATAGGCTTAATTGTGATAAAAAGAGCCATTATTATTAAATTATGCAGCATGTGAAGAAATATTGAAGGATAAAGAGATTTGTACCTCATATAAAGCAATTGAAGAACCACTGCGAGCAAAAACAGCGGGACCAATTGAACGAAACCTCCGTGGAGTACCGCAAATATAAACGAAGTCAGTATTAAAGCTGGTAAAACACCAAAGATTTTTTCTATAAAACTAAAGATTATCATTCTAAATACGTATTCTTCAACGATAGGTGCGACTATCACAGAGATAAAAAAAAGTATTAAAATAGAGCCGCTTGGTGAATTTTTTAAAATTTCGATAATCGGGGAGCTGGGGTTAATTCCAAAATACTTCAAAAAAGCAAACATTATTAGAGCAATAGCAACTATAGGAAAAAATATTAAAGCTTCAGTGATGAAAGCAATTTTAAAGTATTTAACTTTAAAATTATTAAGCTTTATTTTTGCAAACGCAGATATATCTCTACTTAACAACATCATAACAATAAATGGTGGAATAAAAAGTATCAGCTGTGTCATGATAAGTTTAAGAAAAATCTTAAAGAGTGGGTAAAATGTCAAAGGTAGTAGATTTAAAAGAAAAGCTGCAACTTCTGGAAACATAAATGCTATAACAATAAAAAAGGCAGCAACAGGACAGGCTATCTCTATCCAACTTTCAAATTTCTCATTACGGGAATAGTTATCTATTATGTCAGCTATGCGAGGGATATTCATCCTATATTTTAACCATCGTATTTAAAAGCTATTCTGAAATCAGCGTTTAGTACAGTAAAGAAATGTTCTCATACTTCCGTTGGGTAGTGTAAAATCTTCGGTCTTTTGCCATTGAAAATAGTCATGTTTAAACTGCGTTTGCAATGTTTTTAACTCAGTCACCGTTTCTGTTACAGATCTGTATATAATTAACTTTCCCGTTTTTGAAAGCCATGTGCTGGTTTCTTTAAATATTTTTAATGGTTCTCCCACCGCCCTTGCAGTTACAATATCGCACTCTTTCATGCATTTAAGCTCTCTTGCTCTGCCTGTAATAACAGATAAATTTTTAAGTCCAAGTTTCTCGGAACTAAGTTTTACAAACGAAGTTTTTTTCCCTATTGAATCAATAGCTGTTACTTTGGACTCAGGAAGTGCTAGGGCTAACACAAGAGAAGGAAAACCTGCACCGCAACCAACATCTGCTACAGTTATTCCTTTTTTAAAAAACTCCTTAAAATATTTAAGGATCGAAAGTGAATCAGCAATATGTTTATTCCAAAAGTCAATGTCATCGACAATTCGGGTGAGATTATATTTTTTATTTTCTTCAATCAATAAATTTTTTAAATCGTTACATTTATCAAAAAATTCAGGATTATTTATTCCTAAATTACTACAAAAATCAACAATATCAGACGGATAATTTAACATGTTCAAAATGAATAGCCTTGTTTTTAAATAAGAACAATGCCGTAATAAATTCCTATCACGGCATAAAATAGTAGAATAAAGGAAAAAATAAGTTTCCATTTAGGATTTATAACTAAAGATCTCAAAAAATCTCTAAACAGATGAGGAACTCCGCCTATAACTATCCCGAAGGTCCCCATAACAAGACAAGCCGATGAAAAAAGCCATATGCTTGAAACATCTGCACCAAAAGACTGCCATAAAAAATAATGAGCTAAAAGAATAAGAAATCCAGCGAGTGCTCTGGTGAAAAGATAATCAAGAAATAGTATGCCTATTATTGCACAAATAACGGCGACTATTATTATTACATCAGGTGATTTAATCGAAAATATTTCAATGGCTTGAGGAACACACCAAGCTATATCTATTATTCCAATTATAGCACCAAGTATCACATTTCTCGGAAGTTTATCGAGTGTGGTTCCTGAATTTTTCTTTATTCTTAACATAGTAAACAATGCTAAAATTGCTGCCACCACGCCAAAAACAACCAAGCCATATGAAAAAATAATACTGTACTGCATCGATATAAAATCCTCACATTGTTAATCTATATTATACTCATAGCAAATTGCTTTTAGAAAAGCTCATATCAAATCTGAAGCTGTTTTATTGTAAATTAACCAATTATTAAAATACCTTCGGTATAAGTTTATTGAAGTCACAATTTACCATACTTTAAGTATAAAACAAAACTGAAAATTACAACACTTTGATTTTAAAGATAAATCATAGTAGTTTATTCATAGATTTAAAACAGAAATAGTAACTTTAAATTACAATTTTTAATAAAACGTCACTATAAAATTTAACATATTCAAGAAAAAACAGTTATGAAATTTACAATTTTTAAAAAAGCT